>ENA-OURS01003272-OURS01003272.1-human-gut-metagenome-genome-assembly--contig:-NODE-3272-length-10350-cov-2.365420_pt1 | contig 10350 bp, 6 predicted proteins | sample MGYA00242109_ERZ509010 | MGnify/ENA primary metagenome ERZ509010 (study PRJEB26280, sample SAMEA2338774) | human gut metagenome | biome: human gut; feature: human-associated habitat; material: faeces... | reverse complement strand
TTTCTTTGTAACTCCGTCCGGTGCAGTTAATGTATAAATGACCGGATTGGTAAAATCATGTGGGGTTCCACTCCAAAAGGCAGACGGAAGGGAAGTACCGTAACTGTAGCCAAAATCAATAGATGGTTTCAGGGCAGTTACATTTGTGCCTTTTGGCAGCCGGAGAATGATCGTGTCCGTTCTAATCTCTCCGATGACATCCTGTTTAAGTTCCGGGTTATCCGAGGCATGCAGTACGAAACTGTAAAATTTTGCTTCACTGGAAGCAAGTACATGTAATACAATTTTTACCGATAAGGTCGCTTTTGTCTGAGTATCCTGAACGGTGTACAGTGACTCGTAAGTGCCGACAGGAGCAGTAACTGTTCCTGAGTAATAGAAATAAGAGTAACTGGAACTGTCAGGTATATTATTTCGGCTCAGTCCGGACGGAAGATTCTCGCTGACAACGGTTGTCTTGTATTCGCCACTGCCGCCGGTTACGTTGCCGGAATAAGCATATTGAGTGTTCTTGGTTCCAGTGCACAGATGAAGCTCTGTATCTGTGATCTGCAGAGGAGCCAGTACACTGAGAGTCGAGGAAACTGCAGTTACAGTTCCATACTGTCCTGGTAATATATCTGTAGCATAAAACAGAAGAGAGCTTCCGCTGTCCGAAACAGTCATAATATGCTCTTTGTCAATCGCAGTAACATTTGAAGCAGCGCCAAGTGCTATATGAATTCCATAGGTATCCAGAGTATCAGTAGTAATTATTGGAGAAAGGGTTCCATTGCTGTAAACAATCTGAAGCTTTATTCCCGAAAGATCCAGCTTATCTCCGATGGTGTACTGAGTCTTTGATGGCGAAGAAAGAATATTCAGTTTTGTTGGTGTATTTGCTGCAACAGAAATCTTCTGTGTTACTTTTGCACCAAAATAGTCAAAAGTAACTTCTGTATCAGAAGAAGTCAGCGCACGCGTTTTATCATAAGTATATCCGCTGTAAATATAGGCATAGCGACCGCCTATGGTAGCAAAGAAGCTGACACCGGATGGATTGAACAGATCTCCCTCTGTATAGGAAAGTCTGGATGGTTTTGCTGATATCTGGAGACTTGTAATATCACTTGTTTTTGGAGTAACGACAGGAAGTAAATAACTGGTCTGTCGGCCTTTGTATGTTACAGTAATCTGGCAGGTATGTGCCGATGTATTATCAAAACCGCTGACCATATCCCGCGTAATGGAAACTTCCGTTTTGTTGTTTATAACAAGCGTTCCGAAGCTCCATGGTGTTTCACCAATATAACAGGAGGACGGAGTATATTTTACAGAAAGTGAAGTAATGTCTGAGGAATCGGTTCGAGCTGGGATTCCATCATCAGACATTTTCCAGTCAGCTCCAAAAGACCATCCCTGGTAAGAGGAAGAATCCTTCATCTGTGCATCTGTCAGCAGACCACCGGTTGAAGGCACTGCAGCAGTAGAACCGACCAGATTTCCAGATCCTGTTTTTCCATAACAGTTCAGGATGTGACCATTTAATCCGGTTGAAGAATTTATTACATTTGCAGCTGCAAGACCGCAAATTTGTCCAACAGAAGAGGAACCACCGGAAACTTTAATCTGACCGGCATGCAGACATTCTTTGATCACACCACCCATACCACCGAATTTTTGGGTTTCACCGGCAATACCACCGACATAAAGAGGATAAGAAGTGCCGTTTTTCTGGGTGACAGAGATGATTCCATTGCTGACACACTTTTCTATTGTACCAATATTTAATCCGGCAATACCGCCGACACAGCCTTTCATAGCTGGCATAGACAGATTTATATTCAGGCGGGCCGTACACCCACTGATGATTCCGGCAAGTTCGTTCTGACCGGCAATGCCGCCAAATTCAGGAAAGACCATGGATCCATCGCCACCCATATGTCCGGTGACCGTGCCGGAAACAGAACATTCCTGAATCTTTCCCTGATTATATTGTGCAATGACACCCTGTACATTCTGGCTGTCATCGTCAAAATCAGCTACAATTCGCAGATTTTCAATGGTTCCGTCATTTTGGGCGATAAGCGGTTTTTTCAATCCGTAAATAGTGTGTGAATTACCATCTAAGTGTCCACTGAAATAATTTACAGAGAAATTAATATTTCCATTTGTCTGAATATCTTTGGTCAGACTGTAATAAGCACCCGGATGATCCGAGATAAGGTTCAGCTCATCGAGAGAAGTGATCTTATATGGATCAGAGGCAGTACCACTACCTTCAGATGGAGCTGCAGAAGTGGTGCGATTTCCGACGATACGGTAAATAATGCTGGAGCTTCCGTTGGCAGGAACCGTGAATTTCCCATTTTTCAGTTTTATAATGACTGCAGAAGCTGCAGGCAGCGTATAGTTTTGGTTACTGTTTCCGGAAAAAACAGGAAATGTTGCAGCCTTTCCGGCGGCAATACGGTCACCAGAGAAACTGTAATTGCCGTAGAGATCGCCGGCAGCGATTGCGGTATAGAAATCAGCCATTAATGTCTTAAATGGAATGCCGGTTACCTGCGTCAGGTATTCTTCACAGGTAAGGGTGGAGGCATCTATCTGGTAAAATTTTGGCAGAACATCCATTGGTTTATAGCTTCCGGCCATACGGTCGATCACATAACGCATAAAAAGATAAGGCATGCCGTAATCCTGCGCCGTATCATCACGGTAGGTCTGATAGATCAGGGAAGAGCCGCTTCGAATAGCGGTACTTCCGGCAATGCCGTTTAACCATCCGCTGGAATCAATGCCACCCCAGAGATAGTCCATGGCAGTCACAGCCAGTCCCTCATTGAGCCACATATATCTGCCGGTATTGGAAAATCTGGTTTTCAGCCAGAGCAGTGCATGCTGTCCTTCGTGTACAAGCAGACCGTTTCTTTTGGACATTTCACCGGAAACATAGGCAGATGCAGAAGGAGTGTTGATATGGATTGCTGTGATGTCTGTGTCGTACATGTACATGCCGCTTGCGGAAGATAAAGTTTCGAGAAGAATTGAAATTTTACCGGAATTATCTTCATATGGGATGTTACCACCGGCCAGAGTATTCAGGATTCGATAAGGTTGTCCGTCATATACCCCTGCCATATCCTTTGCGATTGAGGAAGTCTTACCAGCTGCATCGTAACTGGCTTTCATATCTTTATCCATCCAGATATAGCAGTGTTCACCAATGCCGATGCATACATAAGTTTTGCCTGTACTATTTGAACGATAGATATATTTTTCCTGCCCGATGTAGTAACTTGTGGCAGCAGACTGTGCAGCTGCTGCGGAAAGGACAGATGAAGAAAGGACAGATGAAGAAAGAACATTATAATCACTGGTGTCAGAAGCTTTTTTGAGAATCTGGGACGCAGGCAGATTGGCTGCGCTGCTGCCAGTGCTGAGATAAGAAGAGACAGTATCTGTACCATCGTCAAAAACCAGAGTTCCGGTATTTTGAGGTGAAGAGGTGTCTGTATTTATAACAACGGCATATTCTCCGGAAACAGTCTGTCCTGGTGAGCCTTCAACAGCATCTGCTGATACAGAAAACAGCAGAACAGACCTGTGAACAGAAAACCGATTCCCATAGAGAGAGGAAAAAATTTTTTCTTTTTCATAGGGTTCCTCCAGTTTTATTTTTCGGTTTTTATTTTACCATCAGACTGGTGTAAAAGCTATTCTTTTCGCAGAAAATGCAATATCATGAAGAAAAGTAAACAGAAACGTAACCTGCCTGTGATTCAGGACAATAATTTGTTCTGCTGGCGATATTGTCTTGGTGACATTCCGTAAATATTACGGAACGCTCTGGAAAAATGAAGCTGGTTTGGATATCCAACCTGAACGCTGATGTCGCCAATGGACAGGCTGGTGCTGGTAAGCAGAGAGGTTGCTTTACTCATTCGATAGCGGATCAGGAAGTCCTGTGGAGACTGTCCGATCATATCTTTGAAAACTTTACCAAAATAGCTTCGGTCAAGATTACAGCGATTTGCCATATCTTCGACTGTGATTGGCAACGTATAATTTTGTTCAATAAAAGAAAGTGCTTCCTGTGCGTAAAATCTTGAAAGCTTTCCGCCCTGAAGTCTTTTTTTATTGGAAGAACCCTGGATAAGGGCATCCATAATAAGATATAACTGACCAATGATCCCAAGTGGGCGGGAATTGTCCGGGTATTGTGTCAGACGCAGCATTTCATCGCGAAGCTTATCTGCTGCTGTATCGGAAATGGGATGAAAGACCGGATGATCGTTGGACAGTCCGGCTTCTTCCATCAGCTCTTTTGCACGCAGTCCATCGAACTCTACCCAGACGTATTCCCATGGGAATTTCTGGTCAGCACTGTAAAGATTGATACGCCCCGGTTCAATGAGAAAGCCGGAATGTGCTTCCATATGGTAAACAGCATTGTCATCTTTTTCTGTAACACTCAGCATTCCTTTGCCGGAAATAATATAGTGAAAAAGATAATGATTACGTACAAATGGACCATAAGAATGCAGCGGTTCACATTTCTCGTAGCCGTACTGATACACGGTCAGGTCAAGAAAACGTTCATCGGAAAATATATGAAAAATAGAATCTGACATGGTTTTTATCATTTCCTCCTACAAAATATAGTAAAATATGCATAAAAACGAGATACAGAAATCGTACAATTTTAACAAAATATCGCTATTTAGTACTATTATATACCATAATGCGTAGTAACATCAACATTATTCTGGAAATAACGCATTATGGTATATTTTGATGTTATCGATCTATGTACGAAGCTTTTCTTTTGGTGTTAGAATCAAATCAAACAGAGATGACCGGTCTGAATCTGAACTGCCAGATGGCAGTGAATAGCTGTAAAGAAGGGAGAAACAAATGGGAAAGCATAAGGTAGGTGCTGTTTTCCTTGCGGGAGTTCTGGCAATGGGAACAGTTATGACAGGATGCTCCGGAAAGGACGAAACAGAGGGCAAAACTGTAATTGAAATGGTACAGTATAAACCGGAGGCGGTAGATATTTTTGAACAGTTTCAGGATGAGTTCAATGCGACACATGATGATATTTATTTAAAGATTGATTCACCGAACGATGCAATGACAATCCTGAAAACAAGATTTATCCGCGAGGATAATCCGGATATCATCGGAATTGGCGGGGATATTAATTATTCCAATTTTCTGGATGCAGACATGCTGATGGATATTTCTGATTTTGAAGGACTGAACGATATTAAAGAGAAATATCTTGAGATGAACAAAGATCTGGAATATGTGCCGAAAGATGGTGTTTATGCCGTTCCGTATATGGCAAATGCAGCTGGAATTCTTTTTAACCGGGATATGTTTGAAGAACATGGCTGGGAGGTTCCGACCACATGGACAGAATTTACGAATCTTTGTGATCAGATCCAGTCAGAAGGAATCCAGCCATTATATTTTGGTTTTAAGGATACATGGACTACACTGGCACCGTGGAATGCAATTGCAGTAAGTCTGTGCGATTCTGATCTGACTTATCAGGTAAACAGTGGAAAAACAACTTTTGCAGAAAATTACAGAGAAGTGGCAGAAAAGGAAAAAGCGCTTCTTACATATGGACAGAAAGATCCGGTGTCTCAGGGATATAACGATGCCTGCACTGCATTCGCAAGAGGAGCATCTGCGATGTTTACAATTGGAAGCTATGCGATCTCTCAGATCAAATCTGTAAATCCGGATATGAATATTGGTTCTTTTGTATTTCCGGCAAATGAAGATGCAGATAAAAATGTGCTGAATTCCGGAAATGATCTGATGTTCTGCGTGATGAAAGATTGTAAAAATAAAGAGGCAGCCTATGAAGTGCTCAGTTATATGCTCGAAGATGAAAATGTCAAAAAATATCTGAATGCACAGAGCGCTGTTCCATGTAAAAAAGGTGATTTTGAGATTACTCCGGAGCTGGAAGAAATGCGTGATTATATCGAAAACGGTATTGTAGCGGATTATCAGGACCATCATTACCCGAGCGAAATGTCAGTAGATGCAATGATCCAGACATATCTGATGGATGACAGTGCTGATGCGACAGATACATTTATGAAACGATTTGACAAAGAATGGATTCGCTACAACAGAGATGTCGTGGCAAAAGTAAAAGCATATGAGGAGGGTAATGATCATGAATAAAAAACATGGTGCGTGGAGCAAAAATGAAAAGATATTTCTTGGCCTGCTGGCACCGATTCTGGTTCTTTTCTTCTGCTTTAATACATTACCGCTGATCAAAGGTTTTTATTACGGACTTACAAACTTCCGCGGATATGGAAGTTATGATTTTGTAGGACTGCGGAACTTTGCAGAAATTTTCCAGGATTCCCGTGTGGGTCACTCATATCTGTTTACATTTAAATATGCGTTGGTTATGACAATTGTGGTCAATCTTCTCAGCCTGATCCTGGCACTGGGACTGAATAGCAAGATCCGTGGAAAAAATGCGCTCAGAGGAATCTATTTTGTACCAAATATTCTGGGAGGTCTGGTTGTCGGTTATATCTTCAGTTTCATTTTTACATATATTCTGCCAACGATCGGAGAAGTAACAGGAATTGATTTCCTGAAAACAAGTCTCCTTGGAAGTACAAAATGGGCATGGATCGCAATTGTGATCGTCGGAGCATGGCAGGGAATAGCGATGAATACGATCATTTATATTTCCGGTCTGCAGACTGTTCCGGAAGAAGTTTATGAGGCATGTATGCTGGATGGAGCATCCGGATGGAAAAAATTTAAGAGCATTACACTTCCATTGATCATGCCATTTGTAACAATTAACCTTGTCCTTTGTATGAAAAATGCGCTGATGGTATTTGACCAGATCATGTCTTTGACAAAAGGTGGCCCGTCACAGAGCACAGAGTCCATTTCTTATCTGATCTATAACAATGGTATGAGTGGAGGACAGTTTGGTTTCCAGAGTGCGAATGCATTTGTATTCTTTATTGTGATCGTTGCGATATCACTGTTTCAGATGAAATTCCTGGGAAGTAAGGAGGAGCAGTTATAATGAGCAGAACAAAGAAAAAAGAAGGCGCTGTTCGTGGTAAGACTACAAACAGGATTATTAATATTTTACTGGCACTTGGCTGCCTGACGGTTTTATTTCCACTGTATATGACAGTGATCATTGCATTTAAGAAGCCATCGGAAATGACAAATGATGTAGCTGGTGCACTGGCATTCCCACAGAAATGGAGTTTTGAAAACTTTGCAGAGGCAATGCGTGTAACTGATTTCTGGCATTCTCTTGGAAACAGTCTTCTTATTACCGGGGTAACTGTGGTATTATGTATATTAATACATTCACTTGCCGGTTATCTGATCGGAAGAAAGATGAAGCAGCGTAAGATATTTAAGATTTCTTACTATTACATTGTAAGTGGTATGTTTGTACCGTTTGCGGTTCTTATGATGCCGCTGGTAAAAGAAACTGCACAGCTGGGAATCGCAAACCGCTTTGGTGTTATTGTATTGTATGTTGTGTTTTTTATGCCGATGAATGTACTGCTTTATTCCGGATATCTGAATAATATCCCGATGGCACTGGAAGAGGCCGCCTGTGTGGATGGAGCCGGAGTATGGCAGACTTACTGGAAGATTATTTTTCCAAATATGAAACCGATGCATGCAACAGTAGCAGTTCTCACAGCAATGAGTACCTGGAATGACGTTATGACTCCACTGGTCATCATGTCCGGTACAGATCAGAACACACTGCCGCTGGCACAGCTGAATTTCCAGACGCAGTTCGGAACGAATTATAACCTGGCATTTGCATCTTATCTTCTGGCATTACTTCCAATTTTAATCTTTTATATCATCTGCCAGAAGCAGATTATCAATGGTGTTGTAAACGGAGCAGTAAAATAATTCTTGAAAAAGACAGAAAGGGAAAACGACAATGGCTATCAATATAAAGAATCAGATTTTTACTCTTCATACAAAAAACAGTACTTATCAGATGAAAGTGGACGAGCAGAATATGCTTATTCACACTTATTACGGAAACCGTACGGATGATACGGACTGTTCCTATCTGATTCGTATGGCAGACCGTGGATTCAGCGGAAATATCCCGGGGACTGACAGAGAGCGTGTATATTCTCTGGATTTTCTTCCGCAGGAGTTTCCGGTATATGGCGACGGAGATTATCGTGTAGATTGTCTGAAAGCAGACCTTGGAAGCGGTGTACAGGACGGGATGTTTTTCTTTGACAGCTATCAGGTAAGAGAAGGAAAATATAACATTCCGGGGCTTCCGGCATTCTTTTCTTCTGAGAAATCAGAAGGAGAGACACTGGAGATCGTTCTGAAAGATGCTGTTGAAGAAGTCTATGTACATCTTCTTTATGGAGTCTTTGAAGAGCTGGATATCATTACAAGAGCAGCAGTAGTCGAAAACCGTACAGAGGGTGATATCCAGATTTCCAGAATTATGAGTGCGTGTCTGGATCTTGGAATGGGAAAATATGATCTGATTCATTTTTATGGAAAACATGCCGGTGAGCGTCAGATGGAAAGAAACAGTCTGCCACACGGCATCACGGAGCTTCGCAGTACCCGTGGAACTTCCAGTCACCAGCATAATCCTTTTGTGATTCTTGCGGATAAAGACACTACAGAGAGTACTGGTGAGTGCTACAGTGCATCTTTTCTGTACAGTGGCGGTTTTCATGCACAGGCAGAAGTAGATCAGTTTAATCAGACAAGACTGGTCATTGGAATTGATGACTATGATTTTTCCTGGAAACTAAAAAAGGGTGAAAGCTTCAGCACACCTGAGGTATGTCTGACATACAGTGCAGATGGATTTTCAAAGCTGTCCCAGACTCTGCATCAGGCAATCGTGTCGAATCTGATCCGCAGCTGCTGGAAAGACAGAGTGCGCCCGATTCTGGTAAATAACTGGGAAGCAACCTATTTTGATTTTAACAAAGACAATCTGATTGCAATTGCAAAAGAAGCGGCAGAACTGAATCTGGATATGCTGGTACTGGATGATGGATGGTTTGGAAAAAGGGATGATGATTTCTCCGGTCTTGGCGACTGGTTTGTAAATGAGAAAAAGCTGTGCGGAACCCTTTCTGAGCTGGTGAAAGAAGTACATGATATGGGACTTTCTTTCGGGCTTTGGTTTGAGCCGGAGATGATCTCTGAGGACAGTGATCTGTATCGGGCACATCCGGACTGGGCACTGGTCATATCGGGAAGACAGCCGATCAGAAGTCGTTCCCAGCTGGTATTGGATATGTCCAGAGAAGATGTGACAGATTATCTGACAGAGCGGATCTGTGATATTGTAGAGAAAGCGGATATCCAGTATATCAAATGGGATATGAACCGTTCACTTATGGCTGCTTACAGTGCGAAGCTTCCACGTGACCGTCAGGGGGAACTGAGACATCGTTATGTGCTTGGCCTTTATAAAGTACTGGAAGCTGTGACTCAGAGATTCCCGGAACTTCTGCTGGAAGGATGCAGTGGCGGCGGTGGACGGTTTGATGCAGGTATGTTGTATTACTGTCCGCAGATCTGGTGTAGCGATAATACGGATGCGATTGAAAGACTGCGTATTCAGTACGGTACTTCCTTTGGCTATCCGATGTCTTCTGTTTCCGCACACGTATCGGTTTGCCCGAATCATCAGAATCATCGCGTGACACCATTCAAGACAAGAGGAATCTGTGCAATGCAGGGAACATTTGGATATGAACTGGATCTCAGTAAGATGACTGATGAAGAAAAGAAGATGGCGGGAGAACAGATTGCGTTCTTCAAAGAACATGGAAGACTGTTCCAGTTCGGAGATTATTACAGACTGACTTCACCATTTGAAAACAGAGACTATACTGTATGGGAATATGCGGCACAGGATGGCAGTGAGGCCTGCATGTCTGTCGTTTATACAGATATGTATGCAAATGCAGCATCTGAGATCGTGAAATGGAAAGGGCTGGATCCGAAAAAGGTTTATCAGATGCAGCTGGATGGAGAAGACGCTGGAAACTTCTCCGGCGCGGCGTTGATGCATGCCGGAATCCTGCTTCCATTACCAGAGCAAAATTATGATGCATTCCAGATTTATCTGAAGGCAGAATAGAATAAAGAAAAATTACAGAGAAAGCTCCTATGGTGGCGAAAGGCATTGTAGGGGCTTTTTTTATATGAAAAATCCACAAAACAAAGCACAAAAAAGGAAGAACGGAGTCGAGCAATGCCTTAACTAAATGACATTGCGGAGTCGAGTTCTTCCTTTTTTGAGATATACTTAATTCGATTAAATTGCGTCCA
>ENA-OURS01003254-OURS01003254.1-human-gut-metagenome-genome-assembly--contig:-NODE-3254-length-10378-cov-2.229875_pt1 | contig 10378 bp, 9 predicted proteins | sample MGYA00242109_ERZ509010 | MGnify/ENA primary metagenome ERZ509010 (study PRJEB26280, sample SAMEA2338774) | human gut metagenome | biome: human gut; feature: human-associated habitat; material: faeces... | reverse complement strand
CGAACCCACGGTACCTTTCAGTATCACTGGTTTTCAAGACCAGCTCCTTAAACCACTCGGACACCTCTCCATATGTTTTTTATTTTGTTGCGCTCTCACAAGCGACTCACTTATATTATCACTTCTTTTTGCATATGTCAACAACTTTTTTCAATTTTTTTTATTTTTTTGATTTGCTTTTTCAATAGACGAAAAGTGCAAGTTTGCGGGTTTCTTTGGTTCGTCTGTTTATCCTCATCCCAAATACTTTCTCATCTTCTGGTTAAGTTTCTTATAAATTGGTTTCATCCACGCTTCTGTGGATGAACGTACCGCTTCATCTGGAGAAAGCCAGCCCACCTTGCTGTTTTCCTCCGGGCAGATTTTTAATTTTTCTTCTTTTGTGTTATGGAGAAGAAAGGTGTAGTTTAGATGCAGGTGTGCGCTGACATATTTCTGTTTTTTATAATGTGGCTGGACTCCTAGAATTTCGATGGAAATTGGAGAGTCTGACAATGGTTTTAAGGAAACAAGGCCGCTCTCTTCTTTTACTTCTTTCATTGCAACAGATAAAAGGTCACCTTCTCCATCTGCATGACCTCCGCTCCAGGACCATGACTGATAAATATTATGGTAGAGCATCAGAGCTTTATTCTTAGATGGGTTTAATACCCATGCAGATGCTGTAAAATGCATTTTTACATTATCACGCAGTAAAAGATTCTCTTCTTCCTCTAAAAACTGCCTTATGCGCTGACAGTCCACTTGTTCCTGCTCATTAAAAGATGTAAATGTGTTAAGCCACTCTTTTATCTTTTTTAAAGAATTCATTTGCTACCTCACTTTTTACTTCATATACTTTCACAATTTCTATTTTATAGCTCATTAAAAAATATGTTTAAAAAATATTTTCTAATGAGATAAAGCGCGTTTGGAATATACCCGAAAAGTGCACCAGTCTGTTCATTTTAATTTATCAACAGACCGCTGCACTACTGTCTATATGTATGAATCGGAATAGTTATGTACTATTTTCTTCTTTCCCTGATATTATTTAAATGTTTCATCACATCATTTATACCAGTTCCAAAGTAAGTATGCAAGGTTTTATATTCTTCATAGAGTTCATTATAGATTTCAACGTTATCCTGATTTGGCTCCCAGACTTTATCTTTTACTTTTCCAAGCTTCTTTGCTGCTTCATTAGCATTTTTAAAACCTGTAATACGCTCCGGAGCCGCTGCTGCACCTAAAATTGCCGCACCAAGGGCACTTGATTGTGTAGAATCAACAACTTTAATTTTTCGATTACATACATCAGAATATACTTGTACAAGCATTTCATTTTTGATTGGAATACCACCACTTAATGTAATGTCTTTTACTTCTAAGCCGGCTTCCTCAAATCCTTCAATAATCATACGGGTTCCGTATGCCGTTGCCTCAATAAGAGAAAGATAGATTTCTTCTGGTTTTGTTAAAAGGTTCATTCCCATAATAAGACCATTTAAGTTAAAGTCCATTAACGGAGTACGCACACCATTAAACCAATCTAATGCCAATAATCCACTTGCACCTGCTTTGTATGTGGACAATTTTTCAGAAAGAAGCTGATGGATGGAGATACCACGAACACGGGCTTCCTGTTCATAACTTTCCGGTACACAGTTTTCAACAAACCATGCAAAATGGTCACCAACACAGGACTGGCCTGCTTCATAGCCAAAATATCCTGGCATAATTCCGTCTTTTACAGTTCCTGATGAACCTTTGATTGCGACTTCTTTTTCACCGAGCATCATATGTACAGAAGATGTTCCTACAATAATCATCATTTTACCCGGCTCTCCGATTCCACAGCCTGGTAAGGATGCATGTGCATCAATAATGCAGGTTGCTACTGGGATTCCTTCCATGAGCCCCATTTCTCTTGCCATTGAAGCTGTTAAATGTCCCGCTTTTTCTCCTACTCCTTTAATTGGAGCATCTAATTTATCAGCAACGATATTTTCCATTCCTGGGTCTACCGCTTTAAAGAAATCTTTTGATGGATATCCTTTTTCATGATGATAATATGCCTTATATCCTGCGCAGCAGGCACTTCTTGTTTCTTCTCCTGTCATCTGCCAGATAATCCAGTCTCCTGCCTCCATAAAACGATCAGCCGCATCATAAACTTCTGGCGCATGACGCAGTGTTTCATAAATCTTTGGATACATCCACTCACTGGAAATTTTGCCACCATATGTCGGAAGCCATTCTTCTCCACGTGCTACAGCAACATCATTCATCAATTTTGCTTCTTCTTCCGCACCATGATGTTTCCACAATTTCACATAAGCATGTGGTTCCTCTTTAAATTCTGGAAGATGACATAGCGGTGTTTTGTCTGCTTTCACCGGAATTACCGTAGAAGAAGTAAAATCCACTCCAATACCTACAACTTCCCCCGGAAGAATTTTATTTCTTGAAACAACATCTCTTACTGTAACAAGTAATCCTTCCAAATAATCTTGTGGATCCTGTAACGCCCATCCTACCGGAAGCTTTTTTCCTGACGGAATATGTTCTTCCATAACCCCATGTGGATATTCATAAATACTTGCAGCCACTTCTTCGCCTGTTTCAATATTTACAAGAAGTGCGCGCACTGATAACGTACCATAATCAATCCCAATCGCATATTTACTCATAAGTATTCTCCTTCTCTTTCCCAACTGATACTATTCTGCTAAAGAAAAATCATTCCATGTAAAGTCTTTCCACGGAATATTTACTTCTGCTCCCTGATTGATGATTGCATCTACATGCATCAATAATGGGAAGTCCTCTAAAGAAACAATTCCTCTTTCTGCAAGCTTGCTTACGGCTCTTGCTGTTCTTGTGGAAATAACGATAGACTCTAATGTTACCCCCTGTAATTCTGCCATCGCTTCCTCAAAAGAAAGTCCACGTCCTAATAAAGTACCAATCTTACGAGTTCTTCCACCAAAAATTGTTACATATAAATCGCCTGCCCCGTGAATGATATTTTCTGGCTTACCACCGATTAACTCAAGCAGTTTTGTCATTTCTTTTACGCTCTGTCCAAATAATGCTGCCTGAGAATTGTAATGCTGGCTTCCAATCTTTCCATCTCTCTTTTCTGCAAGACCTACCGCAAGACTTACACCTAATGCATATGCATTTTTCATAGCAACGGCACACTCAACACCAACAACGTCTGTAGAAAGGGAAATATGATAGTAATCTGTCTCTAAAAGAGATTTGATATATTTTAATGTCTCGATATCTTTTCCACAGAAAGCAACATGGCTGTCATCATGGTCTGCTAATTCATAACTTGTACATGGACCACCGATTGCATTTAAATTAAGATGTTTGCCCTCTGGCTGTCTCTGTGCAAAAATGTGCGGATAAGGAACTAAGGTACCATCTTCTAAGTCAACCATTCCTTTTGTTACTGTAAGAACTGGAACGTCTTCTGGTAATACTGGAAGAATCTCATCACAGAACCAGTCAAGACCAAAGCTGCTCACACCGCCAAGAACTAAATCTGCTCCCTTTAATGCTTCTTCAAGTTCTTCAATCTGATAATATTTGATACCGTCATGAAGCGTTCTCTTTAATGTGATGTGGAAATTATCTTTCTTTAATCCATCGATAATGTCTCTGTCAAGAGGAGAACCAACTAATCTTACCTCATGACCATTTTCAAAAGCTGGAAAAGTAATTGCTGAATTCATCTGACCTGCACAAACAAAAGTAATAACACTCATTTTAAATCCTCCTGTAAAAAATCTTAAATAACATCTTTGTTTTGTTTTTTGTTTCGTTATCTGATGACTACATGTAACCACATTTTTTTCCTAAAGTCAAACGACAGAATTCGCTTATTTACTAGGTATTCGCGTGCTTTTTATTAATCATTTCATTTGATTAATCCCCTGTTTTTTCGCTCCATTTTTCTTCCTGCTAAAAAAGGAAATGCAAACATAAGGAAATGCCTTGTAAAACGAATTAATCAATACTATAATATTATTAATCAAAAATGTACTAAGATTAATACGCAGCTATTAATTAAAATAAATCAAAAAAGGGGTATTTTTTATGGGAAAAAGGAATCGAGTCACTACCAGAGACATCGCCGAGGAACTTGGAATCTCCCAGTCCACTGTCTCTATGATCCTCAGTAATAAGGCGAATGTGTCCTTTACCGAAGAGACCGTACAAAAAGTAAAGACAAAGGCAAAAGAGCTTGGATACAAAAAACCTGTACCAAAAGAACTGGTACAGGAAAAATCTCTTGCAAATACAATTGTCGTGCTATGCCCAATGGTAACAAATGGCTATTACTCGATGATGATGCAGTCTATCACTGACCATGCGAAAGAATATGATTATACTGTCATGACTATTTCAACCGGAAGAGATGCCGCCACAGAGGAACTCTACCTTGATTTATTTGCCCGTGTGCAGCTTGCCGGCATAATCTGTCTCTATCCACTGTCAAAAATCCAGAAAATCAATGCCCTCTCAAAGCGTTTTCCGGTTATCTCTGTTGGGGATAAGCCTCTTTCCTGTCAGTTTGACTCTGTGGAACTTGACAGCCGCAAACAGGGACATATTATGGCAAATTATCTGCTTTCGCTTGGGCACACGGATATTACTTACATCTCTACGCCGATTCGAGGAAAGGAAATTGGACGAATTCACCGGCTTGATGGTGTTAAATCCAGTTTCCGGGAACATGGTATTCCTTTAGAACATCTTACTGTTCTTTATCAAAGCCAACCTGCCTTTGACCGCTATCCACTGGAAAATGCGGAATACCAGAATGGTTATGATCTGGCCACACACGCTTTAGAAGAACACACTTCTTCCACTGCGTTTATCGGCAACAATGACATGGCTGCCTTTGGAATCATGGCAGCAATTTCTGACCACGGTTATCGGATTCCTGCAGATTTTTCCGTCTGTGGCTTTGATAACATCACCTTATCTGCCATGCCACAGATTGCACTGACTACGATTGACCACGCTTCCGTGCGAAACGGCGAAGAGGCGGTGGATATGATTCACCGAAAGAATACGCAGAAGAAAGATGAGACTTCCCACGCTTATATTATGCGGCTGGAGTATGAACCACAGTTGATTGTGCGCAAATCTACGGGGAGAAAATTCTAGTTGCCGTAGGCAAATCAGTATTCATTCAACGGTACATCTTCATCAAAGGGTTCAATTTCCTTAATCTCAACATAATACCCATACTGTGCATTTACCGGAATATAGACTCTCTCGCCCTTTTTATGTCCGAGGAGTGCCTTTCCTAACGGAGATTCAATACTCACACGGTTTTGCATCGTATCTACAAGTACAGTAGTTACGAAGGAGAATTTATCGGTTTCGTCGTCTTCTTCGAAGTAGAGAGTTACCGTTTTGTTTAAGCCTACCTGGTCGGCATTGGAGTGGTCTTCTACGATTTCACAGGTTCGGATCATTCTTTCAAGGTAACGGATTCGGCTTTCGTTTCTGTTTTTTTCTTTTTTGGCAGCGTGGTATTCGAAGTTTTCGCTTAAATCGCCATGTGCTCTGGCTTCTTTTACATGTTCGAGCAGTTCCGGTCTTACTTCGACTTTGCGGTGTTCGATTTCTGCTTTCATTTTATCTACATCTTGCTGGGTGAGTTTATGTTTCATGATAATTTCCCTTTCTGATATATTTTTGTATTATATTTTTTGCATTACAATTCAATATATCTATTCCGTTACTTAGATATATTGATTCTGTTACGAAGAAATACTCTTTAAAGATTGGACATTATTTTTATAATTATATCCTATTGCCAGTATCCTTACCTTTTATAGTCTGTATGGTTTTTTCTTTTTCTGCTTTATCTACCTGATAAAAATATATTAATACGATTTCAATTCCTTCCACAGCCGATTATAATACTGATCTGTCTTTTCACCAAGATATTTATATACTTCGCATTTATCCAATGTAGCTTCTTCCGGGAAGATAGTGTAATCTTCTTTGGTGTCATCATCTAAGGTGTCATATACAGCTTTATTTGGTGTTCCATAGTAAATGTAATCAAAGTTTTTCTGGGCGATGTCCTGACGGTTCATGTAGTCGATAAATTTTTCGGCAGCTTCTTTGTGTTCGGCTGTTTTGGGGATTAAAAAGCAGTCAAACCAGACGTTAGAGCCTTCTTTTGGGACAACGTAGTCGAGGTCTTCGTTTTCTTCCATGGCAACGGTAGCATCGCCGGAATAAATGACGGCCATGGAGGCATCGCCAGAAACCATGGCATCTCTTGCCTCATCAACAAGATAAGCTTCTACGATTGGTTTTTGTTTTAATAAAAGGCTCTGTGCCTGTTTTAATTCCTTTTGACTGGTTGTGTTTAAGGAAATGCCATTCCATTTGAGTGGAACCATAAAAGCATCTCGCATACTGTTTTGCATAACAATCTGGTCATCGTATTTTTTGTCCCATAAAATGCTCCAGCTATCGACTTTTTCTTTTATGACTTTTGTGTTATAGAGGATTCCTACGGTCCCCCAAAGGTAAGGGACTGCGTATTCATTGGTCGGGTCAACTGCCTTACAGAAATCTAAATACTTTTCATCAATATTTTTATAGTATTCCATAGAGGAAGTATCTATTTTCTGTGCTTCGCCCTCCTGCATCATTTTCTCTACCATGTAGTCGGATGTACAAATAACATCGTAGTTAATGACACCGGATTTATATTTTGTATACATATCTTCCGGGGTGACATATTCTTCGTATTTTACTTTGATGCCAGTTTCTTTCTCGAAAGTTTTTAGTACACTTACATCAATATAATCTCCATAATTAAATACGGTAACCGTATTTTTGTCATCGCTCTTTTTTCCAGAAGAAAAGCAGCCGGTAAAGGCAATGGTTGAGATAATTAACAATACTACGAGGACGAAAATACCTGCCATCAGCTTTCCTTTTCCCTGCAGATAATATTTTTCCAGTAAATTCATCGATCTTCCTCCCTGTCTGCTTTTTTCTGTTTTGTTGCGGACATATGGTTAATGAGTCCGAGTAAAATAAGAATTGTCAAGAATAAAAGGGTTGAAAGTGCATACATCTGTGGGTTGATTCCTCTTCTAAGCTGCTGGTAAAGCATTGTGGAAATCGTGTTGATTCCCGCTCCCTTTGTGAAGTATGTTACGACAAAATCATCCATAGATACCGTAAATGCAAAGAAAAATCCTGAAAGGATTCCCGGGATAATTTCCGGCAGGACAACTTTGACAAAGGCGTATACTGCGGATGCACCTAAATCCTGTGCCGCCTCGTATACATTTTTATCCAGCTGCTGAAATCTCGGCATGACATTTAAAATGATATAGGGTAATCCTAAAGTTACGTGTGCTATCAACATGGAAGTGAATCCCAGTGACATGAAATGCACAAATAAGAGCATGATAGCCACACCGGTTACGATATCGGCATTTAATAATGGGATATTTGAAAGTCCTTCCATTACCTTTTGGAAACGGAGCTTCATCGCAGTCATTCCGATACACGCAAGTGTTCCAATCAATGTAGCGATTAAAGCCGCCAATGTTGTAAGCAGCAGGGACGTTCTTACGGCTGAAAGTACTTCCTCATTCTGAAATAAATCAGTATACCAGTGCAAGGTGAAGCCGCCCCAAACGGTTCTTGATTTAGAATCGTTAAATGAGCAGACAAATAACACAAGTAACGGCGCATACAGGAGAAACCCAATAAATGCCACATAAAATTTTTCTATAAAACTTTTTGCTTTTACCATAGCATGTTGTCTCCTTCCTCTGACGCGTGGCGGTTCATAATTGCCATACTAATAAAAATAAATATCATAAGTACAATAGAAAGCCCGGAACCTAAATTCCAGTTATTTGCCACATTAAATTCCTGGTCGATAACATTTCCAAATAAAAGAACTTTGGACCCACCTAAAATATCAGCCACAACGAACTCGGAAATGCTTGGGATAAATACCATAATAATTCCACTGATCACTCCTGGCAGAGAAAGTGGAATGATAATCTTCTGGAATGTCACCCTTGCGCTTGCTCCCAAATCATGTGCTGCTTCGATAACGTCTTTGTCAATTTTGCAAAGGGCATTGTAAATCGGCAAAATCATAAATGGAATATAGTCATAAACCATTCCGACCAAAACTGCTCCTTTTGTATACATTAATTTTTGTAAAGGAAGTCCAAAAAATCCGAGAATGGCATTTAATATTCCTGTTTTTGATAAAATAACCTGCAATGCCAGTACACGAAGAAGGAAGTTAATCCACATTGGCAAAATAAACAGCATAATGACAATGCCGGAACCTCTATGTTTTCCCTTACTTAAAATATATGCCAAAGGATACGAGATAACGAGACAAATGAGTGTACTTGCTAACGCAATCCAGACAGAATTCCAGAACGCTTTGTAGTGAACGGAATCAGCCATTGCGGTAATATTAGAAAGGGTAAAGCTTCCGTCGCTTCCTGTACAGCCATAATATAGCACCATAAATAATGGCAAAATGATAAATGCTGCTCCCCACACAATGTAAGGAGTTGTAAGAACTTTTCTACTCATCTATCGTCACCGCCTTTTCATCTTCGGATTCTGGCTTATGCATAATCTGAATATTAAACGGAATGACGGAAATGCTTACTTTAGATCCTACTGGATGACAGTTTGTGCTGTGAACAAGCCACTCATATCCATTTGCCTCCACTTCCATCTCGTAATGTACGCCCTTAAAAATAAGAGAAGTAACCACACCATCAAGGATTCCCTGACCTTCCTCACCAAGAACCACATCCTCCGGACGGATTACAACGTCAACCGGACGATTTCTTCCAAAACCTTCATCTACACATTCAAACTTTGTTCCAAGAATCTCTACCAAACGGTCTTCTAACATAATACCGTCAATAATATTACTGTCACCGATAAAATCAGCCACAAATGCATTTTCCGGCTCATTATAAATGTCTTCCGGTGTTCCCATCTGCTGGATGTACCCTTTATTCATAACGATAATCTTATCAGACATGGTAAGTGCTTCTTCCTGGTCATGTGTAATATAAATAAAAGTGATTCCCAGTTCTTCTTTCAAACGCATCAACTCATACTGCATATCCTGACGAAGCTTTAAGTCAAGCGCACCAAGCGGCTCATCTAATAACAAGACTTTCGGTTCATTGACAATCGCTCTTGCAATCGCGATTCGCTGCTGCTGTCCACCACTTAAAGAAGTTGGCTTTCTCTTCTCAAATCCTTCCAAATTCACAAGCTTTAACGCATATTTAATCTTATCCTTAATGTAGGAATCCGATTTATTTTTAATCTTTAAGCCAAATGCAATATTTTCCTCAATCGTCATATGTCCAAATAACGCATACTTCTGGAAAACCGTATTCAGGTTTCGCTTATTCGCTGGAACATTTGTAATATCCGCTCCGTCAAAAAAGACTTTTCCACTGTCTGGTTTCTCAAATCCACCGATAATACGAAGCGTTGTTGTCTTTCCACAGCCGGACGGACCAAGCAGTGTCAGGAACTCATTCTCTTTTACCTCTAAACACAACTCATCTAATACTTTGGTTGAACCAAAAGACTTTGAAACATTCACTAACTCAACTAACTTATTCTTCATTCCCATTTCCTCAATAAATTTTACTATATTTCCTGTCTAAAAACTTGGCGGCGAAGTCACCCAGATTAATTCCGTCCGCTCAATTCCCTTTAAATAATGCGTCTTATCTGCCCTGTAATAAAAAGCATCTCCCTTTTGGGCAATACAGATTCGCTTTCCCAGATGGATTTCTACTTTACCCTTTAAGATATAGCCAAACTCTTCTCCCTCATGGGGGTTGTCCGGACAGGTCTCTCCACCTTTTTCCAAAAGCAAATGAATCGGCTCCATGCAGTTCTTCTGTGCATTTGGAATAATCCACTTAATCTGGTTTTTATATTCTTCATCCTTTTTTACAAAAAAATCCTCCTCCGTAAACACAATCTGTTCCTCTTCCTGCTCTTCATTGAAAAACTCTCCGAGAGTTGTTCCAAGACATTGCAGTAAATCTTCTAACGTTGCGATGGAGGGAGAAGTCATATCTCTTTCTAACTGGGAAATAAATCCCTTACTAAGCTCTGCCCGGTCGGCAAGTTCTTCCTGAGTAAGTCCTTGCTTATTCCTCAATTCTTTAATCTTCTCTCCTAGTTCCATGATTCATGACTTCACACCTTTCTATTTATGTAATAATAAACTTAAAGTTTAGTATAGTTAAACTTCCAAAGGGTATTATGGCAGAAAGAAGTGTGCTAGTCAAGAGAGAATTAATTTCGAATTTGCCGCAGG
>ENA-OURS01003252-OURS01003252.1-human-gut-metagenome-genome-assembly--contig:-NODE-3252-length-10388-cov-2.308526_pt1 | contig 10388 bp, 9 predicted proteins | sample MGYA00242109_ERZ509010 | MGnify/ENA primary metagenome ERZ509010 (study PRJEB26280, sample SAMEA2338774) | human gut metagenome | biome: human gut; feature: human-associated habitat; material: faeces... | reverse complement strand
CCCACCTTTGTAATTTCATCTGCCGCAGTATTGTTGATAAACTCCCAGTACGCTTTTTGCGCCTTGTCCGCGCTTTCGCGGGCGTCTTTCATTTCGCCGTTAAACTTCTGCTGTTCCACGGCCATTGCGGTTGCAATTCCCAGCTTGACGGACGCGCTCATAAGCTGCATGGACAGGCGGCTTTCTTTCGCCCGCATCTGCGCGTGGGCTTTCTGGTCGTCGTCTGCGGCTTTCCTGCGGCGGCTGTCGCGGGCAAACAGCCCCGTGAGGATCGCCACGCAGATAGCGGACGCTGCGCTGATCAGCGCGTTGATGTCGATTTCCATTACTCCGCCTCCGTCCAGCCATACACCCCCGGCTCCCAAACATTCGCGGCAACATCGCTTATCCAGTGCTTGCCGTTGTGCGTAACCTTATCTCCCAGCCCGTAGGCGTCGTGCGCGCCGAGGGGTTGTGACCAGTCGGGCCATTCTACGGTGGGATCGCCGGTGATCGCCCACAGGGACGCGGCGGTGTCCGGCGTCCAGTCCGCTTGCGAGGTGTGCGCCGTAACGCATTTATACAGCTTGCCTTTGTATCTGCGCAGCTGCCCCACGGTGTAATTGACCGGGTACGCCCATTCGCTGAACAGGGCAACGTGTTCCGTAGCAGTCACGGCGTCGATCTGTTCTGCCTCTGCCAGCACCACAAAGGCAATTTCAGACGCGGCGGTAAGGTCTGCCTCGCGCTGCCGCTTTTCGGCGTGTTCTTTCACGCTGTCAACTCTGTGTGATACGCTCATTATTGAAAACCTCCCTCAATCGCATAAATATAACCGCCTGTATTGCTGGGGCCGCGCGTCACTTCAATGCGGAAATTGACGCCCCAGTTTTCGGCGGTTTTGGTGTTGTTAGAAAAGACAAAGTTGTACCCGGACTGGATCGCGGGCTTGATATTTTCCCAGGTCGGGCTGGCGTCGTTGGCGTTGTTGCACACTTCTGCCGTCCATACGGCATCGTCCGGGATGTCCCCGGTAATGGACAGGCGGATCGCCGTGGGCATATCGTCAGCCGCCAGCGGCGTGGACAGCGTAATGGATGCAGAATGCACCGCTTTTGAAAAGGTCACGTTGACCGGCGCCGCAGCTGCTTTGCCATCGGTTGCCTCAATGGTGATCGTGTGGTTGCCGTTGAGGATCGTCTGGAAGTTGGCTGGTAGCACCGCCTGGAATTGCTGCGTTTCGCCCAGCGCAGGCGCAAAGGTGCGCTGTACCACGTTGTCCAGCTTTTCCATAACGGTCACGGCATCGCCGTCTGCGTCCGAAACGGAATAGTTCAGCGTAAAGCCCTCGGTCTTGTCCCCCAGCGCGCTGCCGCCGCTGTAGTTGATAACCGGGGCGGTGTTTACGGTTACGCTGCCATCGTCCGAAACGGAGAGGGAAGAGGGGAGGGTGAAAGCGGGGCGGGCGCCGTAGGTAATGGTGCAGAAGTTGCTGAACACATTGCCATTAGAGTACAGGCAGAAGGCGTAGCCGGTGCTGTACGTGTTCGGGGAGCGCGTCCACTGCACTACGGTGCTGCCGGAGCTGTTGTGTGCGATCTGCAAGGTGCTGGCAATGGGCAGCGCGCTGCCCTCCACGTTCGCGTAGCTTGCCGTCCTGCCCAGTTCTGTGACGGACAGGGCAAACACCTTGCGGGACAGGGTGGACACAGAATTATTGCCGTTGCCGGGGGTATAGGGGATTGCAACCGCCGCGATCTGCGCCTTGATGTCCGCATCCAGCAGGTTGTAGTAGGTACTGTTAAACCAGCTGTCCAGCGCGCAAGATGCGTAGGCGTTCACGTTGGACGTGTGCCACTGCCGCGTGTCGTAGATATATCGGCGCACCAGCAAGGTGCGGCCGTTCCCGTTCGTGGGGTAGCCGTGTTTGGCAACGTAAAACTCCTGCGGCACGCCGTTTTCTTTCAGCTTGACGATGGTGCCTAAAGTTTCATTGCCCAGTAATGTTGCCATAGTCAGATGTCCTCCTTTAAGATTTCTTTTACTTGCTGCCGGATTTCCTGCCGCAGCCGCCAGGTATTGCCGTGTGCGGCGTGGGCGTCCCACGCCTGCCAGCTTGCAAGGATCGCATCGCGGTCAACCTTGCCCTTTGGGTATGCCTTTGCCCAGTAGCGCAGCTTTGCCCGCATTTTCTTTACGCTGTTGTGCCGCAGCTTGCGGATCACTTTGCCGCTGTCAGTCAAATAAGAATGAAAACCGAGAAAGTCGATCCCGTTGCGCAGCGGGAAAATATGGGTCTTTTCGTTCAGTTCCAGGTTGACCGACGCCATAAAGGCGTGGATTTCCCGCAGGCAAAACTGCAAATATTCCTTGTCCGGGTGTATAAGGAAAAAGTCATCCATATACCGCCCATAATAGCGGATACGGAGGACTTCTTTCACGTAATGGTCAAACCGGTCAAGGAACAGCAGGGCAAACAGCTGTGAGGTCTGGTAGCCCAGCGGCAGGCCGTCCGTGCTGTCAATGTAGTTGCACAGCATGGTGTAGATTTCCGGCTCAAAGTCAAGTGCCAGCAGTTTGGTTTTCAGGATGTCGTGGTCGATGCTGGCAAAGAATTTGCGCACATCGCACTTTAACACCCAGCCCTCTGCCGTGTGGTGTTTGTTCCAGTAGTCGGTCATAAAGCCGCTTAAACGGTCAAGCCCGAAGTGCAGCCCTTTGCCGATCTGCGATGCGTAGTTGTCCAAAATAAAGCTCCGCGTCAGCCGTTCGTACACCACGTTGCCCACAAGGGCGTGTTGCACAACCTTGTCGGTAAACGCCGGCGCCTGTACAAGCCGTTCTTTCGGCTCGTAGACCGTAAACAGGTGGAACGGCCCAGGGCGGTAAAGCTGGGTGCGCAGGATATACACAAGGTTTGAAACGTTTTCCAGCGCGTGAGCCTCATATTTTGCGGTCGCCGCTTTGCTGCGCTTTCCGCGCCGCGCGGCTAAATACGCATCGTAAACTACGGGAAACGTGCATATTTCATCGAATGTTTTTAGCAAATTGTAACCTCCACCTCCTTTGTAAGCAGGTCACGGAAAGATACCGTTGCGGGCGGCTGTAACGGAGGTGGCGTCCGTTTGGCAGCTCTCCGGCCGGTCTTGCCGGCCGCAGGGCATCGGTATCATGTGTTTGCCCTTTTGGGGCGGGATATAGTCCCCTTTGACGGTGGCGGTACGGCTTTCGGCTTTCGCTTACTCGGTCTGACCTATTCCACCAGAGCGGGGCGGGCGCCGTTGGTATTGGTGCAGTTGTTGTTGTTCACATTGCCATTAGTGTTCAGGTAGTAGGCGTTGTTGGTGTTGTTCGTGTTCGGGGAGCGGTAGCAATTAACGGACTATACCCCAGTAAAAACAGGCGTTAGCCCGTATTACTCATAATCTTGCGCAGGATTTCAGCCATCTGCGCCGTTTCAGCCGCCTGCTTTTCTGCCCGCAGCGTTGCGGCGCGGTTGCCGTCATTCTTGCGCCACAGAAAAACAGGACGTTTGACGGACAAAACCATCTCTGTCCAGTAGTGCGCCTGATCGCCTGTGATATATCCCCGTTTCAGGGACAGGTCGATCAGGTGCAGCATAAGACTGCATTTTTGCAGTACCTCGTCCAGTGCGATCAGCCGTTCCTCAAATTGGGTTTCAAAGTAGTAATCGTTCGCGGCCTGTATGCGCTCCAGAATGGACAAAGCCGCGTCCCGTAAAGCCTTACAGTAACCAAAGGACTGGCTTTTGGGAAAACGCGGCTTTGTGCTGCCTGCCGCCTCTTTGGCGGTCGTGCGCTCCATTGTATAGTCCAGCAAGTCTTTTGCCTTTGGGATCGCCTGAAAACTTGCCATTAAAACTCAATCCTCCCCTGCGTCTTGTTCCACACGCCCGTGACCGTCACGCCGGACAGGGACAGGAACGTAACGTTGAAGGGGTTTGTGGAAATGCCGCCGCCCACAATGACCTCCAGCGCGGACACGCGGCTGTCCAGTCCGGCAACACCGGCCCGCACATCGCCGTGGGCGTCCGCGTCAGTGTCGTGGGCATAGACGGCATCATTTACCAGATCGTCCGTTTCGTCCTTTGTATAAAAGTTCGCAATGGCAGACTGGATCGTTAGGTCGATCTCTGCCCGCAGGTCGGAGTGGGCGGTAGGGCTTGTGTCGTGCATCGCAATGGCAGACGCCATTTCCTCGCGGGAAACGCTTTCCAGTTCGGGGTGGATTTCAAACTGCAAAACGCCCGCATCCGTAACCACAATGTGCATAACGATGGTGAGCTTGCCGGTGGTGCCCACGCTGTAAACCGCCTTTTGGGTGTCCGGCAGATTGCACACTGCCAGCATCCCGCCGTCAATGTCCAAAAGACACGCCTCGCGCACCGTCCAGCCGCCCACATCGGGCGGGATAATAAACTTGACGTTCAGCATATTGGGGGAGTTCTGGTCGATTTCACAGGCGGCAATCTGTCCGCGCCAAACCTCGCGCCGCAGCTCTGTCTGGGCAGGGGTGGGCATATAGTACGCGCCGCCGCCATCGCCAACGGCGGCGTTTACAATCATGTAGGGATCGCCGCTTTGGATTGCCTGCGCAATCTTTGCCGATCCCACGTCCGTTACAACGGTGCAGTAAAGTTGTTCAGCCATTTTTGCATATCCTCCTTTAAGCAACCGGGTATGCGTCCGCTGTGTACACATACTCCGTATAGCCGGTTATCTGTACGCCGCCGCTGCTGTCCAGTTCAGCCTGCGCCGGCCATACTTCCATATCCAGTGCGCACTCGGTAAACGCGGCAACATTCGCCGCACCGTTGGTATTCCGCATACTGTTAAGCTCCAGCACCATGTTTGCGGGGCGCACAGCCGCCAGCATGGTGTAAATATCGCCCGCCAGCTTTTCAGCATCCGGGATCAGGTCGTAGCCCAGATCGATAACGATTGAATACGCCGTGATCGCAAGGTCGTAGTTGCCGGCGCCGCAAAGGTCGTTGAGCCAGTTTGCAAGCCAGCGTTTGGTGTAGGGCAGTTTCAGTTGCAACATGGAAAGAATACGGGCGCGGCGCATTTCCAGCCCGTCCGTGTCCTTTGGGTAAATGCCCAGTATCGCCTCCCAGCGGCTTATGCCGTATTCGGTCGCTGTGACGATGTATTGATCTGCAAGCACTTTGTCCTGCGCCGCCCATAAGGCGGCAAGTTCGGGTTGTTCAGCCTCCATAAGCTGCCGGTATTCCACCACATCTCGTAGCACGTAGGGCAGGTAATCAATGATCTGTCTATCCACTGATCTCACCCCTTACCGGGATATGCACCTCGTCCAGCGTGATGTTTTCCGTCTGCCCGTTCAGCAGCGTGTCCTGCACGTCCACAATTCCGGGGCAGGTCAGTACGCGGGTTTCGATCTGGGCAATGCGGACAACCAGCCCTGTGCTGTTCTGCCAGTCCTCGGCAAGCTCTTGAAAATAGGCGTCGACGGTGTTTTCTACATAGGACTTTACGCCGTCCCAGTCCCAGCCGCTTTGATATTCCAGCGTGAGGGCAATATTTATGGTCTGGCTTTCCACGCCCGCCACGCTGACAACGTGACCGATGGGCGCAATCCCCAGCCCGTCCCCCCGCATACCGGGAGGGTCGATTGCCTCCTGTACGTCTGCAATCAGCACCTCGTCCGGGACGGCGTGGGCGCTGTCCATAATGACCAGCCGCACCGTGCCGCCCACGGTCAGCATGACGTTTAGGGCGGCGGTATACACCGCTGTAAGCCATGCGGCAACCTCTGGGGAAAGCCCGCCGATCACGCCGTTATACCATTCTGTGACCGCAGCGGAGGGGATCATGCTGGAGGGTTCAATGCCGCCGTTCCACACGGCAAATACTTTGACCGCGCCCACCCCCGGCAGGGCAAGCACCTTTTCCTTGTAGTCTGCCTGATTGCCGCCGAACGCCTGCGAGGTCAGGCTGTCGATGTACCGCTGCCGGAATGCCTCGGTTTCTTCTTCCTCCGCGCCGGGGATCAGCAGTTCCACCAGTTCCGCATAGGTCAGCCCGTCCACGTATTCGATGGGGATCAGGGTGCCAAACTTTGTATTGCCCGCCGTCCCCACGGTACTTCATTTCTTTCTGCGATCCGTTGAACGCCTCGCACCACACCTCAAGGGCACAAACCTTATCACGCGGCACAAGTTTCAGCTCCCCGGTGATACTGCCCGCCCAGAACATCCGGCGCTTGTCCAGCGGCCAGCTTTGCCAGTCCTCCGGCACCTCGCGTTCCAGGAAGTCCAGCACAATGCCCTCGCGGGTGCTGATCTCCCGGTGCTGTTCCTGCCGGGTCTTTGCGGTTTCTTCCACTTCGCCGGTAAGGAACAGCGCCTCGCCGGCCCGCCAGCGCATAGTTGCCTCCGCCCATAGCTGATCGATGTCATCGTCCAGGTCGCGCCAGATGCTTTTTTTCGGCTCCTGCTGCCCTACGTCCACAGGCCAAAAGCGGCGGTTTCCGGTGCGGTCTTGCAGATATTCCGTTGTGTTGGTCGTGCCGAAAAAGACACAGCAGCGCGGCAGTTCTTTGACGTGCCGGCCGTAAGCGGCGCGGAAACGATCCGCCCGCAGGGAAAGAAACTGTTTGATCCGCGCAACGTCTGTGCGCCGGAATGCGTCCAGTTCACCCACTTCCACGATCCATACCCCTTGCAGCAGTTCGCTTGCCTCCTTGCCCTCAAAGGTGCGGATGCTGTCGTTAAACCAGCCCCGGCTCATTTTATCCAGCAGGGTGCTTTTGCCAATGCCCTGCGGGCCGGACAGGATAACCATCGTGTCATATTTGCAGCCGGGGGTCATGGCGCGGCTGACGGCGGCGGTAAACGCCTTGCGCGTCACAGTGCGGATATACGGCTCGTCAGCCGCCCCCAGATAGTCGATAAAAAGGGTATCAAGGCGCGGCGTACCGTCCCACTGCAAACTGTTCAGGTAGTCGCGCACCTCGTTGAAACTGTGCTTTACGCTGTGCAGGGACAGCGCCCCGTCAATTTTTCCGTTGCCGGTAATGTTGTAGTATTTTTCCATATACCAGTACAGCCCCTGGTTGTCGTTATCGTCCCACAGGCGGCGTTTACTGCGCTTTTCCCACGGCAGGGCGCCCAGCACCTCGCCGCGTCCGGCAAACTCGTTGAGGGCAAACTTGCCCTTTAGGTTCGGGTCGTTTTCAAGGATCAGCCAAACGTTGTCGATGGTAGCCTTAATTACACCCGTCTGCTTGTTTACGGTCAGCTGGGCAACCCAGTCCATGCTGGGCTGTATTTCGCTGTCTGTAGGCGCATCTGCGCCCTCTGCGGCGCTTGTGCTACCTACGTCTGCAAAGTCGCTTGCCGCCGCCTGTACGCGCTCCTGCGCCATAAGGGCAGACACGCCGGCGTCCGCTACGGCAAGCTCACACATAGCCGTATAGGACGGCAGGCGGTTGGTAGGGGTTCCGGGTACGGCGTCATCATCCAGCCCCTCAAACTTATGCAGGCGCACAAGGTCAAAAGCGTTGACCAGCCGCCCGCTGCACGGGTCGGTGGCGTGGTGGCTGTAGAGAAATTTGCCGTCATCGTAGACCACTGCGCCGCCTGTAGTGCTGCCGCCCAGGTAGGTGTACCGCCCCGGCATGGTGTCCACAGCCTCGTAAATATGGGGCAGGAACACATCCATTGCGCGGTAGATGTCATAAGTGCGGCAGAATGCGCCTACAACGCCGTTTTTAGCAAGGGGATCGCCCTGCCGCATGGCAAGTTTGGCGTGGTTCTTTTCGCCTACAGCCTGCGGCCATTCGGTGACGTCGTGCCAGTCCTTATACGTTGCCAGCGCCCCGTCCACGGACAGCATCCCTTTGTCCTGATAGGTGTAAATATACTCGCCGTCTGCGCAGCAACTGGGCCAGTACATAAGCCGCGTTACTTCAAACGTGGTGGGATCGGCAAACTCCATGCCGATATATTCAGCCATGCGGCGGGCTATGGGTTCGTATTCGTCTGCGGTTGCCGTGCGGTCAAGCGGGATCAGAACGCGCAGGCGCGGGGCAGCGGGGGAGTGCTTGCGGGTGCTGTATATGCAGTAACCGCACCCCAGCCCCTCCACGCGCCGCAGAACGTCCTCCGTGCCGCCAGGGGGTATGGTGTCAAGATCAAGGGTTACAACGTCCCTGCCGGTCACTGCGCCCGCCTTGCGGCGTGTTCCGGCAAGGGAGCCTGCCACATAACCGCCCACGTCTTTGCGGTCATCCTGTTCGGACTTGCGCAGCGCGAGGTATTCCTGCATGGTCTCTGTTGACCGGCTGGGGATTCGGAGCTTTTCGTAGAACTCCGACAGCATCAGGGTCTGCGGCTGCCAGTTTACGCTGCGCCGGTGGTTGCCCACAGATATGATTATTTTTCTGTCGTTAATCATCATAGCGGAACACCCCATTTATTGGAGCCTCTTTGCCCCAGCAGTCCCAGCCGGGCGCTGCCTCGCGGGCAAACAGCTCTATGCGCGGCAAGTCCCCCAGCAGCTCCACAATGCGGTCGCGTACTTCGTCCGGCTTGCGGCTGTGTTCGCGGATCGGTGACATAATGAGCTGGCTGACGGCGTTTGACGCACGTTTGGGCTTGCCCTTGACTGCCAACAGGCACGGCTCCGTGTTGCCCCGCGTCCAGCGTCCCAGCCCAAAAAAGTAACCGTTGCCGCTCCTGTTTTGCTTTACCCATTGAAACGCAATGCTTTTGTAGGTAAACCCCCATGCGTCTATCAAGAACAACGCCTCCCGCATCATGGGATACGTCGCCCACATAAGCAGCACACAGTCCTCTGCGGCAATTCCGGGTGATCCCCCCCCGTTACCTGAAACGGGCAGGCGGCAGAGGTCTTTGAACGTCATCGTTTCGTAGTGATCCTCTGCGTTGCCGTTGCACCCCCGGTCAGAATACCGCCACGGGGGATCGGCATAAATTATGTTGTATTTCTTTTGCGGGAACGGTAAAAACTCACTCATTCCGATGTACACCTCCCAGTAATACCTGCGCCCTGCCGCCAAAATTCCACGCTGTAACGGCAATGGGGTAGGGTTCAATTTCCGACGCCCACAGGGTTTCTATGCCGTCCAAAAGGCCGGCAAGGGGAAAGCCCCCGGAGCCGTCAAACAAGCTGCCCATTGTCTTTGCGCCCAGCTGCGCCATACCGTGCAGAGGGATATGCACCACGGGCAGGGCAACGCCGTTGCCCCACATTTTGTACTCCGCGCTGTCGGTGTGCAGCTTGTTGTACCATTTGACCATCTGCCGCTTGCTTACGGGCTTATAGGTCTTGCCGTTGATTGCGGCGTGGGTCGCGCGCACTTCCTGCCAGAACGAAAACGCCTCATCGGTCATATCTTCAAGCTGCGGCAGGTCTGCCCACCAGTCTGGAAAGCCTTGCAGGCGGGCGCATTCGGTGGGCGTCAGACGGCGCACTGTGTATGTCGTGTTCATGCTTTCGCCTCCTGTCGGGGTTTCAAACGCCAGTGTTGGCGGGTCTTTGTAGTCACGCGCCAACAGCGCAGGCGCGTTTTCCTTAAAGGTGACAGCGTTGCCGCCTATGGTTACTCCTCCAACAAAACTAATGGCACATTCCCCCCCCCCTGTACCCATCTGCCCGGTCAGCGTCTGTACAGTGCCATCCTTGCGGATAGACACGCGGCTGTCCTGCGGATGGTTTTCTACCACTACGGCGTGGCGGTCGGTCGTGTTCAGCGTAAAACTCACATCCTCGTTTACGCCGTTGCCCTGCGGGCCGTTTCTGTCGGCGCGTCCGATCATGGAGCCTTGCAGGCAGATTGCTGCATCATGCCACGCGCTTAACAGGGTAGGGGCGGTATTGACTGCCGCCGCAACGCTGCCTGCGGTGCCGCTGGCTTTATAGGCAAAGCCTATCGGTTCGCCTGCATAATCAGCGCGGACAGCAGCGGCTCCGGCAGGGGCTTGCCCCTTACAAACGCCCTCCGCAGGATACCCCGGCAGGCCGCTGGGCTTAAAGAGTAGCTGTCCGGCACATTGTCCTGCAAAATCGCAGACAAGGATGATCCTACGGCGGCGTTGGGGGGCTCCGTGAAATTGAGCGTCAAGGGTTCGCCAGGCAATGCTGCCGCCGCCCACGTCAGTGAGGCATCCGGCGTTTGGCCAGCCGCCTTTAGGGACAGCAATAGCGGGGGCTTTTGGTTCTGTGACGCGGCACAGTTCAAGCAGGACGATCTGGAAGTCTGCGCCTTTGTTGCTGCTGAATGCGCCGGGGACGTTTTCCCAGACGGCAAAGCGGGGTTGTTTTCCATTGGTCTTTTTCCTCATTTCCTTAATAATCCGCACCGCCTCAATGAAAAGCCCGGAGCGTGTCTTTTCAATTTCC
>ENA-OURS01003251-OURS01003251.1-human-gut-metagenome-genome-assembly--contig:-NODE-3251-length-10392-cov-10.116185_pt1 | contig 10392 bp, 7 predicted proteins | sample MGYA00242109_ERZ509010 | MGnify/ENA primary metagenome ERZ509010 (study PRJEB26280, sample SAMEA2338774) | human gut metagenome | biome: human gut; feature: human-associated habitat; material: faeces... | reverse complement strand
GATGCTGTTGCAAAGCTTGACGATATTTTATATCATGAGATACCATATGTATCTGACTACATATAATGATAAAAGGTCAAAAGGTAAAGGAAAATAATATGTCAAATTATGTGATTAGCTGCTGTTCAACAGCAGATCTTACCAGGGAGCATATGCTCGAGAGAAATATTAAGTACGCATGCTTTCACTATGAGCTTGATGGTAAAGAATATATGGATGATTTAGGACAGTCCATGCCACTGCCGGATTTCTACAAGGCAATGGAGGCAGGTGCCATGACAAAGACCTCGCAGATCAATCAGGGGGAGTACATGGAGTACTTCAGGCAGTTTCTGGATGAGGGATATGATGTGCTTCACTGTACACTAAGCTCCGGTATATCAGGTACAGTCAACTCGGCAAGGCTTGCAAAGGAGGCTCTCGAGGAGGAATACCCTGACAGAAAGATATATGTGATTGATTCGCTGGCAGCATCGTCAGGCTTTGGCCTTTTGATGGATAAGCTCGCTGACTTTAGGGATAGCGGCATGGATATTGATACACTGGCTGATTGGACCATGGAGCACAGACTTGAGGTGAATCACTGGTTCTTCTCATCAGACCTTACATTTTTTATCAGGGGCGGCCGTATCTCAAAGACCGCGGGCTTCGTGGGAAATGTGCTGAATATCTGTCCTTTCATGAATGTGAGCAATGAGGGAAAGCTTATTGTGCGTGAGAAAATCCGCACCAAAAAGAAGGCAATAAAGGAGATGCTTGTGAAGATGCAGGCACTCTGCAAGGATGGTGCCGATTATTCGGATAAGGTCTATATATCGAATTCTGCATGCTATGAGGATGCTAAAGCCGTAGCTGATCTGATAGAGGCTGCCTTCCCTAAGATGAATGGAAAAGTAGAGATAAATGATATCGGTACGACTATAGGAAGCCACACCGGTCCGGGAACAGTTGCATTGTTTTTCTGGGGTAATAAGAGAGAGGATTAGCCGGATATTTTAGCCTAAATATCTGATTAGAATAATCAAAATCAATAAAGTTGATTATTTTTTTATAAAAAATTAAATTACATCAATCAAAGTGATTAAATATAATCATTCCAATAACTGCGCTTATGTGTTACAATTATATCAGTTCAAACGAAAAGAGGTTTTAAGATGAAAGGATATGAAAAATACGAGCGCAGTTATTTTCTGCCTCCTGAATGCACTTATGACTGGGTTAAGAAGGATTATATAGATAAAGCACCACTGTGGTGTTCGGTTGATTTACGTGATGGCAACCAGGCTCTAATCGAGCCGATGAGTCTTGAGGAGAAGCTTGACTTCTTTAAGATGCTTGTAGATATAGGCTTTAAGGAAATCGAGGTAGGTTTCCCGGCAGCTTCTGAGACAGAGTTCAATTTCACGAGAGCTCTTATTGAGAGGGATATGATTCCTGATGATGTTACTATACATGTGCTGACACAGGCCAGAGAGCATATCATCAAGAAGACCTTCAAGGCACTTGAGGGAGCACCGAGAGCAGTTGTACATCTGTACAATTCCACATCTGTTGCACAGCGTGAGCAGGTGTTTAAGAAGTCAAAGGAAGAGATAAAGCAGCTTGCAGTTGACGGAGCTATTTTACTGAGAGACCTTGCAGCAGAGACTGACGGTAATTTCCGTTTCCAGTATTCACCGGAGAGCTTTTCGGGCACTGAGGTGGATTATGCGGTTGATGTGTGCAACGCAGTGCTTGATGTATGGCAGCCAAAGGCTGATAATAAGGCCATCATCAATATCCCTACCACAGTAGAGAATGCTATGCCACATGTTTTTGCCACACAGATAGAGTATATCGATAAGCACCTCAAGTACAGAGACGGAGTAGTGCTTTGCTTACATCCTCATAATGACAGAGGCTGCGGTGTTGCCACATCAGAGCTTGGTGTGCTTGCAGGAGCTGAGGAGATAGAGGGTACGCTGTTTGGAAACGGTGAGAGAACAGGAAATGTAGATATCGTGACACTTGCCATGAATCTTTACTCACACGGAGTGGATCCACAGCTTGATTTTTCAAATCTGCCAGAGATCAGGGAGAAGTATGAGACATTTACCAGAATGAAGGTAGGCGAGAGACAGCCATATGCGGGAGACCTTGTTTTTTCTGCTTTTTCAGGCTCACATCAGGATGCAATCTCAAAGGGCATGGCATGGAGAGAGGAAAAGAAGCTTGATAAGTGGACGGTTCCATATCTGCCTATAGATCCAAAGGATGTCGGCAGGACATACGAGGCTGATGTTATCCGTATCAACAGCCAGTCAGGAAAGGGCGGAGTGGCATATATCCTTAAGCAGAGCTTCGGTATCAATGTGCCACAGCAGATGAGAGAGCAGGTCGGATACATGGTCAAGCAGGTATCGGACGAGGAGCACAAGGAGCTTTCACCTGAGTGGGTACACAGTATCTTTACAGACAATTATGTGGATTTTCATCCATATTTCACTATACCGGAGTGCCACTTTAAGCAGGTAAACGGCATTTTCGCAGAGGCGGTTATTTTACACAATGACAGCACCAGAAAGGTAGATGCCAATGGAAACGGCCGTCTCGATGCAGTAAGCAATATAATTAAGCAGTATTTTGACATCAGCTTTGAGCTCACTGTATACGAGGAGCATGCGCTTTCACACGGATCTTCATCAAAGGCTATGGCATATGTGGGTATCACAGTTGACGGCAGTATGTTCTGGGGCGCAGGTGTGGATGAGGATATCATCAAGGCATCAATCGGAGCGCTTGTTGTTGCGGTAAACCATTACCTTGCCACCAAGGCTGACAGTCACGTGAAGGATGAGCGCTATATTGCCATGCTCAACTTCATCCAGGCCAACTACAAGACAGTATCGCTTGCAGACATGGCTGCACAGTTCAACCTGACGGAGCCGTATATCTCCAAGTACATAAAGGAGAAGTCAGGCAAGACTTTCGGGGAGCTGGTCACCAATGCCAAGATGAAGAAGGCACGTACACTGCTGAGAAACAGCATCACAACTGTTGAGAATATCGCAATCGAGGCAGGATATCAGAACGTGGAGCATTTTAACAGACAGTTCAAGAAGCTGTATGGAATGACACCGCTTGAGTACAGAAATTCAAGCACAAAATAAGCGGATACAGCATTTTAATATAACCGGATCAATATGCTAAATGACAATTCATTCAGCTGTATTGGTCCGGTTTGCTTTTTATTACTGCACTTTTTATGTAAAAATCTGCATTAAAATTGTATAAAAATGGGAACAATGGGCTATTGATTGTATTTTATCAAGTAATTTGTTGTTTTTACAACGGATTATATGTACAATGCGGGTATAATATAAATAAAAGATAATTATTCAGAACAACTGATAACAAAGCAGATATTGAGAATTTGTGTTTGGGATGAATAGTTATAATAAAAAGCAACTATTTGAATTATAGTTTAAGAAAGAGAGGAACGTACATGAGCAATAAAACTAGCGCAGTTGTTAAGACAAACCCAAGAAAGGCTGTCATGATCGGATGTGGATTCGTTGGTTCGGCATCAGTTTTTGCACTTATGCAGAGCGGTCTTTTTTCTGAGATAGTTCTCATTGACGCTGATAAGGATAAGGCTGAGGGAGAGGCGATGGATATAAGCCACGGTATTCCTTTTGCCAGACCTATGAAGATATATGCAGGCGGTTATGATGATGTGGCAGATGCTGCTATCATTGTTGTTTCTGCAGGTGCAGGCCAAAAGCCGGGCGAGACAAGACTTGATCTGGTAAATAAAAATGTTGCAATCTTCAAGAGCATCATTCCGGAGATTGCAAAGAGAAATTTCGGTGGAATCTTACTTATCGTTGCAAATCCTGTAGATATTTTAACACAGGTGGCACAGAAGCTTTCAGGACTTCCTGAGGAGCGTGTCATCGGTTCAGGTACCGTGCTTGACAGTGCAAGACTTAAGTACGCGCTTGGAGAGCACCTTGAGGTGGACAGCCGAAGCGTACATGCATTTATAGTAGGTGAGCATGGAGACAGTGAGGTGGTTGCATGGTCATCAGCCAATGTTTCCGGAGTGGAGCTTCACAAGATGTGCGAGATGAGAGGTCACTACAAGCACAAGGAGAATACAGAGGAAATCGCTGCAAACGTAAAGAACAGTGCTTACGAGATAATTAACAGAAAGCATGCGACATATTATGGTATCGCTATGTCGGTCAGACGTATCTGCGAGGTAATCATGCGTGATGAGAAGTCTATTCTTCCTGTTTCACACATGATGCACGGACAGTACGGCATCGACGGTGTGGTTCTCTCAATGCCTGCAATCGTTGGATCAGACGGAGTGGAGAGCGATATCCCAATCGAGTTAAACGGTGAGGAAGCTTTAAAGCTCAAGGAGTCTGCTGATGCACTTAAGAGCATACTTGACGGGCTTGAGCTGTAAATATCAGGCTCTTAATATTAATTTTGTAATATTAAACTTATATAAAATACTATAAATTCAGTATGGTTTGGGGTATAATGATAACTGTCGGGCTGCATATATTATGTGCTCGGCGGTTATTTGATTTTATGGCAGATAACTATTTAGAATTACCGGGAAAAAGGAGTATATATAATGAGCGAAAGAAAACAAATCCATCAGGAGTTTCTGACAGGCGAAAGAGCACTGTTTGCAAGTAACGACCTGGATATATATGATACAATTTTTGATGACGGAGAGTCACCTCTTAAGGAGAGCCATGGCATTAGCCTGACAGGCTGTTTTTTTAGATGGAAATATCCGCTATGGTACTGTAGTGACATAGCTGTAAAGGACTGTACATGGTTTGACATGGCGCGTGCGGGTGTCTGGTATACTGACAATATCTCTGTCACTGATTCAATAGTTGAGGCACCTAAGAACTTCAGGCGCTGCAATAACCTAAAGCTTAAAAATGTGACATTTCCAAATGCCCAGGAGACCCTCTGGAGCTGTGATCATGTCGATATCGAGAATGTTTCGGCAAAGGGAGATTATTTTGGCATGAATACAAATAATCTTATCATGAAGAATTTCCAGCTGGTCGGCAACTATTCGTTTGACGGCTCAAGAAATGTAGAGGTGCACGATTCAAAACTTATCTCAAAGGATGCCTTCTGGAATACGGAAAATGTCACAGTCTACGATTCATTTATTACAGGTGAATACCTTGGCTGGAATGCAAAGAATCTGACACTTATAAACTGCACAATCGAGAGCTTGCAGGGGCTTTGCTACATCGACAACCTCGTTATGAAAAACTGTAAGCTCATAAACACTACATTGGCATTCGAGTATTCTTCGGTAGATGCAGAGATTTGCAGTAAAGTGGACAGTGTTTTAAATCCGACAAGCGGAGTGATAAGGGCAAAAGAGATTGGCACACTGACTATCGAAAAGGACAGAGTTGACCCATCAAAGACTAAGATAATATGTGAGGGAAAATAATCTATGTATGATTTTGACACCGTTGTAGACAGAAGAAATACAGGTTCACTAAAGTGGGATGTGGCAGAAAATGAGCTCCCGATGTGGGTAGCAGATATGGATTTTAAGACAGCTCCCCAGATAATAGATGCAATATCAGAGCGTGTTTCTCACGGAGTGTTTGGCTATTCCATCATTCCGGATGAGTGGAATGATGCGTATATTTCGTGGTGGGACAGACGCCATGGGCTTAAAATCGAAAGAGACAACCTGATTTTTTGCACAGGGGTCGTACCGGCCATATCATCTACAGTGCGAAAGCTCACAACACCCGGTGAAAATGTGCTTATCATGACGCCGGTATATAATATATTTTTTAATTCCATATTTAATAACGGCGTAAATGTGCAGGAAAGCCCGCTTGGATACGAAAACGGCAGATATTTTGTGGACTATGACAGGTTGGAGCATGACCTTTCCAATCCACAGACCTCGCTTATGATATTTTGCAACCCTCACAATCCGTGCGGTATCATCTGGACAAAGGATGAGCTTGCGAAAATAGGTGCACTCTGCAGGAAGTACAATGTGACGGTCATATCAGACGAGATACACTGCGACATCACAGCACCGGGAAAATCATACGTGCCGTTTGCGGCAGCATCAAAGGACTGCGCCGATATAAGCATCACCTGTATTGCTCCGACCAAGTGCTTTAATATGGCAGGCTTACAGACTGCGGCAGTGATGGTGCCAAATAAATTTTTGCGCCACAAGGTATGGCGCGCATTAAATACAGACGAGGTGGCGGAGCCAAACGCATTTGCCATCACGGCAGCAGTTGCGGCATTCACAAAGGGGGAGCCGTGGCTTGAGGAGCTCAGAAAATATCTCTGGGAAAACCGCAAAAAAGTCTGTAGCTTCGTGGCAGAAAATCTGCCGCAGATACATGTAGTGGATGCCGATGCGACATACCTCATGTGGCTTGACTGCAGTGCACTCACAGATGATTCTGTGGCATTTACGCAGATGATTCGCGAAAAAACAGGACTTTATCTGTCGGAGGGAGCTGAGTTTGGAGGCAATGGACGTTACTTTGTGCGATTGAATATCGCATGCCCTAGGGCAGTGCTTATGGAAGGGCTGGAAAGGTTAAAAAGAGCTCTCGTTTAAGCTGAATATGTACATTTTTTAAAATAGATAAGACCGGTGATCGGCCGGTCTTATCTGATATAATTAAACATTTATGGCATACAAGATTTAGAAATATATCATGCATACGTTTGTTTTCTGATTCGATAGTTAGTATACACTAACATGAATTAGAAGTCAATAACAAATATGGGATTTTGATATTTTTTTGGATTTTTATAAATCACGTACAAATCAAAAGAAAAGTTTTGCAAACAATAAAATGTATGTTATAATAATATAACTGAATTAAAACGAACGAAAATAAACTCACGGGGGTATTCGAAATGCGAAACAATGAATCATCAGAAAACTATTTAGAGACCATACTTATTCTCAGCAAGAAGCTTCCTGTGGTACGCTCAGTTGATATAGCAAATGAGCTTGGATATAAGAAATCCAGCGTGAGTATAGCCATGAAAAACCTTAGAGAGAAGAACAATATCACAGTTAGTGATGCAGGATTTATCACACTCACAGATTCAGGAAGACAGATAGCAGAGATGATATACGAAAGACATGAGCTTTTGTCAGAGTGTCTTGAGAAGCTTGGTGTTGATAAGGAGATTGCAGCAGAGGATGCATGCCGTATAGAGCATGTCATCAGTTCTGAGAGCTTTGAAGCAATCAAGAAGCATATACATAAGAGCTGATATATGAAACCAGTACCGCAGGGTACTGGTTTTTTAGTGTATCGTTTTTCTTGTATATATGAGAAAAATCATCTATAATAGTGAAGCTGTAATCGGCGACATAAAATCTGAAAGGGGAAAAGATGAAACAGATATTAAAATATTTGAAGGAGTACAAAAAGGAATGCATCTGTGCTCCGTTATTTAAGCTGCTGGAAGCATCCTTTGAGCTTATAGTACCGCTTGTCATGGCGGCAATCATTGATAACGGAATTACGGCTTCGGACAAGCCGTATATATGGAAGATGGGAGGTGTGCTGGTGCTGCTTGCGGCAGTTGGTCTGGTAAGCTCGGTCACAGCACAGTATTTTGCGGCAAAGGCGGCAGTTGGTTTTTCCACAAAGCTTCGCCATATATTGTTTGAAAAGATAGAGTCACTGTCATTCTCAAAGATGGATACAGTGGGCACATCGACACTTATCACAAGGATGACAAGCGATATAAACCAGGTGCAGTCAGGAGTCAATCTGGTACTTCGACTCTTCCTTCGCTCGCCATTTATTGTATTCGGAGCTATGGCGATGGCTTTTACAGTAAATGTAAGAGCGGCAATGGTTTTTGTAGTTACCATACCTCTGCTTTCAATAGTGGTATTCTCAGTCATGGTTGCAAGCCTTCCGCTTTACAAAAAGGTGCAGAGCTCTCTTGACACAGTGCTTTCACATACCAGGGAGAATTTAGAGGGAACCAGGGTTATAAGAGCTTTCAATAAGCAAAATGATGAGATTGACAGCTTCAACAGGGACAACGGGTTTTTAACCAATATGCAGCAGGTTGTAGGACGAATCTCAGCACTCACCAATCCTCTGACATTTATCATTATAAATATCGCAACAATCGCTGTTATCGTATCAGGCGGCAAGCAGGTATACGCAGGAATCCTCACACAGGGTGAGGTTGTGGCACTTGTAAACTACATGTCACAGATACTTGTCGAGCTGATAAAGCTTGCAAACCTCATCGTACAGGTGACAAAGGCAGTGGCGTGCGGTAATCGTATAGCGGATGTGCTTTCTATTCCATCAAAGCTTCCTGAGAAAAATCCTAAGCTCATTGGTGCAAAGGATGGCGCACCTGAGGTTGAGTTTGACCATGTCTGCATGACCTATGAGGGAGCGGCCGATGAGACACTCACAGATATAAGCTTTACAGTGCAAAAGGGGCAGACAATCGGAATCATCGGTGGTACAGGTTCAGGAAAATCAAGCCTTGTAAACCTTATCCCGAGGTTTTATGATGCCACAAAGGGTACTATAAGGATTCAGGGAAATGATATAAATGACTACGATGCAGTGCAGCTTCGAGATAAAATCGGTGTTGTAATGCAAAAGGCAGTGCTTTTTGCAGGAACGATAGCCGACAACCTGCGCTGGGGCAAAAATGATGCCACAGAGGAGGAAATGTGGAAGGCACTCGATATAGCACAGGCGACAGAGGTTGTAAAGGGTAAAGAGGGAGGCCTTGACTACATGATAGAGCAGGGCGGCAAGAACTTATCAGGCGGTCAGAAGCAGCGTCTTACAATTGCCAGAGCGGTCGTAAAGGATCCTGACATACTGATACTTGACGACAGTGCATCGGCACTTGATTTTGCTACAGATGCGAGCCTTCGCGCGGCATTAAAGGGCATGCATGGTGACAAGACAATATTTATCGTGTCACAGCGTACCTCATCTATCCAGTTTGCGGACAATATCATAGTGCTCGACGACGGACAGATGGTTGGCTTCGGACCTCATGAAAAGCTGCTTGAGACATGCGAGACCTACAAAGAGATATATGATTCACAGTTTAAAAAAGAGTCGGATATGACCAGACAAAAGGAGGTGTAGAGTATGGCTACGGATAATGCGAAGATGAATAAAGCAGGCACAATGCGCAAGGTATTAAGCTACATGAAGAGATATATTCCTTTGCTTGTAATTTCCCTTGCCCTGTCTGTTGTTACAGTGGCGCTTACGCTTTATTTTCCAATCCTCACAGGACGCGCAATTGATTTGATTGTAGGAAAAGGAAAGGTTGATTTTACGGCTATGACAGCCATCCTCACAAGAGCAGCAATAATAGTCGTCATAGCGGCAGCAGCCCAGTGGCTTACAAATATCTGCAACAACAGGATGACCTACAACATAGTGAGGGATATAAGGCGTGATGCATTTTTAAACATTGAAAAAATGCCACTTTCCTATATTGACAGCCACTCACACGGTGATATGGTCAGCCGTATCATCGCCGATGTAGATACATTTTCAGAGGGACTTTTGATGGGCTTCACACAGCTCTTTACAGGAATTGCAACAATAGCAGGCACGCTTATTTTCATGCTTACAATAGATGTGAAGATATCATGCATTGTAGTGCTCATCACACCTCTGTCACTTTTTGTGGCAAGCTTTATCACTAAAAAGACATATTCCATGTTTCAGCTGCAGACAAGAACAAGGGGAGAGCAGACATCACTCATCGATGAGATAGTAGGAAATGAAAAGGTCGTACAGGCCTTCAACCATGAGGATGAGGCGCTTGAACAGTTTGACGAGATAAATGACAGATTACAGAAATGCTCACTGAGGGCAACATTTTTCTCAAGTATTACAAATCCGTGTACACGTTTTGTCAACAGTATTGTGTATGCCGGAGTCGGAATTTTTGGCGCCATGAGTGCACTCACCGGCGGAATCACAGTAGGACAGCTTTCATGCTTCTTATCATACGCCAACCAGTACACCAAGCCGTTCAACGAGATATCGGGTGTCATCACAGAGCTTCAGAACGCACTTGCCTGTGCTGCTCGCATCTTCGAGCTGATTGAGGAGAAAAAGGAGATACCGGATGCTTCGGATGCGGTAACACTCGATGAGGCAGACGGCCGTGTGGACATAGAGGATGTTTATTTCTCATATGTGCCGGATAAAAAGCTTATTGAGGATTTCAATCTCCACGTAAAGCCTGGACAGCGCGTGGCTATCGTAGGTCCGACAGGCTGTGGAAAGACGACTATTATCAATCTGCTTATGAGATTTTATGATGTAAACAGTGGAACAATTA
>ENA-OURS01003250-OURS01003250.1-human-gut-metagenome-genome-assembly--contig:-NODE-3250-length-10396-cov-2.558747_pt1 | contig 10396 bp, 9 predicted proteins | sample MGYA00242109_ERZ509010 | MGnify/ENA primary metagenome ERZ509010 (study PRJEB26280, sample SAMEA2338774) | human gut metagenome | biome: human gut; feature: human-associated habitat; material: faeces... | reverse complement strand
AACAAAGAAATTTATAATTATTTATTACCATATGCAAAAGGAGCAAGATGTACATATCCTGGATTCAAATGTACAAGTGTGTGTATGTGGGGCGCAAAAAATGCATTAACAAGAAAAATTTAAAAGAAGGAATTTTTTATGGAAGACATTTTAAATAACATCACAAATCCAAAAGATTTAAAAAAATTAAATTATGAAGATAAAAAAGAACTAGCTGAAGAAATAAGGTCATATATTATAGATGTTGTATCAAAAAATGGTGGACATTTGGCTTCAAATTTAGGAGTAGTAGAGCTAACAATAGCGTTGCACAGTATATTTGATACCCCAAAAGATAAAATTATTTGGGATGTAGGTCATCAAACCTATGTACACAAAATTTTAACTGGAAGAAAAAATCAAATGAAAACCTTAAGAAGGCTTGATGGAATTTCAGGTTTTCCTAAAACAACAGAATCAGAATATGATTGTTTTAATACAGGACATAGTAGTACATCAATTTCTGCTGCATTAGGTATGGCTAGAGCAAGAGATATTTTAAATGAAAATTACAAGGTCATTGCTGTTATTGGGGATGGTGCCTTAACAGGTGGAATGGCTGAAGAGGCTTTAAATGATGCCGGGGCAAGTAAATCTAATATTATAGTTGTATTAAATGATAATGAAATGAGCATATCAAAAAATGTTGGAGGAATTTCATTATTATTAGGTAAAATGAGGACCAAAAATGTATATACAAAAGCAAATGAAAAAGTAAGAGTTAGAATGGGGAATATTCCTAAAGTTGGAAATAAAATAGTAAAACTAACATCAAGAATAAAAAATAGTATTAAGCAAATTTTCATATCTAAAATGTATTTTGAAGATATAGGGTATACATATTTGGGGCCTGTAGATGGAAATGACATAGAGGCTGTTGAAGAAATTTTAGAGCAAAGCAAAAAATGTAAAGGACCAGTTTTAGTACATGTTGTTACTAAAAAAGGAAAAGGATATAAACTTGCAGAAAAAAATCCATCAAAATTTCATGGAACAGCACCATTTGATAAAAAAACGGGTGAGGTTTTAAAAGCAAAAAGTAAAGATTATTCAAAAGTATTTGGCGAAAAATTAGTAGAAATTGCAAAAAACGATAATAGAATTGTAGCGATTACAGCCGCAATGGCTGATGGAACAGGATTATCAGAATTTAAAAAGAAATATCCAAAAAGATTTTTTGATGTTGGAATTGCAGAGCAACACGCCATAGGTATGGCTGCCGGAATGGCAAAAAGTGGATTAATTCCAGTTGTTCCAATATATTCGTCATTTTATCAAAGAGCTTATGACCAGGTAATTCATGATGTTTGTATGCAAAACTTACATGTAATAATGTGTGCAGATAGAGCTGGAATTGTTGGAAATGATGGTGAAACACATCAAGGACTATTAGATATGGCATCTTTTTCAATTGTGCCTAATATGACAATTATGGCTCCAAAAGATTTTAAGGAGCTTGAACAAATGATAGATTTCGCAGTAAATTTTAATGGACCAATTTTAATTAGATATCCACGAGGTGGAGAAGGAAATTTGAAGCTAAAATGCAATGAAAAAATTGTATTAGGAGAATCAGAGCTATTAAAAGAAGGTTCAGATGTAACAATAATTGCTATTGGAAAAATGGTTGAAAAGGCAGTAGAGGTTGCAGATGAATTCTCAAAAATTGGAGTTGATGCTGAAATTATTAATGCTCGATTTTTAAAACCATTTGATGAAAATAAAATAATAGAATCAATAGAAAAAACAAAAAATGTTATAACAATAGAAGATGGTTTTATAAAAGGTGGATTAGCAACTACAGTAAATGAATTAATTGCGAAAAATGGTATTATAGATGTAAATATAAAAAATTGCGGATATGATGATGAGTTTGTAAAACAAGGTAGTGTTCAAGAGCTTGAGCAAATTAATGGTTTAGATTGCAATAGTATTGTTGCTTCTTGGGTAAAAAATGAAAATATTGTAAATGAGGTATTACATGGATAAACATTTAATTTTAGAAAAATACAGAAATTCAGAAGAAAAATTATTAATCTCTAAATTATTTGATAAAATTGAAATGGTTAATAAAAGTAATAAAATTGAAACTACAGATTTTTTAAACGAACACGAACAGAATATTTTAAAAAATGTTCTTAATATAATTAAATTTGAAAATTATGTTTTTTCTGGTGGCATTGATAATTTAGATAGAAAAACAGTTGTTATATATCCAGAAAAAATGAAGATAATTTTTGAACAAAATAATTTTAAATATGATACTGTATTTTCTGTTTTTAGAATTAAATTAAGTAAGGAAGATATTGGAAAATTTAATCATAGAGTGTATTTAGGAGGACTAATAAAACTTGGAATTAGTAGAACTAAAATTGGTGACATAATTGCATATGATGATGGTGCTGATATTATTGTAAAAAAGGAGCTTGAAAAATTTATTTATACAAACATAAAATCTCTAAATAGATTTTGCGGATGTGATGTTTGCCTTATTAAATTGAATGAAATAAAATCTGTTGAAAAAAAGTTTATAGACATTAAGATTGTTGCATCATCACTTCGTTTAGATAATATTATTGCTGACTTGGCAAAAACATCTAGAAGTAAAGCTATTGATATTTTGGAACAAGAGCGAGTTTTTGTTAATTATGAGCTTGAGAGCAAGGCAACTAAGTTGATTAAAGAAAAAGATATTATAACTATTAGAGGAAAAGGCAAGTTTATTATTGATGAAATTGCTGGTAGTACTAAAAAAGGTAACTATGTGATTTTTGTGAAAAAATTTGCTTAAGAATATACAAAGATATAAATTAACATAAATATTAAAGCTGATTTTTTTAGTTTTAATTTGAAAATTTAGAAACTATATGAAAAATAGTATTTTTGAAGGGAGAATTGAATATGGCAATAGTTATTGATGGAAAGAGTTTAGCTAAAAAGATTAGAGAAGGTCTTAAGGATGATGTTGCAAAACTTAAAAAGAAGGGAATTATTCCTAAACTTGCTGTTATTATGGTTGGCGATGATAAGGCTTCTAAAGTATATGTTAAAAATAAAAGTAAAGCATGTGAGGAGATCGGCATTGAGTATGAGGAATTTTTAAGAAATTCTGATATTACAATGGACGAACTTTTGAGTTTGATTGACGAATTGAATGCTAGAGATGATATTCACGGTATTTTATTGCAAAGCCCTATTCCAAAACATTTGGATATAAATAAAGCTTTTAATAGAATTGATTATAGAAAAGATGTGGATGGATTTAATCCTGTAAATGTTGGTAAATTAGTAATTGGAGAAGATTGCTTTATATCATGTACACCTTTTGGGGTTATGAAAATGTTAGAAGAATATGGTATTGAAATTGAAGGGAAAAATGCTGTAGTTGTTGGAAGAAGCAATATAGTAGGAAAACCACTAGCACAATGTTTGTTAGCAAAAAATGCTACTGTAACAATATGTCATTCAAGAACAAAAAATATACATCAAATAACAAATAATGCAGATATTCTAGTAGCAGCTCTTGGAAAACCTAAGTATATAAAAGATACAATGGTAAAAGAAGGTGCAGTTGTAATAGATGTTGGTATAAATAGAACAGAAGATGGCAAATTAGTAGGAGATGTAGACTTTGAATCAGTAAGTAAAAAAGCTTCATACATAACACCAGTACCAGGAGGAGTTGGTCCAATGACAATAGCAATGCTAATGACTAATTTAGTAAAATCAGCAAAAATTTTAGGGAAAAGCAAAAAATAAAGTTGTTATAAAATATTATTGAGAACTTAATATGGGTATAGTAACTAAGATATACTGTCAAAGAGCGAAGAAGTATTTCCATGCTTCTTCGCTTTTTGACAGCGCAACTGTAAGAAATATGATATTATGATATTAATAATATTCGCAACTTAATAAAGTAATATTTATTGTCGAATTTTGGTGTACGATTTTTCTTGCACAATTTGAAAGAAAGTTATAAAATATAAAAAATGTTTAGTCGACAAATGTGTTTTTTCAAGACGTTTTATCTAGAGCGTTAAAATTTATAAATTGTTTCTAATTAAAATTAAAAAGTTTTAATTAGTTTTTCCAAAGAAATTAATATCTAAAAAATTCCAAAAATAAAAATTGAATAAATATTAAAAATTGAAACTGAAAAATTTACAAATGCTATAAGAAATGAATTTATAATTAATAAAGATATGCAGAACAAATCAATACAGGAGGACGTAGTGCATTGTTTGCATATTCAATGCATAAAGAATGTGAATGAATAAAAATGAGAATAAAACAAAAGAAGATATAAAAAAATCAAAAGATACAAATATAAATAAAAGCAATGCAAAAGAAAATTCGCAAAATAATGAAGAGCAAGAACTATTAGATATAAAAAACGACTATGTATTCAAACGAACATTTGGATATAAAGGTGACGAAGAAGTAACAAAAGTACTATTACGAGATATTCTAGGAATGAAAGTAAACGAAATAGATTTAGATGTAAATCCAATAACAGAAAAAGAGCTAATGGATGATAAACTAGGGATAATGGATATAGCATCAGTAGTAAACGACAATGTTCAAGTAGATATAGAAATGCAGGTAGTAAATAAAAATAATATAGAAAAGCGAATAATGTATTATTGGAACGCGTATTACCAAAAATCAATAAGCAAAGGAGATGATTATGGAGAGCTAAAAAGAACTATAATAATATTAATAGCAGATTTTGAAATAAAAGGAATAGAGCAAGCCAAAAAATACTTTACAGAATGGGAGATAAGAGAAAAAGACTACTCAGAGTTAATATTGACAGACGTGTTAAAAATCTGTATAATTGAATTACCAAAGTACATAAAATACAAAGTAAATAACCCAAACTTAAATCTTTGGACAGAATTTTTAGAAAATCCAGAGGTGATAAATATGTCAGAAAAAGATATAGAGAAAGAAAAAGATGAAAGCCTAAAGACAACAAAAAAAGCAATAAAGCAAGCCAAAGATACATTAGAGCAAATAAGTAAAGATAAACACGAACAAGAGCTAGCAAGATTACGAAAAAAATACATAATGGACCAAAATGCAATTCAAGAATATGGATATTGTAGAGGTATTGAAGAGGGCGTTGAAATTGGAAAGCGCGATGGAATTGAAATTGGAAAAAATGACGGTATACAATTTGAAAAAATAGAAACAGCCAAGAAAATGTTAGCTAAAAAAATGCCAATAGATGTAATAATAGAAATAACAGGTTTATCAAAAGAAGAAATTGAAAAAGTAGAAAAGGCATAATAATATAAATAAGAAGAAAAGAGCAGTGTTTTGAATTTTATAAAAACAATGCTCTTTAATAATTAAAGATAAAATTGTTGAAATTTTAATTGTTTAAAAAATAAATATAACACTTTGAAATGGCTTTCTGAAAGACGGGGAATAATTGATTCATATATTCCAAAAAACAAAAAATTACCACTTGCCAAACTACACACATATGATATAATACTAAAAGAAAAAAATTTGTTCATAATAATAATGAAGAAAGAGAGGTAAAAAATATGGATTTTTTTAAAACTTTAAAAAAAGCAGAATGGCTTAATTTATTACTATCACTAGTTTTCATAATAATAGGAGCAATTTTAGTAAAAGACCCAGAAGGTGTTCTAAAAACAGTATCACTTATTGCAGGAATTGTTTTTTTAGTATTAGGTTTCATAAAAATAATAAAATACCTAAAAGATAAATCAAATAGCAATGAATTATATTTAGATATAGTTTTTGGATTAATTGCAATAATAACAGGTTTAATAGTAATATTTTGTACCTCAGCCATAGAAGCAATATTCAGAATTATTATAGGTGTATGGATTATTTTTACAGGCTGTACTCGTTTTGCACTTGTACAATCATTAAAACAAGCAAATTTAAAAGAATGGGTAATTAGTTTAATACTTGCAATTATAATGATTGGTTGTGGATTATATATGATTTTCACACCAGGAACAGTTGTAGCTGTATTAGGAGGAGTTATGATTGCATATGCTGTAATAAATATAGTACAAAGTATTATGTTTATGAAAAATTCAAAAATAATTGTTGTAGAAAAAGTAGATTAATAAAAGACAAAAGGAAGGATGCTAAAAATGGGATTAGAAATAAAAATACCAAAATTTAAATTTCCAAAATTTAAATTTAAAGAAATTGATGATGTTGAAGATATTAATTTAGAAAAGGAAAAAGAAAAAACAGAAAAAAACAAAAAAGATAAAAAACAATACGAAGGCACTCATTATAAAACAATAAAAGATGCTTTTAATTATAGCACAGAACATTATGCAGATAATGTTTTAATTTTGGAAAAGCCAGATCATAAAACGCCATATAAAGAAATAACATATAAGGAATTTGGAGAAGATGTTATAAACTTTGGAACAGGATTAACTAAATTTCTAAATTTAAAAGACGAAAGAATAGTAATTATCAGCGAAACAACATATGGATGGTATTTATCATATATGACATTATTATGTGGTGCAGGAATAGCAGTTCCATTAGACAAAGAGCTTCCAGTAAATGAAATAGAAAACTTAATAAAAAGATCAAAAGCAACAGCTGTTATATATTCAGCTAAAAGAAAAGACCAAATTGATAAAGTAAAAGATAATGTTCCAATGGTTAAATATTTTATCGAAATGAACTCTTACGATAAAGTAAAAGGAAGAGATGTTGGATTAAATACAGTTTTACTAGAAGGAAAGAAACTTATAGAGGCTGGAGACGATTCATTTAAAAATGTTGAAATAGATCCTGAAGAATTTAAAATTTTATTTTTTACTTCTGGAACTACATCTCAATCAAAAGGTGTAATGTTATGTAACAGAAACTTAGCTGAAAACATAAATTCTTGTAGTGCATATGTTGATTTAAAAGAAACTGATAGATTGTTTTCTGTATTGCCACTTCACCATGCATATGAATCATCAATTGGATTTTTATATCCATTTGGAGTTGGAGCATCAATTGCAATTTGCGAAGGTTTAAAATATATATTACCAGATATTAAAGAATCACATCCAACAGCTATGTTAGGTGTTCCTGTATTAATTGAAAATATACATAAAAATATTAATAAATCGATTGAAAAAAGTGGCAAATCAGCAGTTGTAAATTCAATGATGCATGTAACAAACGCCTTAAAAACTGTTGGTATTGATATGAAACGTAAAGTGTTTAAAGAAATTTTAGACAATTTAGGTGGAAAATTAAGAATTATAGTTTCTGCTGCAGCACCTATTGACCCTAAAGTTGGAAAATGGGTTCAAGATATAGGAATAACATTTTTACAAGGATATGGTTTAACTGAAACTGCACCAATTTCAGCTTTAACACCTGATTATGATACACGTGTTGGTTCAGCAGGAAAAGCAGTTGTATGTGCAGAATTAAAAATAAAAGACCCTAATGAAAAAGGTGAAGGTGAAGTCTTAATAAAGAGCAAAACATTAATGCTTGGTTATTATGAAGATGAAGAAGCAACTAAGGCTGTAGTTGATGAAGATGGTTGGTTTAATTCTGGAGATGTCGGATATTTAGACAAAGATGGATTTTTATATATTACAGGAAGAAGCAAGAATGTAATTGTAACACAAAATGGAAAAAATATATATCCAGAAGAAATAGAAATGTTATTGAAAAAAAATTTGGAAATAAAAGAATGTATGGTTTATGGTAAAGCTCAAGAAAACAGTAAAGAGCTAACTATTACTGCTAGAGTTATTCCAAACTTAATTGAAATAGAGCAAAAATATGGTAAAGATAGCTTAACTGATGAAAAAGTTTATGATGTAATATGGAAAATTATAAAAGAAACAAACAAAGAGCTTACATCATATAAAGCTATAAAAAAATTAGAAATAAAAAAAGATGACTTTGAAATGACAACTACTATGAAAATAAAAAGATATAAAGAGCTACAAAAAGATAAATCATAAATTTTATAATGGTTTATAGGTTAATCCATAAAACCTAAATATATTACAAGGAAAGTAGCAGTAATGAAACTACAAAACGAAAAACATAAAAATCCTTTTTATTATGCAATAAAAGGATGGGGACATGCATTAAAAACAGAGCTTAACTTAAAATTTGATGTATTAGTAGCAATATTAACTATAGTACTTGGAATAGTTTTTAAAATAAGTATAAATGAATGGATTATATGTATAACATTAATAGGATTAGTATTATCAGCAGAATTAATGAATACAGCTATAGAAACAGTTGTTGATATGTTTACAAGAGAAAAAAACGAATTAGCAGGAAAAGCAAAAGACATATCTGCAGGGGCTGTATTAATACTTGCAATAGCATCAGCAATAGTTGGTGGAATAATATTTATTCCTAAAATAATAGAGCTAATAAAATAAAATTTAAAGCTAGAGGTGGTGTATACTATCTCTAGCTTTAAATGTGAATGATTTAAAATTTATATAGAAAATGTTATATATGAAAAATAAATAATGATCACAAAAATAATTAATAAGAAAAGAACTAAAATCATACTATTTAAAGAATATAGTTTTAGTTTATATAAATTTGAAAGGAAAGAAAATTATGGCTCTTACAGAAATAATTATATTAAGCATAGGTTTATCAATGGATGCCTTTGCTGTAGCAATGTGCAAAGGATTATCAATGCAAAAGATGAGTTGGAAAAAAGCCATAATAATAGCATTATACTTTGGAATTTTTCAGGCAATAATGCCACTAATAGGATATGTATTAGGAATAAAATTTCAGCAAAGTATAGTAAATATTGACCACTGGATAGCTTTTATTTTATTAACAACAATAGGAATAAATATGATAAAAGAAATCTGGAATGAAGCAGAAAATGATAATAATGACAATATAGACTTCAAAAATATGATAGTATTAGCAATTGCAACAAGCATAGATGCATTAGCAATAGGAATAACATTTGCATTTCTAAAATGCGATATAGTATTTTCAGTAACTTGCATAGGAACAATAACATTCATACTATCACTAATAGGAGTAAAAATAGGTAACTTATTTGGAGTAAAATATGAAAAGAAAGCACAATTAGTAGGAGGACTAATACTAATATTATTAGGGCTAAAAATATTATTAGTGCATTTACGGAATAATAAACTTATAAAAAAATTAACATCACAACAATCTCCTCATAACATATATTGCAATACATAGTTAAAATTAACAAGCACACTCAAGCTCACAAAATGCAAAAAATACATTTTACGTATTGTTTAAAACAAAAAATAAGTGTATAATAAAAACGTCTTATACCGAAGAATAAAAATGAAAGGAAGATTAGGTTTCAATATGGAAGAAAATAGTAAAAGTAAAGAAATTTTTGAATGGATAGTATGTATATTAATAGCTCTAATTATAGTTGTATTAATAAAAGCATTTGTAGGGTTTCCAACAGTGGTAAGTGGAGCATCAATGGACTCTACATTAAAAGATAAACAACGTTTATGGGTAAGCAGAATAGGAATAGAAATACATAAATATCCTAAAAGAGGAGATATAATAACATTTGAAGCACCATCAACAACATATGTAACAAAAGCAAGCTATAATCCAGATGATGTAACTGCTGAGTATAAAAATGATTCCAAGGGAATAGGTGAAAAAATAAAATCTAGTATAGATATATTTGGAGAAACGAGTTTTATTAAAAGAGTAATAGGATTACCAGGCGATTACGTAGAAATAAAAAATAAATCTGTATATTTAAATGGTCAAGCATTAGAAGAAAAATATTTAGATGCTGGAACAGTTACTGATTCTGCAGAAGGATTCTTTTTAGATGTTGTGGTACCAGATGGTTATGTATATGTACTAGGTGATAACAGAGAAGTATCGGGTGATAGTAGAAGATTTGGCTGTATTCCAATTGATAAAATAGAAGGAAAAGCTGTATTTAGATTTTGGCCATTAAACAAATTAGGAAAAGTAAAATAATTATTATAAACTAAGGAGGAAACTATATTGAGTATAGATAATGAAACAGAATCAAAATATCCAAAAGAGCTGAAAAATGTAAAATTAGAATATGCATATATAGGACTATTATTAGAAAATCCTAAATCAATATCAAAATATTATTTGTCATTTGAAGATAGTCAATTTTCTGATCCAATGGCTATGAATTTATATAAAAGTATATTGTTTACAGAAGGTGGAAGATATGCACCAGAAAACATAAAAAGAGATTTTTCATATCCAAAAACTTCAGAAGAAATTTATGCATTAAAACAAAAATTAAAGCAGGAAGCAATACGAACAAATTATTCAATTGAAGCGGTATATA
>ENA-OURS01003242-OURS01003242.1-human-gut-metagenome-genome-assembly--contig:-NODE-3242-length-10415-cov-2.228378_pt1 | contig 10415 bp, 8 predicted proteins | sample MGYA00242109_ERZ509010 | MGnify/ENA primary metagenome ERZ509010 (study PRJEB26280, sample SAMEA2338774) | human gut metagenome | biome: human gut; feature: human-associated habitat; material: faeces... | reverse complement strand
CATCCCGGTAGAAGCGATGCTCCTGGGGCATGTGTTCCGTCTTGGTAATATACTTGGGAAATGTGGTATACGACCGCCTGTGGGTGCAAACCAGCTTGTTATTCCGGTCACAGATTCGGATTTCCGCCATGGTCACCTTCAGGAAAGCGGGCTGACCGTACATGGAAAAAGGTACGGAATAGTAATGTTCGTCAAAGAGCAGATGATAATTGTTGGGGAGTTTCTGGAAATACCGGTACTCACAGGGAGAGAAATGTCCGTTGGTCAAGGGGCGCATCTTCGGCTTGTCATAGCTCTCAAACGCCTCCCGCCGGGAGAAACCTTGCCCTTGGATCTTCCGGTCGTTCAGGTTATCCACGATCCGCCGGACATTCCGGTTCAGCTCCTCCATGGTGTAATAAACCCGCTCTTTCAAATCTTCCAGCAGATGGGTCTCCAGCCACTGGACACCCTTTTCGACCGTTGCCTTGCCCTTGGGCTTCCGGGCAGGAGGAGGCAGGATCACCACCTCATAGAACTGCTCCAGATCCTGATATGCAGAATTGAGGATCAGCTCATCCTTCGTATGCTTCATAACGGCGGCACGGAGGTTGTCGGGCACCAGATACTTGGGGACTGCACCGTAATAGTCCAGAGCATGGACGGTTCCGACGATGAAGCTGGGCAACTTCTCGTCGGGGAAGGCCTCGGCGTAGATCATGCTGCTGACGCCGACGGTGGTGACGAAGATATGTACCTTCCGTAATTCGCCGGTCTGCGCGTCCACCAGAAGCTCCGGCTGGTCGCCAACCCAGTCGATGTACATCCGCTCTCCCGGGATCCTCTCCACCGCCATACGAAGACTCTGGGGCCCATGGTGAGTGCTGACATACTGGTTGAAATAATGGCAGAATTGGGTGTACTGGTAGCCGGAGGGATGCTCCTGCTTGTACCGGAGCCACAGGAAGTAGAGGTTTGCCTTGCTGCCCTCCCGGTGGAGGCGGGCATAGATGGTCTCATAATCCGGCATGATGTCCTCAGACTTCCTGCGGACATTGGAGGGCGGGTAGAAGGATGCTTCGACTTCCTCAGCCGGCATCTGCTTCAGAACCTCCAGAGGGATGCCCTTTTCCAGGTATCGGGTCATGATGAGATTCACGGTGCTGTTGCCAATACCGTAGCGGTTGCGGCAATCGTCGTAGGAGATGCCCTTGAGACGCATCTCGATGATGCCAAGAATGGTTGTGCTGTTTTGCATTGAAAATGATACTCCTTTCTTACAGCTACTGCTGCAGAAAAGACTGTATCATGCCCAAAGTCGAAACGCACCGTTCATCCGAAAGAGGTGCACCGCTTAAGCCGAAATGCGCACACCGCCCGAAGCGAAAACATCACACCGTTCTGGCGAAATTTGCACAGATTCACTGACTAATGGAAGTTTTTAAGCCTTGCTTCTGTGCACGGTGAAGCAGGCGTGCCATCTTAGCGCCGTATTCATCATCCGGAGCATCCAATGCAGGCAAGAGCAAAATATAGCCAATATGGAAGATATCTACATCCAGCTTGTCCCAGTCGATATGCTCCTCACCATAGTAGGCATTGGCTCCGGCATGCTGGAAGAAGGTGCGTTCCTTAGTCTGATTGTTACTCATGACCGCTGTAAAGGAAGTGCGGCCATCTCTGCGTACCATTGAAAGATCAATATTAGGGTATTTACCCATTTCCTGCAGAAGAAAGTCTCCCTCTGCGTCATGACCAGCAAAACCGGACGCCACCAAGTGCAATTTAGGATCCAAGCGGGCCAGATCAGTAATAGTGTTGCATACTGCACCTCCGGTAGAGTTTTGAATTCCTTCCGTAATATGTGTCAATTCGTTCTGTTTTGGCCAGGTTTCAATCGGATATGTTATATCCACAATCATATTACCTGCGCAGCAGATGCCTTTTTTCATTTCTTTACCTCGCGTAGTTCTGGAACATCATTGCGATGTCGCGGTCTTTGGGAGGAACGTCGTTCACCAGGCGGTCACCCATGTACAGTTCACCGCCAGTGATGTCTTCCAGACCTGCGACCATACGCAGGGCAGTGGACTTACCGCAGCCGGAAGAACTTACAAGAACGATGAATTTCTTGTTCTTAATATTCAGGGAGAATTCTTGGACAGCAACGACACCCTCAATGGTGATCTGCAGATTCACCTTCATCTCGGGCTGCTCGTCGCGCTTTTATTTCTTCTGCTTTTTGACATAATCGCCGTTGTGGGTAGACCTTCTTGATGACTTTCATGGACAAACTTGCCATTATTTCTGGCTCTAAACGCACCTACCATTTCGCATGCGTTCTTACAACCGGAAAGCAAATTCCAGATACACTACGGCAGGTCTCCACACTGCCTCACCGTGAATCCGACGGATATTTCCTTCTTGTTGGCATAGAAAAACCATGTTGGTAAGTAGTTCCCCCATACCAGAATTAACAACATTTTGGAATAAAATATTGAAATTATACCGTAACACTTCATCATATCCGTGGTTTGCTACAATTCATATAATATTACAGAATCCTGCCTTTATTTTGAAATCGGCATTTGGGACAAAGGTAACCTATATTGTGGTTTCGGAGCCAGACATATCGCCAATTTTGACCATGGGGAACTGCTATATTCTACAAGGTGAATAACATTTGCTCCACATAGTTCGCAGCGAACACACTATTGCCGCTAAGATTTAACGATTTAACTGTAGAAAGGATATGACGAAGAATATTTATCTTTTCCGCATCCAGCAGAAGCTGTGACGCACCGGCCAGAGCTGCATTTCCAACAACATTTACTTTGGTTTTCAGTTCTTGGGGAATCAATCCGACCGCCACTGCATTTTCTATATTCAAATGGCTTCCGAATCCTCCGGCTAAGTAGCATGTCTCAATCTGAGAAAAGTCTGTATTGGTTTCCGTTAGCAAAGTGCGGATACCTGCTGAAATGGCCGCCTTAGCCAGTTGTACCATACGGATATCTTTTTGTGTTAAAAACAAGCCGGGAGCTAATTCCCCCGCTTCTTCCTCTAACACTCCGGTTTCATCCAAGCCTTCTGTTTCCAGAAGCTTGGCTACAGTATCTACAATGCCCGAACCGCATATTCCGATTGGTGGTTGTTCTCGAATCGTATGTATCCGCAGTTTTCCCCGCTCTATCCATACCTTATCGATTGCACCTGGGATACTGCCACAACCACAGGAAACACCTGCGCCTTCAAACGCCGGACCTGCCGCAGTAGAAGTCACATACAAGAAACCATCCTTCCAAAGGGCTACTTCTCCATTGGTACCAATGTCGCACAATAGGGATACCCGGTCTTTACACATCCCACTGGATAGAACAGCGCAGGAAATATCCGCGCCAACAAATGCATCGATGCAAGGTGGTAGATAGGTCTTAGTATCAAGTATAGTTGTACTATAGTCAAATAAACAATCCGCTTCAAATGGCGCACTTGATAGGCTACTAGGATCTTTCCCTTCTAGAAGATACAGCATTGTTGTATTGCCTGTAACAACCATCACATCTGCTGATCCTCCAGCTTTTTCCAAAAGGAATGCAAGGGCATCACGCACTTGACTTTGCATTTTCCTAAGATTGCCTTTCATAGCTACGTCAATTCTGCCGATCACATCCGCAGCAACAGTTACTTGTGGGTTTTCCATAGCACTTTGTCCCAACAAGTTTCCAGTAACCAGGTCGTATCGCTTTAGCGCAATCGTGGTTGTACCGATATCAACAGCAGCACCTACTGCACCAACCATCGCTCTGCCTACAGAAACACTTCCAGAAGAATCGGTCTGAATCTGCGTCATATCAGCGCGCTCTGGAAGGATCACCGTTGCATCTCCCAGCAACGTTGTTTGGCAAATCAATCGCAAGTCCAATGTAGCTTCTGTGACAGTAGTCCTTGATACGGCACCACTAATCTTTGCAGCACATTTTTCGCAAATGCCACGGCCGCCACATGGTTGGTGCACAGGAAAACCAGCCGTTTCCAACACCTCACTTAGAGGTTTGGGTGGGAGGTATTCCCAATATAGCTTTTTCTGTCCGTTATGAATTGTTAATATAGACATTAATTTAGTTCCCCAATAGGATCATACCAAAGTATGTCACTGTATTCGTACCATTTACATACAGTAACGGTGTGCCTTTCACAGTGTTGTAAACATCTATACCGTAACCTTCCATAGCACCCAACGCTTTACCAGGATATCGGCAAGGCAGACCATCCACTTTGGCACAGCGGTCACACAAACGGCATCCACTGGATAAATGTAGATACTCTATTTGAATAGTATCCTGGATTCTTTCCTGTATTCGCTGGCTTAGCATTGCGTGTTCTCTCGCTGCGTCCATCATACCCTCAAAGTCAAAAGAGTCCTCAATTTGGGTAACGCTCTGGTAAAGCACTGCAAAGGGAAAGGATCTAACACGATCCATAAGCTCTTCAATCTCACCAACATCCGGTGGACACTGATAGCAACGATTATAGCGTCCACAGCTATTACTTTTGCAAATATCACGAAATTGTGTGTTCAGCACAATTTGATCCGCCATCACAAATGCCGCCTTGAAAGCACCACATTCTACGGTAGCTGCTTTCAGTTTTTCAGCTACTTCCATTGCGAATCACACCTCTTCTACCGCAGCAAAGAATGCCTGGATGTTCTCCCATTTCGCGTGGGCAGGAATATCACAACCAGAAGAAGGCACGAAATTGGAGTATGCGCCGCACTTCTGAATCAGTTCTTTCGTAACTTTTGTGACCATTTCAGGTATTCCCTCTGCAATGATTGCAGCGGGGTCAACATTGCCCATGCAGAGGACTTCTGCAGGTGCTGCTTTCAAAACTTCTTCCATATCTACGGCATTGCCAAAATGGTATGCGGCCGCACCCTGAGAGAAGATTTCGGGTAGCATAGCGGAGACAGAATTACCACAGTTATGATAGATCAAAGCAAAGTCTTCATCCTGAAGTGCCTCGATAATCTGTTTGACATAAGGCACAGAGAACTCATTTGCCATAGTGGGGCTGAGAATACCTGCTAGAGGCTCCGCCATCATAATGCCGTCGGCACCGGCTTCCTTCATTGCTTTGCCATATGCAATCAAATAATCTGTTGCCTTCTGCAGAACAATATGAACAGCTTCCGGCTCGTCATAGCAAACATACATGATCTCAGTTACATCCATAAGTCTGCCAGCTAATGAGTACGGGCCGATCATACCAGCAATCACAGGTTTGTCTTGAATCTTCTGCTTAGCAAGACGAATACCTTCAACGCATACCTTTGCACGGCCAGCATCCAAGGTAGGTACTTCCAGTTCTTCGGCTTCATCGGTATCAGAAATCATCTGCCCAGTGACTACAGGGACCTCATTATCGGAAAAGACAACATTGGCCCCGAATGCTTCAGCCTCAACAGATAGATCCATCAAGCTAACGGCTGCCAAAGTGGGAGTTTCCTGTGCGATGCAAGCCATTACTTCAGCCTGTAGTTCGGCATTCTTTACCAACTGGTCTACTCTCACATTCAATTTCTGTACGGCAGGAAAAGAGAGGATTGGGAGTGCATGATGAGATGTTCCACGAGCATTCTCCCAAAGCATTTTAGCGACATTCATATATTACTCCTAAGTATTCAAGCACAGAAATTAGCGGCAACGTCTGCACAAGTAGCTGCATCGGGGGTATATGCATCTGCACCAATCTGTTTTGCAAACGCATCGGTCACAGGAGCGCCGCCAATCATGATCTTGACTTTTTCACGAATACCTGCTTCATCAGCGCACTTTACAACAGCTTCCATATTGGACATGGTGGTAGTAAGCAGTGCAGAGACACAAATAATCTGACAGTTCTGTTCAATAGCAGTTTTTACAAAAGCATCGGGAGCAACATCGGTTCCCAGATCAATCACCTCAAGTCCTTTGCCTTCCAGCATCATCTTAACAAGATTCTTTCCGATATCGTGCAGATCTCCTTGGATTGTACCAAGACACACTTTACCTAAAGCCTGTACACCCTCCTCAACCAGCAGCGGTTTCAAAAGGGCGGTGCCCTGATTCATCGCACGGGCAGCTACTAGTACTTCCGGGACATAAACCTCATTATTCTTAAACTTCTCACCAATGATATTCATACCGCGTAGTAACCCCTGCTCCAGTATTTCCTGAGCAGAGATCCCTTCATGAATTGCTTGTCCCACCAATTCTTTAACAAGTTTTGCTTTTCCTTCCTGCAGTCTAAGAGATATGTTTTCTAGTATCATTTTTATTGTTCCTCTTTTTATATATGAATTAATGCACATTATCTTGGTAGCATCGAACTTCACACCGGGCCTGTGGGGTAGTGGTCATAGTTTCCAAATTCATGCCAAACTTTATTAATCATCTCATACCGTTCCAACGCAAGTCCTGTATACGCACAGTTCGAAGTAGAAAAAATATATCCTCTTCCATTTGCCATTCCCTCTTTAAGTGCCCTCATGGCATCCCCATAGCAATCCTCGTCAGATCCGGACTGCAGGAGGCCACAGTTAACGTTACCAATCAAGCAAATATCATCTCCAACAATTTTTCGCACATCGGGAATTGAAACCCCGCCTTGAGGATCCAGGGAATGAATAGCATCAGGCTTACAGTCTGCCATCTGCTTCACAATTGGCATAATATTGCCATCAGTATGCTTAATCGAGTAGTAGCCCATTTTACGGTACTCGCCAATTGACTCCCTCAAATAGGGAACAATAAACTCGTCAAATAATTCTGGACTGTAAAACGGATTTGCATTGAAACAGTAATCTGAGCACATCGCGAATCCATCCAAGAGGTGTCCCCACGAATGCATTCGTTCAGCATTCTTCAAGCATTCCTCTACATTCCTTTTAGAAATATCGTGCAGTTTTTCCGGTTCCTCATACATTTGGCAGGACATTTCCATCATATGATCTCCATCTGGAATCGGTAGCGTTGGATCTCCATGTGCCATAATAAAGAACTCGTCACCAGTAATGGTTCTAATATATTCGAGGCACCGCTGAAAACCCTCCAGGCCACCAGGTACATACGACAGGAAAATAGCACTATGGTCGTACCTACGCGCTATGTCTACATGAATTTGTGCTATATCTTTGATATGAAGGTCTTTTTCTCGCTTACTCATTTGATCCCACTGATCAAAGCATCTATTTGCTGGGTGTATCTTTCCCATCGCTTCCATGGTTAGGAAAAACACTAATTCAAAAGTGGGAACTTGTCCTCCTATTGATTCACACCTTAAAGTTCTAATAAACTTCTCTCGGCTAGTCATTTTCTTATCTCCCCTCGCTAAATACTATTGATAAGCAAAAACGCAGGTGGCAGCAAAAGCGGCCACCCGCGCCAATGTATCAGTCTCTATACGACGTCAGTTTGGTATTAATATGAACTATCATTCATAATCGTTTGAATCTCTTATACCTACTGCTTAGGCCTTCTGTCTAATTCCATTTCTTTATCATAATACTGCTTAAAAATACCCTGCAGAATAATATTGTTGATATACGCCGTTCCAGAAACGCCAAGCAACAGCCATACTCCGAAGCACCGATAAAAAACATTTGGCCACAACAACCAAACAATCAGTGGTAGTAAATTCAAAACAGCCACTAGGAAAGACTTCGGTAAGTGCAAAATCGACATAAGCCAAGCATTCTTAACTGTTTGCTTTACGGTATTGGCAAATCGTGCCTGTAAGGGAAATACGAAACCAAGCGCAAGCAACATAGTAACGACACAATCCCCATAAGGATCAAAACCAGCGTATGCAACTCAAGTTCTGTTACATACAAGATGATTGTGTCGGCTCAGAGTACGCCCACTGCCAACAGAAAGATTCCCATCAAAGCAGTAGCCTGTTTGAAATTTGAACGATATGCGTCCCAGAAGGTCTTCATGACTTTAATTCCACCGTTTACGCGATATTGTTCAACGCAATAATATAACGCGACAGTTGACGTTCCAATTGTGATAATGGGAACGCAGCCAATTACCCAAAGAAAATTCAGGACCATCAGGTCGGCAATTCGGGTTAGAAAATTAGTAAGAAACGAGTCCTGTCCAAATAAATTACCCATATTAACCTCCACACGAACTTATTTCTTCGCTAATTTTACGCTATTGCCTATGTTTTGGCAAGTGCATGCCTGTCATGACGTTAATTGAGGTTATTCTCTATGTTCTCGATCAGACAAAGCACCTTCTTTGCGTTATGTATCCACCTCCATCAAAGTGCTGGTAATCCCAGAACTTAACGCAATGCTCGGTGTCAATGTTGAGAAGTCTTTCTCGTCTGCGTATACCACTACTTTTGTCACACCGTTGTTTGTAATCTTAATATTGTCATACCAAACAGTATACGTTCCATTTTCATAGTCACCATATGCACTAGCTTGCGGATGTGCCGCCAACTGAAGGTTTACTATGGTTTGTCCAACACAAGAAGAGCTGCCAATTTCAATACAGCGATGGTATACATTTCCATAAGCATCAACACTTAGGTCTCCCATTGGGTGGCAATTTCTTCCTGCAGTATCAAGCACACCGCAATCACGTAATGGTATTCCACCAGATAGTGTTGCATCGATATGCCCAATACCATGCATATCTTCAGCCAATATCACATCGTACTCAAGTACATCTCCCTGCTCAATCGTATAATTTAGTGTCGCTATATTATGGAAAACATAGGAGATGTCTGAGTTTGCAGCTTTATTGATATTCAGTTGCATCTGCAGCATTGAGCCATATTCATAAACTGCATCTTGATTTTCGCCAACTGTAACCAGCGCCACTGACCCACTCATGCCCGAACTCGATGCTACCCCTACGGTCAAACCCATATAATCCGATCCATCGGCAAAAATAAGCATCTTTGTTACGCCATTATTCGTAATCCGAATATTATCGTACCACACAGTATAAATGCCATTAGCGTAGTCTCCGTATGCACTTACCTGTGGATGGGCAGCTAGCTGGAGATTCCGAATAGTTTTTCCCGAGCATGCTGAATCGCCAATATACATGCTTCGGTGATACGAAACACCCATAGCATAAGGACTTAAATCTCCCATAGGGTGACAATTCATACCAGAATTATCTATAACCCCACAGTCTCTTATATATCCCCCCTCAGCTAGCATCGCATCTATATGCCCTATTCCGTGCATATCTTGATCAAGCTTTACATCATATTCCAGCACGTCGCCCTCTTGGACCTCATAATTCAACGATGCAATATTTAGGAACAAATAACTAATATCAGCTAAGTTATCTTTATTGATGTTAAGCGTAAGCTTTAATGCATCTCCTTCAATAGCTGTGGTAGACACATTTTCATAGATGTCAGGAATATAGGAATAATCATACGCATTCAAGTATGCCTTCAATGCTACCATTTCTTCCTTTACTTGGGTGTACGTTGTATTTGTATTCCCAGCTTGATCAAATAGATAGCTACAATCGGTAAAATCGACACCTCTCAAATTGGTGCTCATAATATTATCGAAAATATCTGCAATTTGAGTAGTCAACCCATCATGGGCCGCGTTCTCTCCAAAGACGGGAATATCCTCGTATCCACAGTCGTACATATATTGGCGAACATAATCGACACCGCCACGAGTCTCCACGCCAGTATACTGAAGGTAACAATTGTATTTATCGGCAAGATCTACTACTGCTCTGTTATCCGCCCCAAGCATAATGCTGTCAGTTACAGTGCCATTAATAACACAGTTATTCCAGTCAGCTTCGGAATACCAAGTTCCAGGCAAATAGATAATAATACGTATGTCTTCGCAATTGAGCGTCTCCAAAACGTTCTGATATATTTGAATCTCTCGTTCAATAAAGTCTCTCTTGGTTTCAATATACCAGGTAAGCGTGTCCTCCCACATTTGCCCAGTAACTTCACCAGGTTTTGGTACACTTACACTTTCAAAAGACAGGAAATTTGTTCCCCATGCTGCATTTGCTTGGGTAATCGAACTGTACTTATCGGCCATTTCTACACGAAAATCCTCAACTGCATTATCTGCATAACACCACATAGCATTAGAGCTAGTATTCTGCGTCCAGCCAGCCGGATATATTGTCTCTCCAGCTGCACCTGCATCTAAGATAATACCTTTGACAGAATCTAAGCAATTAATATCTCTCAGTGCTGTCAGCTGAGCTGTAAGCGCTGCATTAATATGAGTTTCCAGGCCATCATACCAATAGCTAATGCAGTTCGAATTACTTAGTTGACCATTCTGCGTTTCCATACGAGTATCACTATTAGTGATCAAGTAATCTGGATTATACATAACAGTCATTGGAATCAGCTTTATTGAAAGGCCTGCTTCAACC
>ENA-OURS01003195-OURS01003195.1-human-gut-metagenome-genome-assembly--contig:-NODE-3195-length-10541-cov-2.436201_pt1 | contig 10541 bp, 10 predicted proteins | sample MGYA00242109_ERZ509010 | MGnify/ENA primary metagenome ERZ509010 (study PRJEB26280, sample SAMEA2338774) | human gut metagenome | biome: human gut; feature: human-associated habitat; material: faeces... | reverse complement strand
AGTATAAATTGCGTTTGTGCTTGCACAAATAAGCAATTTATACTTTTGACACTCTCATCATAGTCTGATAACAAAAAAAGAATGGTAATACGTAAAATATTACCACCCTTTATCTTCGAATTCCGTATAATTTCATCAAAAATCTCCGAAATGGAATCAAATGCAGCCAGATATGTTCAAAAAACTCCCACCAAAAATCTCCAGGTGTGATCCATTTTCCTTTACGCTTTACTTTTGTAATGATCGCAAAAACCTGTTCTTTGTCAATCGGTCCTTCCATATCTACCTGTGCATCTCCGATAATAAACAGCTTTCCCTCCTTGTTGATGTGATGAATCCGATGCATCACATACGCCTCATCTCTTCTCTGAAAAAACACCATATCCCCAGCTTTCAATTCTTCTTCTGGCTTCTTCATCAAAATATAGTCTCTTTGATGGATCAAAAACGGATTCATACTGCTCCCACTGATCATCATGCTGACTTCTTTTCCCTCTTCTACCAGATCTTTCAATACCGGGATATAAACATTATTTGCAATCTGTCTCATTCATCCAATACCAGTCCATGTTCATAAAGTGCTCCGACAAATCCTTCTACATCTGTCCTTGCTGTTTCTTCATCTACTTCAAATTCATCCATGATCTTATCAACCAATTCTTCTTTTGACTTCGATTCATCTAAATTCTTCCAAATAAATGCTGCCACTTCATTTAATGTGATCATTCCATTAAACTGCTGAGTTGCAGCCCCTGTTGGTACAAGAATTACTTCACCTGCGATATCACGAAGCATAAAATCTGTATTACGTTTCATATGCTATGACCCTCTTTCTTATTTTTTCTTATTTTTCTTATTTTTATTTCTTTCCATGTATATGGATTGATCAACAATAACATTGGAAATAATTCCAGTCTTCCCGCTAACATATCAAAGATCATAACGATCTTGGAAAGATTCGAATACATTGAAAAGTTTCCAGTTGGTCCTACGATATTAAGCCCAGGACCAATATTATTCAATGTTGCAACAACTGCCGTAAAATTGCTTGTAAAATCGAAGTTATCAATAGAAATGATCAGTACAGAAAACATCAATACAAATGCATATGCGATCATATAAACATTGATCCCTCGAATAACTTCATGTTCTACAATTCTTCCGTTGAATTTGACCTTACGTACCGTTCTTGGATGTAAGTATGAGAGCAGCTCTTTCTTGACGGTCTTTAACATAATGACCAATCTTGATACTTTCATACCACCACCGGTACTTCCGGCACATGCTCCTGAAAACATCAGCATTACCAGAATAAACTTTGAAAATTCCGGCCATTTATTAAAATCTGTTGATGCATATCCGGTTGTCGTGATCACTGTTCCTACTTGAAAAAGTGCATGGCGGAATGCCTGCTCGATCGTTGGAAATAAACTGTGTATATTATATGTGATCATTGCTACAGATGCACCAATAAATAATAAGTAATATTTTAATTCTTCATAATGGATCGCATCTTTGAACTTCTTGATCAAAATAAAATAATATACATTAAAATTTACTCCAAATAAGATCATAAAGATCGCGATCAAATATTGTATGTATGGTGAGTAAGATGCACACCCTGAATTCAATATCGAGAATCCACCAGTTCCAGCAGTACCGAATGCAAGTAACAGCGAATCAAATAATGGAAGCTTTCCTAAAAGCAACAATACTACCATCACAATAGTCATAAAAATATAAATCTTATACAAGATCATAGATGTTTTTCGAATCTTAGGAACCAGTTTTCCAACAGATGGTCCTGGACTTTCTGCTCTCATCAGATGAATATTCTGACCACCAACCAATGGCATGACCGCTAATACAAACACGAATACACCCATACCACCTACCCAGTGAGTAAAACTCCTCCAGAATAAACTACATCTTGCTAACGCTTCTACATCCGTTAAGATACTTGATCCTGTTGTAGTAAATCCTGAAACCGTTTCAAACATCGCATCTACAACCGATGGAATATCTCCATTGATCACAAATGGAAGTGCTCCAAAAAAACTCATCACGATCCAACTGATCGCAACTGTTAAAAAACCTTCTTTTGCGTAATAAACTGTCTTCTTTGGTTTCTTCATAACAAAAAGAATTCCGATGATCAGACATACAAATAGCATGATCCAGAAAGAAAAACCTTTCTTCTCATGATAGATTAATGCGATCAGACAAGGAAGTGATAAAAATGCACTCTCAAAGAGCATTACCAAACCTATTACGTATCGAATCATTGAAAAATTCATTATACCCTGCCCCCATTATCCTCTCTTTAAGATGTCTTTGACATCGTGTAATCCTTTTTTAGTTGTGACAACTACCACCAGATCATCTTCTTCCATATGATCTTGACCATTTGGAATCATTGGTTTTCCTTTACGATAAATGCTGCAGATCAGCAGATTATCAATCAATGACAGATCTTTAATTGGTCTTCCAATGACTGGAGAACCTTTCTGAATATGAAATTCCAGTGCTTCCGCTCTTCCATCCATTAATTTGTAGAGATTCTCAATATTACTTCCGATGGAATTTTGTCTTGCTCTTACATACTGAATAATATATTGTGCTGTCAGATATTCCGGATAGATCATACTTCCAAGATCTAATCGTTCGATCATGGCATCGTAATTCAATTTCTGTACCTTTGTGACCAATTTTGCATCACTCTGGCTCTGTGCATACAGAGACAAGAACATATTCTCCTCATCGTGATTCGTAAGGGCAATAAATGCATCTACATCCGTCAGACCTTCTTCTAACAGCATATCATGGTCATTTCCATTTCCATGGATGATCATCGCATCTGGAATACTCTCATTTAATCTCTCACATTGATCTCTGTCTTTATCGATCAGTTTTACACCAATTCCACTAGAAACAAGTAATTTTGATAAATAAAATCCAATCTTACTTCCACCTATGATCATTGCTTCATGAACCTGATTCTTTCTTTCCCCAATCTTCCTGAAAAATTCCATGGCACAGTTTGGCCTTCCAACAAATGAAATTATATCTTTCTCTCTTAACTGAAAAGAACCATTTGGAATGATCAATTCTTTCTTACGCTCTACCGCAGAGATCAATATCTCACAATTTAACTGATTACTGACATCGATCAATGTCATTCCATCTAATTTAGAATTATGTGGGATACGGTATTTTAACATCTCGATCCTGCCTTTAGAAAACTTATTCACTTCCATTGCAGAAGGGAATCTTAGTAATCTTGCAATCTCATATGCCGCACTTAATTCTGGATTCAGCACAACAGAAATTCCCATCTCTTCCTTTATGAAACTGATCTCATCATAATAAACAGGATTTCTCACTCTGGCAACCGTCTCACATCTTCCTGCCTTCTTCGCGATCAGACAACACAAAAGATTCAATTCGTCAGAGTTCGTAACTGCAATAATGATATCTGCTGTCTCAACTCCTGCGTCTGACAGAATACTATAACTTGCTCCATTCCCGATCACACCTAATACATCATGTGTTTCAGCAAGTTTCTGTACAACATGTGCTTTCTCATCAATAATGGAAATGTCATGGTTCTCGCCACTTAATTCCTCAACAAGCGTAGAACCGATTCTACCACACCCAACAATGATAATATTCATTTTTTACCCTCAATTCATTAACACTTTCTTAACAAATTTTTATACTTTTTTTAATACTTGTCCTATTCTATCACAGTCTGTCAGAAATTACAATTTAAGAAATATCCTTTTAATTATGACATCTAAAAATATCCTGTAAGACCAAACATAATTTATCTGATCTTACAGGATATTTTCTTCCCACACATCATCTTTCAACGCATGGATATCATTATTCTAAATCTGCATGCCGCATAAACATCTGCTCCGATGTCTGATTCCAGTTTTCCATAAGTTTTAATACGATCGCATCGAAGATTAAAAATGACATCTGTTCAAACTGACTTCCCATTGGCTGTATCGAATGTTTCTCTTCATTATTTCCTTTGGAGTCACCTGGAAGTATGATCATCCCATCTGCCATTTTCCCCAGTGTGGATTGCGGATTCATTGTAACAAGTCCAAGATATAGTCCAGATTCTTTGGCTTTTTTTGCAATACTGACCAAGGCATCTGTTTCTCCTGACCCAGATGTTATGATCAATAGATCTCCAGCTTTCGTATGTGGTGTTGAAATTTCTCCAATGACATACGCCTGAAATCCAAGATGCATCAATCTGTTTGCAAAACCCTTCGCCGCCAACCCTGATCTTCCTTTTCCAGTTAAAAATATCTTTTTGTCTGGTGCTATCAGTTTTAAAACATTTTCAATCTGTTCTTCTTCTATTTTAAAAGTTGCGTCTTGAAGTTCCTTTAAAATATGTTCTAAATTTTCTTTTACTTTCACATCTCTTCTCCTGCATCCATAATCTTGTGAATTCGTTCTTCGATATTTCCTCCAAATATATAGCTTCCTGAAACAAAAATATCTGCGCCTGCCTTTTTACACACAATGGCTGTTTGATCATTAATGCTTCCATCTACCTGAATCTGATAAGAATATCCTTTTTGTTCTCTCAATTCACAAAGATTCTTTACTTTGTCTGCAACTGATGGAATAAAACTTTCTCCAAACACACCGGGATTAGTGGTCATGCAAAGGACAAGATCAGCCATTGGCAAAATCTCCTTGATCATAGATACCGGAGTTCCGGGATTGGTCGCAATTCCGGCTTTTTTTCCACACTTTTTGATTGTCTGAATAGATCGGTAGATATGCTTCGTTGCCTCTGTATGCACGGTGATGATATCTGCCCCCGCATCCGCAATCACTGGTATCAGATTTTCTGGATTTTCAACCATCAGATGACAATCCAGTACAAAATCAGTATGTTTTCTCAGATCTTTTACTGTATTTGCGCCAAACGAGATCATTGGTACAAAATGTCCATCTGTAATATCAATATGAATGTAGTTTATTCCACATTTTTCTAATGCTTCAAACTGCTCCTTAATCTGATATGTATCTGAATTTAATAATGAAGGACTGATAATTTTCATTTTTATTCTCCCATCACCATAATCTGTACTTTTCTTGTTCGTTCTCTTAACTGATCCCAGTCTACAAAATAGACTTTTCCCAAAGCTCCAAGTTGGATTTCTCCGTCTTTTACGATAAATGTTAATGACGGGCTGCCAAAAATGGAAGATTTCAGATGTGCATCTGTATTAAGCATTGTCCATTTTTCTGCTGGATAATCCTTAGATCCAAGACTTAATCCAAATTCAATATGTTTTGGTCCTGGACTATGATACTGATTTTCCATTTTCATGGATGGCGCAATTTTTTCCATCACATCATTAATATCTGCCTGCAGATATTCATCTCCCCAGTAATTTGTGTCGTGCATACATTCGTCAAAATACAGAGAACATGTGGTATGCGCACTTGATATGACAACACATCCATTTTTTAACTCAGATTTTTTGATATTTTCTCTGATTTCATCAGAAATGTCATGATAAGATGCTCTTCCTTTAACTGTTTCTAATGTCACTTCTCCAAAAAAAACTCCCATGATCTGCTCCTATAATCCAAGTCTTGTTTTTAACTGATCGTATACCTGATCTACTCCCATTCCGTTTAATAATGGTAATCCCTGAATGACTTTATCTTTGATAGAATCTGGCACGATCGTTGTTGATATCACCGCATCATAATCATCAATTTTATTCAATTCGTCGGCAATCTTAGACTGATAAATCTTTACTTTATCGCTGTATCCTTCTTTTTCTAACCATGCGCTGACTTTTGCTACCGCAATTGTGGATGTTGCATGTCCTGCTCCACATACAATTAATAATTTTTTCATGATACTACCTCCTATGAAATATCTTATTTTATAAAGATTCTAATTTTCTTTCTGTGCTCTGATTTTATTTACATATACTAGTAATGCGATCACGACAACTCCAATCACTGCTAATCCAATATTTCCTAATGATTTTGTTGCAACTGCGAATAATCCCGCTGGCCAGATACCGCAAAGTACGGATGTTACCTGTCCACTTGTTCCAACATTATAATGTGCGATCTTAAATACATTTGTAATGATTGGTGCAAGCCATGTAGAAAGATACAGCATAGATACCATATAAATACTACATCCTACAATAGATCTCACAACATTTCCTCTAAAGATTGGGATCATTAGACAGATTCCAAATGCATAGAATGCAAGATCTCCGAATGGTAAGGTCTGGTTTCCTGGTAAGATGATCGCTAATGCTAAAGAAATTGGTACCATTAATAAGTTTGTACTCATAACTGTAGAATGTCCAACAGTTAGAGCAGCATCCATACCAATATTTACACTTCTTCCACCTAATCTCTTATTGGCGAATTCTTTGGCAGCTTCTGCAATTGGCATTAACCCTTCCATAAACATTGCTACCATCTTTGGCATGATTTTCATAACCGCACCTGTTGCCATTCCTAACTGTGCAGCTTTTGCGAAATCATATTTTGCCAAGAATCCTACGATCATTCCAATGATGATTCCGATAACAACTGTATCTCCAAAAAATCCAAAACGTTTTGCGATCGTTTCTGAGTCAGCTTCAATTTTATTAAATCCCGGAATTCTATCAAAAATCCAGTTTAATGGTACTGCGATCAATGCTCCTGATAACGCCATCATATGAGAAATTGCAATTCCTGGATATCCAAAAAATTCACTAACTTTCTTCTGGAAAATGTCTGCTAATAACCACTGAAGCATAACTGCAACTAGTGCTCCTAAAATTCCTGTAACAAAATTTCCTGTAACTGCCTGTGCAACTAATCCAAGGAAACATGGAAACCAGAAGTTCCAGATATCTACATTTAAAGTTTTTGTCCACCCAAGCATGACAAATAATAAATTAACGATCAATGACATTGGGATCAATATAATTCCAAGTGTTGTTGAAAATGCCAGCGGTCCACCGACACCACAACCAATATCCATAATATTTAGTGAAAATCCGTAATGTTCTCCCATTACCTGTATTGCCGTTCCAAGGTTATCTGATAATAATCCAATGACCAGATTCAGACCAATACTACCAATTCCAACTGTAAAACCTGAAATCGCTGCTTTTGCTGGTTTTACTCCAAAAATAATACCTAATATGAAAATAATGATCGGTAAAAATACCGTTGACCCTAATCCGATAAACCATTGTAATACACTTAACATTTCTTCTTCTCTCTTTCTCTATCGCTTATTCAATTCCTGATGCATTTAAAATCTGCATAAGTTCTTTCTCTGTGTTACATTCTTTCAACTTTGCTACTTTTTCATCATCCTGAAACAGTGCGATCAAATTCTGTAATGTATTTACCTGCTCATGTGGCTGTGCCATTGCTAACATAAATACCAATTCCACTGAAATCTTATGACTTTTATCCACCATATCTTCAAATTCAATTGGCTCATCTAATGATAAAAAGCAAATCTGTGATTTATTCACTCGCTCAGAGTCTGTATGCGGAATCGCAAAGCCTGTCTGATTTACTAATAATCCTGTAGGATATTCTTTTTCTCTGTTACTGATTCCTTCATAGTAATTTTCTTTTACACATCCTGCTTCTAACATTTTATCTGTCATCATCTGAAACAACTGATCCTGACTTTCCACTTTTTGATGAAAGAAACACAATCTCTGGTCAAAATACATTCAAGTTCTCCTTTCATATCATGATTCATGAAATACTTTTAAAACTTCTTGTATTGTTTCGAATCTTATAAACGTATTTACATCTTCTTTTTCTCCAATAAGCTGATAGAGTTCATTGATCACATCCCGAATCTGGTTCATTTCTTCTTCTGGAAATGCAGTTACAACGATCAGTGATACTAAAGTTCCACCCCAGTCAACGGGATGTTTTAAAGTTAATAGGATTATTCTGGATTTTTTAATCGTCTGCGGATCTGCATGTGGCAGTGCCACACCTGTATCCAAACATGTCACACCAAGTTTTTCTCTTTTGTAAATAGCTTCCCTAAATTCATCATACACTGCATTATCTTTTTCTAATACATCAATAATAAAATCTAGACACTTTTCTTTACTATCAAGATCTTGTTTAAGGAAAATAAATTTCCCTTCCAAATATTTTTTCAATGTCGGTGCTTTAATTCCATTTTTCTGGTTATCACACACATTATTTTTGATCAGTAATACCTGTTTTGTATATGCATCTAGGATATTGGCATAATCATCTTTTGTAAGCAGCGGATTTACCTTCACATAAGAAATCTCTGGATCTTCAATATCAACAGATGATATGATCAGATCTACTTTACTAAGATCGATCTCTTTTAATTTCTTTGTGGTTGTCACCGTAATATTATCTTTTGCCGGAAGTATTTGTTTTACCCTGCTTAAAATGAGCTGGGAAGAACTAACTCCATAGGTACATACAACAACAATATTTCCAACTTGTTCAAATTGGTCTAATGCCACTTGAAAATGTAATAAGATTAGTGAAACTTCATCTTCTGTTAATGTTACCTGATACCTTAATTCTATTTGTGTAAGTGCATACCACATCGTTGTAAAAAGTTCCGGATACTCCTGTTTGATATTATCAAGCATCGGATTTACGATCTGAATATTATTTTGCAATCTTAAGATCATCGGTGGCAGATGATATAACAATGACTCATATAATTTCTTGTCCCTTGTCAGATCAAGCTTTTGAATCTCACTCATTCTCTTGATGACATCTCTTACCGTTTCTTCATAGTCTGTCCGCATATGTTTTACATGATGTGTCACTCTGTGGGCATATAACTGTCTGCATAAATATTCCATATCATTATTACTGTATGTAATATGAAGCTGGTATTTCAGCTGTTCCGCAATACTATTTGCCACGATGTATGTCTCCATATGCCGAATATTGTTGTAAGAAATTTCTGTTTCTTCATTCATATGTTTCTTTTTGAGCAATCTTGAACTTTGCATGATCAATGTTACCAATAAAGATTTCAGATAATATTCTGAAAGCACTTCGGTCAGTTCTTCAAAATCATTTAAAATAAGATCTGAAACTGCTTTTATCACATCAAGTTCAAAAAAGTTTCCAAGTTTGTGCGTAAAATCAGAAAACATTTCTTCCTTTGATTCTGATAACAAATAATTGTTCACTGCATTTTGTATCTCGATTTCTTCTCCTAAAATACAGATTCCACATTCTCCAACTTCCAGTTTTACATCTGACTGACTTTCGATTGATTTATTGATCACTGCAATGTCCTGATACAGTGATGTTTTACTTACTAAAAATTCCTTTGATACTGATTCCAATGTGATTGTTTCACAATCGATCAATACCTTCTTTAAAATCCACAATCTGCGATACTCCGGTGTATATTTTTCATCTTCAGACAGATTATCCTTTTGAAGGTCTCTTAACATATGCTGAATGTTTTCCTTTTCACCTTCCAGACGAATTCCTATTCTTGGAGCTCTGACCAGATCAACTTTATACTTTTCAACTTCACTTTGAAGATAAGTAATATCTGTGTAAATCGTTTTTGTCAAAACATCTAATGATTTACTAAAGAAAGATGCGGGTTTATATTCCCTTTGTTTTGACAAAAGTTTTAATAATTCGATTTGTCGACGAATCAAATCAATCACCCCTAATCTGTTAATTAACGTTTTTCTTTCTGTAACTAGAATACCATTGATATCTTATTTCTTGCAATTACATTAGCTTCCATATTAATGTGGAAACGAATAAAAAAAGGAGATATCTATGATCATTTCCTGATATATGATATCTCCTATATGTACGTTTGTCACACTTATGTTTTATAACCAGTCTTTGCTGTTCTTATCTTCTAACAATATCGTTTCCTGTTCTTGTTTCTTTGTAATACGATCCCTGATTCTCTGCATTCTCTCATCAAGTGCTGCACTTTGTCTTGCACAATCATAAAGTTCTTCCTGAAGGATTTCCACTTCTTCATCAGACAACTCTTTCTTATAACGCATCTTATGGTCAAGACTTGCCCAGAAATCCATAGCGATCGTTCGAAATTGCACTTCAACATTCACCATCTTCTTTTCATTTTGTAAAAAGATCGGTACTTGTACGATCAGATGAAGACTTCGATATCCACTTGGCTTTGGATTCTTAATATAATCTTTTCGCTCGATCAGTGTGATATCATCTTGCTTTAAGAAACTTTCTGCTAATTTATAAATGTCATCTGGAAATGAACAGATAACTCTGACCCCGGCAATATCTTTTAAATTATCTTCAATCGCCCTTAGATTTAATGGAATATTTTTTCTTCGGATCTTCTTTAAAATACTGTCATAGGATTTGACTCTTGTCTTAATACTCTCAATCGGATTATTATCATATTCCAAAGATAATTCATGATTTAATACTCTGAATTTTGTTTCCACTTCCATGATCGCGCATTCATAATATGACATTAAAAGATC
>ENA-OURS01003191-OURS01003191.1-human-gut-metagenome-genome-assembly--contig:-NODE-3191-length-10553-cov-2.050295_pt1 | contig 10553 bp, 5 predicted proteins | sample MGYA00242109_ERZ509010 | MGnify/ENA primary metagenome ERZ509010 (study PRJEB26280, sample SAMEA2338774) | human gut metagenome | biome: human gut; feature: human-associated habitat; material: faeces... | reverse complement strand
TTAAAAATGCAAGCATTTTACATCTGTTTTATGAAATTTTGCTTGGCTCTGAACAGTTACCATTTTACTATAAAATGTTATGTATAACAAATAGTAATAGAATAAATTTAAAATAATGTTACATATAACATATTTGAAAAACGAGAAATTTGGTATTCTAATATTAATAAAACACGGAACAGACATGGAAAGGAGTTTATTATGAAAATAGTAACAGCAATTGATTCTTTTAAAGGAAGTATGACTTCTATGGAAGCAGGACAGGCAGCGGCAGAGGGAATCCATAGAGTGGATGCGGATGCAGAAGTGATTGTAAGACCGTTAGCTGACGGAGGGGAAGGTACAGTAGAGGCTCTTGTATCCGGAATGAACGGAACATTACAGAAAGTACAGGTGACAGGACCACTTGGCGAACCGGTGATCTGTGAGTATGGTATCATTGAAAGCACAAAAACAGCTGTGATCGAGATGGCGGGGGCAGCAGGAATTACATTGGTTTCTGATGAAGAGAGAAATCCGCTGAATACAACAACATATGGCGTGGGAGAAGTAATTCGTGATGCGATTGACAAGGGATGCAGACGTTTTCTCGTCGGAATCGGCGGAAGTGCGACAAATGACGGGGGAGTCGGGATGCTTCAGGCATTAGGTTACGGTTTCCTTGACAGAGACGGAAATCAGGTTCCATTTGGTGCAAAGGGTTTGAAGGTTTTGGAGGAAATCACAGATACTTATGTGCTTCCGGAATTAAAAGAGTGTAAGTTTAAGATTGCATGTGATGTAACAAATGCTCTTTGCGGAGAACAGGGATGCAGTGCAGTGTTTGGTCCTCAGAAAGGTGCAACACCGGAGATGATCTGTCAGATGGATCAGTGGCTAGGATATTATGCAGCATTGGCGAAAGAAAAATTCCCAAAGGCAGATGCAAAGCAGGAAGGAACAGGAGCAGCAGGAGGCCTTGGATTCGCATTTCTCACATTTACAGATGCTGTGTTGGAATCAGGAATTAAAATCGTGCTGGAAGAGACACAGTTAGAAGAGTATGTAAAGGATGCAGACCTTGTCATCACGGGGGAAGGCCGGATGGATGGTCAGACAGCAATGGGAAAAGCTCCGGTTGGAGTGGCTGCACTTGCAAAGAAATACGGCAAGCCGGTACTTGCATTTGCAGGCGCAGTCGAAAGAGATGCCAGAAAATGTAATGAACATGGCATTGATGCATTTTTCCCTATCCTGCGTGGTGTGGTTACGCTGGGAGAGGCAATGAAGAATGAAAATGCTAAGAGAAACCTGGCAGATACTGCGGAACAGGTGTACAGAACATTTATGATTCATTGATCGCATTGAAACTATTTGCGTTTGAATTGAAACCATTCACGTGTATTTTCATTTTTACAAGTGAAGAAACGTTAATATATTCATATCGGTTGTGAGAGACATTCTCACATTTGATCTAGGGATAAGTTTCATTTGAAAAATAAAGGGAAGGGCAGTGAATGTGAAAAAGATTGATTTTAACCAGGCATGGACTTTTTGCCGTGTAGGGGAAGAGACGGTAAAACGTGAAGTGATGATTCCGCATGATGCGATGATTTCTGAAAAGAGAACAGAGGATAGTGCAGGTGGAATCAACACGGGATGGTTTGAAGGGTATGATTATATTTATGAGAAAGAATTTGAAATCCCGGATGAATATGGAAATCAGTTTCGAATTCGAGGGTGTTTACCATAACGCGGAAGTGTATCTGAATGGAGAGAAAGCTGCTTACAGGCCGTATGGTTACACCAATTTTTATATAGATGCAGATCCGTATCTGAAATATGGGGAGAAAAATCAGATCCGTGTGATTGCACACAATGCAGACCAGCCGAACAGTCGCTGGTATTCAGGCGCAGGAATTTACCGCCCGGTCTGGATGTATGTGAGACCAAAACAACATATTTTGAGAAATGAAATCCGTGTTCGCACGCTGAGTGTAGATCCGGCAGTGATCGAGGCAGAGGTGAATACGAATGCACCGGGAAAAGTAAAGCTGGAAGTGATTGCTGATGCTGGTTCTGATGTGATTATAGCAGCAGAAATTCATACAGATGGGAAGTTGACCAAACAGTTTGAGATTCCGGATGCAAAGCTATGGAGTGTGAATACACCAAATCTGTATCAGCTGCGTGTGACATTTGCAGCGGAACAGGAGAATGGACAGAATAAATGCATGGAGACAGACCAGGAAGAAGTTATTTTTGGTATCCGAACTTTGAAATGGGATAAAGAAACAGGAATCACGATCAATGGAGAACGTGTGATTCTTCGAGGAGCCTGCATTCATCATGATAATGGTGTACTTGGAGCCTGCTGTTATCCTGATGCAGAGGCACGTAAGATCCGGATCTTGAAAGAGAATGGATATAATGCGATCCGATCCGCACACAATCCATGTTCCAAAGCGCTTCTGGAAGCATGTGACCGGCAAGGAATGTTGGTTATGGATGAGTTTGTGGATGTATGGTATATCCATAAGACAGAATATGATTATGTGAACTATTTTAAAGAGTGGTGGAAACAAGATTTGAAAGATATGGTGGAGAAGGATTTTAATCATCCATCTGTGATTCTTTATTCTATAGGAAATGAGGTTTCTGAGACGGCACAGAAAAAAGGGATTCATCTAACGAAAATGATGACGGAATATCTTCACAGACTGGATGATTCAAGACCAGTTTCCTGCGGAATTAATATTTTCTTCAATTTCTTAAGCTCGATTGGCTTTGGGGTCTACAGTGATAAGAAGGCGAAAAAAGAAGCTGAGCAGGCGGAGAAGACAAAAGGAAAGAAAAAAAAGAAAGCGGTAGGAAGTCAGTTCTTCAATGATCTTGCAGGACTTATGGGAAGCGGATTTATGAAAACCGGAGCGACTTTCTATGGATGTGATGTGAAGACTAGAGGGACTTTTGCCAACATGGATATCGCCGGATACAATTATGGAATCAAACGTTATCAGCATGACCTAAAGAAATATCCGGAGCGTTTGATTCTGGGAAGCGAGACATTCTGCGATGATGCATATACTTTTTGGGAGATGGCAAAGAAGAATCCAAGAATTGTCGGAGACTTTGTATGGGCAGGGATGGATTATCTCGGGGAAGTCGGTGTCGGATCCTGGGAATACCGAGATTATGCACCGGAATTCAATCACGGACCGGGATGGATTACAGCGGGAAGCGGACGTATTGATCTGACAGGAAAGCCACTTGCAGAAGCTGGATATACAAAGACAGCATTCGAATTGACGAATCGTCCGGTAATCGCAGTACGTCCGGTGAATCATACAGGTGAGAAGCATTCCCCATCAGCATGGAAGATGACGAATGCAATCGAATCCTGGTCCTGGGAAGGATGCGAAGGAAAAGTTGCAGAAGTGGAAGTGTATGCAAGAGCCGCGAGAGTAGATCTCTTCTTAAACGGAAAGAAAGTGGGAAGTAACACACTGAAAAATTCCTGTGATACAAGATTCAAAGTAGAATATCAGCCGGGAATGCTCGAAACGGTAGTCTATAATCAGAAGGGTAAAGAGATTTCCAGAAATACACTCTATACAGCAGGAAAAGAAACAGAACTGCGCGCAATTGCAGAAGAACAGAGCGTTCAGAAAGATCATCTGGCATTTATCCGTTTGCAATATACAGATAAGAATGGAACGGTGAAACCATTGAAACGAGGGATTCTGAAAGTGAGCGTGAAAGGTGGAAAGCTTCTGGGACTTGGAAATGCGTGTCCGTATAATGAGATTGGATACTGTACGAATGAGACAGACACGTACTGGGGAGAAGCACTGGCTGTGGTACAGGCTGATGGAAGTGGAGACGTTGTACTGGAAGTTCAGGAAATCGATGGGGAACAGCTGAAAGGAAGAACAGTTGTTACTCTGCAATGATCATATATAAAAACAGCCATAAAGAACAGATTTTGATTCGTGTTCTTTATGGCTGTTTCTTTTACGTCTTATACAAGTGAAACGGACTGTCTACGGTGAATTTTATGAAATCAGATAGTTACTTTCTTTTGGAATTTAACTTAACAATGATGTGCAAAAATTACAAAAATACAAAAAGTAAAAATCGACAAAAATAAGATCTTAAAACAGAAGAAAACGAACTTGAAACATACAAAATGCACAAAAATGGAACAGATTGATACAAATCAACTATTCAGGCAAAGAAAAATAAGAATCAAAACTATACAAAATAAACAAAAAATAGTACGTGCAAATAACGTTAAAAACAGAACCGTTCGCGTGTTTTTTAAACCGCACACGAAGCAAAGTGCTATCATGATTTCACCGAGGAAATCAAGGCACCTGAAAGGGGGATTCTTGAGAATGGAATGGGAGAGGAGAAACAATACATGTTGAAAATCAGCAGGCTGACAGTGGAACATTTGAGCCAAGGCTGCGTGACCGATGAGGAACAGCCAAGAGTCTCTTTTCAGATTGAAAGTGATCGTCAGAATGTTTCATTAAAGAAGGCAAAGATTTGGGTTGGAGACTGGAGCACAGAGACAGAGTCACAGATTCTTGTTCCATATACAGGAAAGAAGTTGGATCCATTTACAGAGTACCCGGTTGTAGTAAAAGTAATGGATGACAAGGGAGAAGTAGCGGAAGCAGCGACATCCTTTGAGACTGGACGTATGGGGACTTTCTGGAAGGCAGAGTGGATTACCGATGGGGAATATCATTTCACAGAGAAGAAAATTTCACCAAAAACAATGACATTCCGGAAAAAGATCGCATGTAGCAAGAAGGTAACGAAAGCAAGAATGTATGTGACAGCACTTGGAATTTATGAGATGACATTAAACGGTGAGAAAGTAGGAGATATTTATTTTGCACCGGGATTCACATCTTATAGAAATCAACTTCAGTATCAGACATATGATGTAACAGCACAGCTTCAGCAAGAAAATGAGCTGATTGCTGTAGTTGGAGGAGGCTGGGCAGTCGGATCCTTTACTTATAAGAGAGTAAACCGTAATTATGTTGACCGCCAGGCTCTTCTGTGCGAGCTTCGTATTACATATGAAGATGGAACAGAAGAAATCATTGGAACGGATGAGAGTTGGGAAGTGACACTTGATGGTGCAGTCAGAGAGACAGAGTTTTATAACGGAGAAGTCTATGATGCAACAGTTGATCTGGAACAGATTTCCTGGCATAAGGCAGCGAAGGAACAGGTAAAGCTTCAACCGGAGATTCTGGCGCAGTATGGCGCACCAGTAAAAGCACATGAGGTGTTTCATCCTGTTTCTGTGACAAAGGCACCGAGTGGTGTTCTGATCTACGATTTTGGTCAGAATTTTGCAGGAGTTGTTTCAGCGAAGATCAAGGGGAAAAAAGGACAGAAAATTACATTCCGCCATGCGGAGATTCTGATGGATGGAGAATTGTTTACAAAGCCTTTAAGAAGTGCGAAGCAGGAAGCGGTTTACATTTGCAGGGACGGAGAGCAGACCTGGTCTCCGAGAATGACTTACATGGGATTCCGTTATGTAAGTATGGAAGGTGCAGCGGAAGAGGATGTGGAATTGAGTGCAATAGCTCTTTACTCTGATGTGGAAGATAATGGAGAATTCTCCTGCACCAATGAACTTGTGAACAAGTTGCAAAGCAGCATCCGTTGGGGGGCAAAGTCGAACTTTGTTGATATCCCAACCGATTGTCCGCAGAGAGATGAGAGAATGGGATGGACTGGAGATATCGCACTATTTTCCCCGACAGCAGCTTACAACTTTGATATGAGTCGTTTCCTTGAGAAATGGTTCAAAGATGTTAGAAGTGAGCAGAATAAAGGCGGTGGAATTCCGGTGACAGTACCGCTGGTCGTTGTACCAGGACAGTGGGAGATAATGATTCCGATGGCAGTTGATCACTGGGGGGATGTTTGTATTCTGGCTCCATGGGCAGAATATAAGATGCGTGGTGATCTCGGACTTCTGAAAACAATGTATCCAACGATGAAGCGTTACATGAAAGCATGTAAATTTTGGGCAAGCCTTGGATCTGTTGGAAAACATAAATATATCTGGAAACTTCTGCATCATTATGGTGACTGGTGTGCACCGGGTATCGGCATGTGGGCGTGGATGGGACGTGGAAAATGGACTGCAACAGCATGTATGTCTCATTCTAGCAAAATTTTATCTCAAATTGCCGGGCTGCTTGGAGAGAAAGAGGATGCTGTATATTATAGAAACCTCAGTGAAAAAACTGCAGAGGCTTACCGTGATCTTTTGATGGAGAAAGACTGTACGGTGAAGAAAGAATTTCAGACAGCTTATGTGCTTCCTCTTTATTATGGAATGCTTTCCAAAGAGGATAAGAAAAAAACTGCAGCGCACCTTGCGAGAATCGTCAGGGAGAATGATTATCATATTGCAACTGGATTTCCTGGAACACCATATATTCTCTTCGCGTTGGCAGACAATGGATATGAAGAAGATGCCTTTAAGATGTTGATGACAGATACATGCCCATCCTGGCTGTATGAGATGAAAGTTGGAGGAACAACTATCTGGGAGCGTTGGGATGCACTCAGAGAAGATGGAACCTGCAACACAGGGGATGATGACGGAACCGGAGGAATGGTTTCCTTTAACCATTTTTCATACGGTGCAGTCGGAGATTTCCTGTACCGGAGGATCGCCGGAATCGAGATGTTGAGCGGTGGTGGGAAGAAAGTACGGATCGCGCCGATGGTTGGCGGTGGACTGACTCAGGCAAGAGGAGTTGTCAACACAGCCTATGGAAAAGTTACCAGTGAATGGTGGATAAGTGATGGAAAATTCACACTTCATGTGGATATCCCATGTTCTACAACAGCAATTGTAAAACTTCCGGGAGGAGAAGAGAAGAAATTCGGAAGCGGAAGTTATACATTGGAAGAAAAATTATAAAAGGAAAGGGAAAGTGAGATGGAGAAAAAGAAATTTTTTGATAATCCGTTGTTCCGGACAAAGATCACTTCCGCGAACGTAAAACCAAAGGAAATGCTCCTCGGATATTTTATCGCACCGTTTTGTGCACTGATCTCCAATGCTATTTTCGGATCTTATCTGAATAGATACTATTCGGATGTGCTTGGATGGACAGACAAATCAAGGTTCGGAGTATTCTCAGCCATCCTTCCAATGATTTCTGTAATCTTTGTGATTATCGGAAATCTAGTGGTCGGACATCTAATGGATAATACAAGAACTTCACAGGGAAAGGCAAGACCATATATGCTTCTTTCAGCACCGTTGGTTACAGTAGCAATTGCCTTGTTATTCCTGACACCGGAGAATGCAAGCCCGGTGGTACAGATGGCATGGATCGCCATTTCCTATAACGTGTACTATGCAGTGGCTTATCCATTCTATTATACGGCACACAGTTCTTTAGTCGCACTATCAACAAGAAATTCAAACCACAGAGGCATGCTTGCAACGTTCTCAAATGCATCGGGAGTTGCAGCAGTCGGAGTTGGAGCAAGTATTCTTGTTCCGATTCTTCTGCAGAGTTTCCTTTTTGTAGATCATGACGGAGTAATTGATACAACAGCAAGTTACAACAACTGGAGAATCGTGATGGTTGTTCTGTGTGTTGTAACATTTCTGGCAATTCTTCTGGAGTATTTTTTCACAAGAGAACGTATCACAGAGGAAAATATAAAGCTGAGTATTAAGGAAGAAAAACTTCCGATGAGTCAGCAGATCAAAGCTTGTGTATCTAGCAAATATTGGTGGATCATTATTCTTTACTTCCTGCTCTTTCAGTTTGGCGGACTTGTAAAGAATGGTTCTATGAGCTACTACGCAAGATGGATGTTTGATGGAATCAATACGGAGGCAGCGGCAGGAACTGCAATGGGAACACTTGGATTGATCGGTGGACTTCCGACTGCAATCGGTATGGGGCTTGCATGGCCGATTGCAGACAAGCTTGGAAAACAGAGAGCTGTGACACTTGGACTTGCAGTTTCCGTTGTTGGTGGGCTGGTGAGTTTTATCAATGTACATAGTTTCACTATTGTCTGTGCAGGAGTTATATTAAAAGGAATCGGATCCATTCCGGCCATGTATGTAACACTGGCGCTTCTCTCGGATGTACTTGATCATCTGGAAGCAAAGAACGGATTCCGGAGTGATGGATTCACAATGTCTGTTTATGGAGCCATTATGGTTGGTATGACAGGACTTGGAAATGGAATTATCAATGCACTTCTGACAGCAACCGGATATGATGCAACAGCTTCTGTGCAGAACGGTGGAGTTCAGAGTATGCTAACGCTCTGTTATCTTGGAATGGAACTGATCTGTTATGCAGTGATCGTAGTTCTGATGAGTTTCCTGAAAGTAGAGAAACATATCAAAGAAGATCAGAAGACGATTCTTGAGAACCAGAAGGCAGCAGTGCTTGCAGCCGGAGGAGAATGGATTGAGCCGGCAGAGAGACTTCGCATGGAACAGGAAGAAGCTGAATGTCTGGCAGAAGAGGCGAGAAAAGAAGAGCTGAAAACTTACTGCAAGAAGAAAGGATTAAGCTACGAGGAAGAAGAAGCAAAGTATCAGAAAAAACTTGCAGAGAAGAAAGCAAAAGCAGAGGCAAAAGCTGCGGCGAAGGCTGCGAAAGCGAAGAAATAAAATAGAATAACAAAGCATTCCGTTCCGAGGAGGAAGCGGAATGCTTGTTAGATAAACATTTATCTACAGGAGGGTAATCATGAAAGAGAAAAAGACAAAGCGCCGTGTATGGCGCGGTGTTGCCACAACAGGAACATCCTTACTTGCATTGTCTTTATCCGCGTCTATGGTAATTGATACATTCCGTACGGATATTGATAAGTTCCTGGGAACACAGAGCACACAGATGGTGACAGACAATCAGACAGAGGACGATTACGTTTACAAGTCTGATTATAGTAATACAACAGAATTGCTGGATTCCATCGAAGATCTTGGAGAGCGCATGAGTGAGGAAGGTACAGTTCTTTTAAAGAACAATGGAGCCCTTCCACTGTCAGCAGATGAGAAACAGAAAGTAACATTCCTTGGATTTTCCAGTTATTTCCCAATCCAAGGCGGAGATTTTGGAAGTACTCTTACTGAGAATAAAGGAACAGATGCCGATACCGTGGATATGGTACAGGCGTTTGAGGCGAAGGGATATAGTCTGAACCCGACCGTACAAAACATGTATCTTGGAATGAAAGAAGACTTTAAGTCAGAAGCTGTTCTTCCGTGGGGAGTTACAACATATTATCGTGCAACATCACCGGCAATTGGTGGAACATTTACCAGCCTGGAACCGTCACAGGAGAAGCTTGATAAAGCAGAGCCGACATGGAAAGACAGCATGAATGACTACAATGTCATGATTGTTACGATCGCACGTGCAGCAGGTGAGAATACAAACTATACTCCTGGTGAAGAAGGTGTGAATCCGGAACAGAATCTGAATCAGGCAGACCCGCTTGGTCTTTCTGATACAGAGCGTGCAACGATCGATGCAGCTGTAAAGGCAAAAGAGCAGAATGGCGGTAAAGTGATTGTTCTTCTGAATAATGCAAGTGCAATGGAAATTGATGAGCTCAAGAACAATGACGGAATCGATGCAATGCTTGAAGTAGGAATCCCGGGTGGATATGGATTCTACGGAGTAGCAGATGTGCTTAGTGGAGATGCAAACCCGTCAGGACATCTTGCAGATACTTATGCAGTAGACAACTCTGCATCACCGGCAGCACAGAATTACGGTGATTACGAGTGGACAAATGCAGACTCTGACTATTCCATCAACTCAGAAATCGTTGAGGCAGAGAGCATTTACACAGGATACAAATATTATGAGACACGTTATGCAGATACAGTTCTTGGACAGGGAAATGCGTCTGACAGCGTAGGAAGCTCTACAGGCGGAGCATGGACTTATGACAGTGAAGTTTCTTATCCGTTTGGTTATGGTCTTTCCTATACAACCTTTACACAGACTCTGGACAGCCTGAATGTAGATCTTGAGAAGAAGACTGTAACAGCAGAAGTGACTGTAACAAACACAGGGGATGTGGCAGGTAAAGATGTTGTACAGCTTTATGCTTCTACTCCTTACACAGATTATGACAAAGAGCACCTTGTAGAGAAGGCAGCAGTGCAGCTTCTTGATTATGAGAAGACAGACGAACTTGCACCGGGTGAATCTACAAAGGTGACAATCACAGCAGATGCCCAGGATATGGCAAGTTGGGACAGCACAGCAGCAAATGAAGCCGGAACAACAGGTAACTACATCCTGGATGCAGGAGATTACTATTTCACAATTGGAAATGGAGCACACGATGCAGTGAATAACGTGCTTGCAGCACAAGGATACAGCGAATCCAATGGAATGACATCTGCAGGCGATGCCGTAAATGTAAAATCCTGGAATCTTGCAGCAATGGATACAACAACATTTGCCAGGACAGAGAATGGAACAGCAGTAGAGAATCAGCTTCAGGATATGGATCTGAATACTTACATG
>ENA-OURS01003187-OURS01003187.1-human-gut-metagenome-genome-assembly--contig:-NODE-3187-length-10564-cov-19.652964_pt1 | contig 10564 bp, 12 predicted proteins | sample MGYA00242109_ERZ509010 | MGnify/ENA primary metagenome ERZ509010 (study PRJEB26280, sample SAMEA2338774) | human gut metagenome | biome: human gut; feature: human-associated habitat; material: faeces... | reverse complement strand
CGCCACCGGCGCCACCGGACCCACGGGACCGAAAGGAGACCCGACGCCGGCGGTGGCCTTTACCGTGACCCTGACGGCCGGCGGGTGGAGCGGAAACAGCCAGACGGCCGCGAACGACCTTTTCCTGGCGGAGGGGTACGCCTATTTCACCAACCCGGCGGACGGGGACTACACGGCCTGGAATGAGGGCATGGTCCGGGGCCAGGACGTGACCACGGACGGGCAGATGCCCTTCACCTGCTCGGAAACGCCGTCCGGCAATATCACCGTGAAGATCATTCGAGTGGAGGTAACGGAGGAATGAGCAAAACTTTCAACATGACGGGCGGCGGAGGCGGCGGGATCAAACTGGCCTCCATCGCCATCATCACACCGCCGGACAAAACCCAGTACCGGCCGGGGCAGACCTTTAATCCAGCCGGAATGACGGTCCGGGCGACATACTCAAACGGGGCAACAGCGGTGGCCACCGGATGGACCTATTCCCCCAGCGGCGCCCTGACGGAGGGCACGGAGAGCGTGACGATCCTCTACACGGAGGGCGGCGTCACGGCCCAGGCCCAGCAGGCAGTGACGGTCCAGAAGGCGAACATCACGGTACCCACGCAGAGCGGGAGCCTCACCTACAACGGCGGGCCGCAGTCCCCCACCTGGAACAACTACGACACCGCGGAAATGACCATCGGCGGCGTCACGTCGGGGACCAACGCGGGAAGTTACAACGCCCAGTTCTCCCTGAAAGACACCGTAGGAACCCAGTGGGCGGACGGTACCACCGGGGACAAGACGGTGGCCTGGAGCATCCAGAAGGCCGCCGGCAGCCTCTCCCTCTCCCCCACCAGCATGACCCTGGACGCTGACAACCCCAGCAAGACCATCACCGTGACGAGATCCGGTACCGGGGCGATCAGCGCACAGAGCAGCGCCCCGGACGTGGCCAGTGTGAGCGTGAGCGGGAACAAAATCACCGTGACCGGCCACGAGAACGGAGACGTGACCGTGACGGTCAAAGTGGCGGCGGACAGCAACTACAACGCGCCGGCGGCCAAGACCTGCAGCGTGACCGTCAGTTTCGCACAGATCTACGGCGTGCAGTGGGACGGGACGGCATCCACCACCTGGAGCCGGACGGACGCGGCGGAAACCTTTGTGAACCCGACGCCGGCCGTGAACAACGGGAACGGCAGCAGCCCCTTCGACACCATTATGCCGTGGGCTGGCATGGTGGTGGAGGACGACGCCACCGCCGGAAAACTGGTGAAGATCCCGAAATACTGGTTCAAGTGGACACGCAGCGGAAACGGGATGAAACTGCAGATCTCCAATGGACCGGAGGCCGGCTTTCACGTCTCCCCTGCCCACGCGGACCGTGGGGACGGAAAGGGCGAGCGGGACTATGTGTATGTGGGCCGGTACCACTGCAACACCTCCTACAAATCCCAGGCGGGCAGCCAGCCGGCGGCCAGCATGACCCGCGCACAGGCGCGCAGCAATATCCACAACCTGGGGAGTACCTACTGGCAGTATGACTTTGCCATGTACTGGACCATTATGATGCTCTACCTGGTGGAGTATGCCAACTGGAACAGCCAGGCCACCATTGGCTACGGCTGCTCTCCCAGCGGCCAGAAGTTCAACATGGGCGCCACGGACGCCATGATCTACCACACGGGAACCAGCGCAGCCAGCCGGACCACATACGGCAGCGTGCAGTACCGGCACATTGAGGGCCTGTGGGACAACGTGTACGACTGGTGCGACGGCATCCGGTTCAGCGGATCCACGGTGTACTGTATCGCAAACCCCGCCAGTTTCAGCGACACCAGCGGCGGTACCAATGTGGGTACCAGGGCCACGTCCAGCGGATGGATCTCCGGGTGGACCAACCCCACGGCGGACGGCTTCGAGTACGCCCTGTACCCCAATGCCGTCTCCGGCAGCGAGACGACCTACGTCTGCGACTACTGCGGCTACAGCGCCTCGGGCGTGGTGTTGTGCGTCGGCGGCTACTACTACCAGTACCAGGACCGCGGCGCTTTCTACCTGAGCGGCAACTACGCCGCTTCCTACCAGAGCGCGCACCTCGGCTGCCGTCTCCAAAAACTCCCCTAAAGGGGAGGGGGTGCAGGGGGACGGGGGCCGCAGCCCCCTCCCCTTGCATCACACCAGACAATCAAATTTGGGGCTATCCCACCAGTAGTCCGGGTGTTCCCTGCGGGGGTTCCGGTTCTTAGACGACTACTGCAACTACAACGCCTCGGGCGTGGTGTTGCACGTCGGCGGCAACTACAACCAGAACCAGAACCACGGCGCTTTCTACCTGAACGGCAACAACGCCGCTTCCAACCAGAACGCGAACATCGGCTGCCGTCACCTTGCCAGGTTAGCATACCTCCTTACTTCAGATCAGACCGTTCCCACGGTTTGATATAGATGGGCGGGATAGCCGCACGGCCCTTGCCGGCGATGTGCAGAAGGGACACGGTTTAGTACCTCCGCGAAAGCGGACGCGGGAAATACCGTGAGGCAACAAGGAGAATTTGACCCCCTTATGAAACGAGAAGGAAATCTTTTCGAGAAACTGATCGGAGACGAAAATCTGAACCTCGCCATTGACGAGGTGAACCGGACCCACCGCTGGCACCCACACCACAGGCCGAACAAGGTGGTGGCGTGGGTGGACGGAACGAAAGAGGAGCGGGTGCAGGAACTGCGGAAGATCATCGTGCAGGGCTTTGACCCCTCCCCTTCCACGCCGAAACGGCGGTGGGACAAGAGCGCCGGGAAATGGCGGGACATCTACGAGCCGCGGCTGTGGCCGGATCAGTATATCCACCACGCCCTGGTGCAGGTGCTGCAGCCGGCCATGATGCGCGGGATGGACCCGTGGTGCTGCGGAAGTATCCGGGGGCGCGGGATCCACTACGGAATGAAGGGCATCAAGAAGTGGATGCGCAACGACCCCAAGGGGACGCGCTGGTGCGCGGAACTGGACATCTTCCACTTCTACGAGAGCCTGCAGCCTGCGGTGGTCATGGACCGCATGCGCTGCCTGGTGAAGGACCACCGCGTGCTGGACCTCATAGAACGGGTGACGCAGGGAGGCGTACAGATCGGCGCCTATTACAGTCAGTGGCTGGCCAATACTGTGCTGCAGCCAATGGACCATGCGATCCGGGAGAGCGGGTTGAAGATCTCACATTACATCCGGTACATGGACAACATCACCATCTACGCCAGGAGTAAGCGGGCACTGGACAAGGCGATCCGCCTGGTGAAGGAATGGCTGGAGGACCACGGCCTGCGGCTAAAGGGAAACTGGCAGAAATTCCGAACGGAGGACCGCCTGCCGTGTGCCCTGGGCTACCGATACGGGCGAGGCTACACCCTGCTGCGCAAGCGCAACCTGTTCCGCCTGGCGCGTCAACTGCGCGCCTACTACCGGAAAATCCGCCTGGGAAAGCGGATCCCGATCTCCATGGCAACCGGGCTGCTGTCCAGGCTGGGCCAACTTCGACACTGCAACAGCACACGGATCTATAAGCGCCTGGTGAAGCCGAAAACCCAGCGGGCGCTGAAATGCGTGGTGCGCCAATACATGAAAAAGGAGCGATCAAAATGGAATATGTCTACGGGACCGCGAACCGCGGCGGCGTGATGGTGGAGAACCTGAAAACCGTCGGAAGCAGCCATACCGCGCTGTCCGGGTTTTTCGGGACCGTCCGTACCTTTGGGGACGGAACCAGGATTGAGGACCAATGCCGGATCCTCGAACACTACAAGAGCAGCGAGCAGGACGGCCTCTGCTACGACTGGTATTACATCGACAGCCACTACAGGAACATCGAGAAGGACGCAGCCACCTATGCGGAAATGGCGGCTGCAATCCGGGAGGGGGTGAACAGCGTTGACTGACCGGGAGTTTGTACTGGACGCCATGCGAAAGAGCGGAAAGGCCGTGGCGGAAAGCCTCCAGACGGACGCCGCGAACATGACGGGGACGGAACTGTATGCCGCGGAGGACTACATACCGGACTTCGCGGCGGCCGTGGCGAAAAAGAACATGCTGGAGCGGAAGGCCGGGATGACGGACGGCTTTGTGTGCCGCTCCAGCGCCGGGCGGGTGGTGCGGCTGATCCAGAACTACGACAGCAGCATCTACACACAGGAGCCGGAGGACCTGCCGGCCCAGTGGGGGTTTGTGTGGTCCACGGACCCGGAGAAGGCGCTGCCATTCATCGCCATTTCCACAAGCCCCTACATGACGGGGGACTGCTGCACGGAGAACGACATCGTATACCGCTCCACCATCGACAACAACGTGTGGGCGCCCAGCGCCTACCCGCAGGGCTGGGAGGTGGCGGAGTGATGGAGCAGTACGTCATTCCAGCCGCTGCGATGATCGTGGTGGCCATCATCGAGGCGGTGGCGGCGCGAGAGCGCCGGAACGCCAAGAAGGAGCGAGAGGAGGTGGCGGAGCAGCGCAAGGACCAGGAGGACCTTATGGTGCTGATGATCCAAGGGAATTGGGCGGCAATCGCCCTGGGGGAGGCAACGGCGCGGGCCGTGCAGCGGATCCCGGACGCCCACTGCAACGGGGACATGAAGGAGGCGCTGAAATACGCCACCGACGTCAAGAACAAGCAGAAGGAGACGCTGGCAAAAAAGAGCGTCCACGCCGCCATGGAGTAAAGCCATGGGAGGGAAGCGAGAACGGCCGGGCCTGCTGGAGCGGCTGCGGGCGGTCCCCCACCTGTTCGCCAAGTGCATCATCATCCACTGCGTGATATGCGGGACCCTCTCCTGCTGGTATGCGCTGCGGATCCTGTCCAGGACGGGGCAGGATCCGGCGGCGCTGCTGGGAGTGATCCTGGCTTTCTTCGGCGGAGAACTGCTGCTGCTGTGCCTTCGGACGGTGCTGCAGGAGAAAAACACAACGACCAAACAGGGCGACGCGCCCGGAAAGGACGAGACATGAGACAGTACATCGACACCAAACTGGTCCAGGCGGAGCCGGCATATCTGCTGGACAAAAAGACGGTGCAGCCCACCACCTGGCCCATCCCGGAGGGATCGACGGCGGAGGAAGGCTACGCCGTTCTCAACCCGGACGGATCCATGAAATGGACCGAAAAGGCGGAGTTTGAGGCAACCTGCCGACCGGCGGACGCCATGACCTTCGGGCAGGCCATTGAAGCGGCCAAGAACGGAAAGCGGATCTCCAGGGCCGGGTGGAACGGCAAGAGCCAGTACGTGGAACTGGCCACGGGCATCGGCTACGTGGGGACGGACGGGAAAACCGTGAACGCGGAGCACGCGGCCATCGGAAACAAGGCCTTTGCCTTCGTTGGGACCTCCGGCGTGCAGATGGGATGGCTGGCCTCCCAGGCGGACATGCTGGCGGAGGACTGGCAGATCGTGGAGTAAGAAAGGAGATACGGTATGAACCAGAATATCATCAAGCGCCTGGCGGCGCTGGCATCGGTGAAGAGCATCGTCACGCTGGCGCTGACGGGTGTGTTTGCCTATATGGCGTGCACCAACCAGATCAGCCAGGACTTCATGACCATCTACGCGGTGATCATCGCGTTCTACTTCGGGACGCAGAGCCAGAAGTTACAGGACACAATCGACGGAGGCGGCGGAAATGAATAAGAAACCTGTCTCCTACCTGCAGACGGATGCACGCTGGAAGAACAAGCCGTACCGCGTCGCCGGGGAGAGTTCCACCATCGGAAGCGCCGGCTGTGGCCCGACGGCGGCGGCCATGCTGATCGAGACCATCACGGGAAAGACATTCACCCCGGAGGACGCCTGCAACTGGAGCATGGCCCACGGGTACAAGGCCCTGAACCAGGGAACCTACTACGCCTACTTCACGCCCCAGTTTGCGGAGTTCGGCATCGACTGCCAGATGCTGAACTGGATCAACACCTATGGGAAGCCGGAGCACGAGAACCACGAAAAAGTGGTGGAGAAGTTGAAGGAGGGCTACTACGCCATCGCCCTGATGAACAAGGGCCTGTGGACCTCCAGCGGGCACTTCGTCGTGCTGTGGTGGCAGGACGACAAGGTGCGGATCAACGACCCGGCCAGCACCAAGGACGCCAGGGTGAACGGGGACATCCAGACATTCCGCTCCCAGGCGAAATACTACTGGCTGGTGGACGCCAGAGAATACAACCGCGCAGACGCGGACGAGGAGGACGAGAACATGCCGAGATACAATACGATGGACGAGATCAAGAAGGAGTTTCCCTATGCGGAGGACACCGTGCGGAAACTGATCGCCATGGGCGCCATCCGCGGAAGCGGAAAGGTGGACGCAAACGGGGACCCCGCAGACATGGACCTTTCGAGAGATATGCTGCGGATGATGGTATTCAATGACCGCGCCGGTGCTTACGGCGATTAAGGCGATGGGGCCGGCCAAACTGGCCGGCCCCGATTTCTAACAGAAAGGGGGCGTAGGCATGCCTTCAAACTGGCTGTATATCGACACGAACTTCCCGACCTTCACCGGGGAGGAGGACACCGAGGAGAAGGTCACGACCATACAAAACTACATGTTCATGTTGGTGGAGCAGTTGCGGTATTCCCTGCACAACCTGGATCTCTCCAACATGAACAAGACGGCGGTGGACCGATACGAAACCTCCCTGACCGAGCCGATCTACGCGAGGATCGAGGACGGCGAGGAGAACGTGGCCGAGTTGGCGCTGACGGCGGCGGGACTGGCCCTGCGCCTGAACGACGCCGAGGGGAACATCACCTCCCTGACGGCGACGGCGGAGGGGTTGAGCATGCAGATCTCCGACGCCGAGGACGACATCATCCAACTGGGGATCACGTCCCAGGGACTGGCCACGCAGATCTCCAACGCCCAGGGGCAGATCTCCACGCTGCAGCAGACGGTGGACGGGTTCGCCATCAGCGCCTCCAACGGATCGAGCAGTTCCTACCTGTACCTCACCAGCAACGGCTTTATCGTGTCCAGCGCACGGATCACGTTCTCCGGCATGGTGACGTTCCTGGACCTGTCCTCCTCCGGCGCCACCACCATCAACGGGGACAACATCGTGACGGGGACGATCTCCGCCATCACCCTGCAGGGAAACGAGATCATCGGCGGAAGCATAACAGGCGCCACCCTGCGCAGCGTGTCCAGCAGCGACAATGGCCTGGAGATCTACTACGGAGCGGTGAGCCGGAGCCTTCTTGTGGGCGGCATCCGGTTCGACGACAACGGCAGAGGCACCGAGGACGAGGCCCGGTACCGCATGTTCATCTATACCAACAGCGGGTATATGGACTGGGCCATGAAGTTGCTGTCTGCCGGCGGAATGTCCCTGGAGAGCGGGGCGAACATTTACATCGAGGCGTCCACCAATCTGACGCTGCGGGCGGGGTGGAATATCTGGCTGGAGGATCCGGCCATAACGGACAGCAGCGGAAACACCTGGCAGTTCCGCAGCGACGGACTATACAAGAACTACGTCAAGGTAATCAGCCTGGACGCATAGGAGGTATTTGACATGAAACTGATCGAGGCAGTGAACGCATATATGGCGGCGGAGGAAATGAGCAAGGAGAAATGGCCGTACCAGGTGGCCCTGGCCGTCGTGAAGGTCAAGCGGGCGGTGAAGGACGAGGTGGACTTCTTCGTGGAGAAGGAGCGGGAACTGGTGGCGGAGTATGCGGCCCAGGACGAGAAGGGCAACATCCGCCTGACGAAAGCCGGCACCTTCGTTTTCAAAGATCCGTCCAAGGGGCCGGACTACGAGGCAGCCAGGCGGGAACTTGGTGCAACGGAGATCGACCTGCAGCAGAAGTTGCTCCGCGTCCGGGCGCCGGCGGAGATTAAGCCGGAATACATCGAGGCCCTGGAGGGGTTCGTGGAGTTCACGGAGGACGGCGTATGAAACTGCCAAGTGTGCTCTATGCCGACGGCATCAAAAAGGGAAAGCAGGTAAAGTTCGGAGGACTGAACCACAACCTGGGCGCCGGAGACGGCGAGTTGTGGGATATGCGGAACCTGACCAGCGACTACTACCCCCTGCTGGCCACCAGGGCGCCGCGGCGGCTGTATAAGGCCCTGGGAGACGCCGGCGGCCTGTTCTGCTGGGAGAAGTTGTGCTGGACAGACGGGACAGGGTTCTACTACGGCGGGGAACGGAAAGGGACGGTGACGGCGGGGCAAAAGACCTTTGCGGCCCTGGGCGCCTATATCGTGATCTTCCCGGACAAGGCCTGGTACAACACCCTGACCGGGGAGTTCGGCAGCCTGGAGGCCGCCTGGAGCGGCAGCAGCCTCACCTTCACCAACGGGAAACTGTACGAGGAGGACGCAGAGGCGAACTGCATCCAGGCCAGCGGCGTCAACTGGGAGGACTACTTCAAAGCCGGAGACGCCGTGACCATCGAGGGCTGCACGAAACACCCGGAGAACAACAAGACCCCCATCATCCGGGAGATCGACGGGGACAAACTGTATTTTTATGAGTACATATTCACCCTGGACGGAGAGGACGGCGTGACGCCATACACAGAAACCGGGAGCCTCACCGTGAAGCGGACCGTGCCGGACCTCCTGTACGTCTGCGAAAACGAGAACCGGCTGTGGGGGTGCGACAAGACCACCATCTACGCCTCCAAACTGGGGGACATCTTCAACTGGAATGTGTACGACGGGCTGGACACGGACAGTTACTCGGTGGACACCGGGAGCGCCGGCAGTTTTACCGCGTGCGTCTCCTATCTCGGGTACCCGATCTTCTTCAAGGAGGAGCACATCTACAAGGTCTACGGATCCATCCCGTCGAACTTCGAGGTCATGGGGAGTGCCACCCTGGGTGTGGCGGAGGGAAGCGCGGGGAGCCTGGCTGTGGCCGGAGAGATCCTGTTCTACCTGTCCCGCGCCGGCGTCATGGCATACTCCGGCGGGATCCCGCAGCCGGTGGGGGCTGCCTTCGGGATGGAGAGGCACAAAAACGCGGCGGCGGGAAGTGACGGCCTAAAATACTATGTCTCCATGCAGGGAGAGAACGGGGCGTGGCTGCTGCACGTCTACGACGCGCAGCGGGGGCTGTGGCACACGGAGGACGCCACCCACGCCACGCACTTCGCGCGGTACGACGGGAACCTGTACTTCCTCAACGACGCCGGAGAAATCTGGATCACCGGGAACATCCAGGATCCGCCGGCAGAGGCGGAACCGGAGGGGAAGGTGGAATGGGCCGCGGAGTTCGGGGACTTCACCGACGACAACCCGGACAAGAAGGGCGTCTCCAAGATCCAGATCCGGCTGGAACTGGACGAGGGTGCGGAGGTGCAGGTCTACATCCAGTTCGACACCACCGGGGAGTGGCTAAAAGTAAACGGCGCCCTGGGAGAAGGGGTGAAGCGCAGTTACTACCTCCCTATCATTCCGCGCAGAGGGGACCACTACCGCCTGCGCATGGTGGGAACCGGCGGCTGCCGCGTCTATTCCGTGGTGCGGGAATACTACGACGGATCCGCCCTCAAATCCCAACGAGGGCGCCAGTAACAACGAGAAAAAGGAGGGTACACCATGCCATACAGTTATGACGACTTTCTTTCGGCTGCCACGTCCTCGGGCCTGCTGGGGGAGTTCTCCCAGGCTGACCTGGAGACGGCCAAGAAATACCCGGAGTTCGGACTGTCCATTCTGTCCTTGAAGCGAGACTACCACGACGCCGCGACGGACGAGCAGAAATTGCTGGCTAACGAGGCGGCGAACCAACTGCGCAGCAGTTACGGGAACTACATGGGCGGTTCTGACGGGGGATCCTACTATTCACAGGGGAAAATTCCGGGCCAGATCGACGCCATCCTGGACCAGATCAACAACTATGGATCCTTCACCTTTGACCAGGAGGCGCCGGTCTACGACAACCAGTACGCGGAGCAGCAGCAGGCCCTGCTGGACGCCATCCTGAACCGGGAGGACTTTTCCTGGAGCAAGGAGACGGACCCGCAGTGGTCCTCCTACAAGAAATCCTACCTGCGGGAGGGGGACAGGGCGACCGCGAACGCCCTGGCCCAGGCGTCGGCGGCCAGCGGCGGGAGGGCGTCCACCGCGGCAATCACGGCAGCGACGCAGGCCGGAGACTACTATGCCACCCAACTGAACGACATCATTCCGACGCTGTACCAGCAGGCCTATGACCGATACCTCAACGAGTACAGCATGATGCTGCAGGACCTGGGGGCCGTGAACACCCAGGAGCAACTGGACTACGCAAAGTACCTGGATCAACTGACCCAGTACAACACGGACCGGAACTTCGCATACGACACCTACCTGGGAGACTTCAATGTGCTGCAGGGGAAACTTTCATCCCTGCAGGGGCAAGACGACGTGGACTACGGACGGTACCTGGACCAGATCAATCTGGGGATCCAGAAGGACGAGACGGAGTACCAGCGCGGCCAGCAGGAGCAGGCCCTGGCCCAGGCCCAGGTGGACGCCATCCTGGCCGCCGGCGGGACGCCGAGCGCGGAACTAATCGGGGCTGTCCGGCAGTCGGCTTCAGGAATGCCG
>ENA-OURS01003179-OURS01003179.1-human-gut-metagenome-genome-assembly--contig:-NODE-3179-length-10588-cov-2.463591_pt1 | contig 10588 bp, 7 predicted proteins | sample MGYA00242109_ERZ509010 | MGnify/ENA primary metagenome ERZ509010 (study PRJEB26280, sample SAMEA2338774) | human gut metagenome | biome: human gut; feature: human-associated habitat; material: faeces... | reverse complement strand
TCTGGCCGATGCCGCCGCCCATGGTCAGGGGCAGGGTGCCGTCCAGCAGCATCTTGTGGAAGGGCAGTTCCGCACGCTGCGGGCAGCCGGCTTCTTCCAGCTGGCGGCGCAGAGATTCCGCATTGACACGGATACCCATGCTGGACAGCTCCAGCGCACAGCCCAAGGGCACATGCCAGAAAAGGATGTCGCAGTTCAGCGCCCAATCATCGTAGTCCGGGGCGCGGCCGTCGTGGGGCTTGCCGCTCTTGAGCTTGCCGCCGATCTTCATGATGCAGATGGTGCCATGCTCCTTGGCAAAGGCGTTCTCGCGCTGTTTGGGTGTGTAGTCCGGGTACATGTCCTCCAGTTCCTGGGTGGTGATAAAGGTCACATCGCGGCCCAGGTGGATATTTTTCAGTTCTGGGAACTTCCAGCGCAGCTCATCCGAGGTCGCGCAGACAGCATCCACAATATCCCGCACAGTGTCCTGCAAAAAGTCCAGCGTGCGCTGGTCGGCGGTGATGACCTTCTCCCAGTCCCACTGGTCGACATAGATGCTGTGCAGGTTGTCCAGTTCCTCGTCGCGGCGGATGGCGTTCATGTCAGTCACCAGGCCCTGGCCGGGGCGGAAGCCGTACTTGTACAGGGCGTAACGTTTCCATTTAGCCAGGCTGTGCACCACCTCAGCCTCCTGGTTCAGGCAGGGGACATCAAAGGCGACTGGGCGCTCCACACCGTTCAGGTCGTCGTTCAGGCCGCTGCCCTGCATGACGAACAGGGGAGCGGTCACGCGCTTCAGGTGCAGGGCCATGCAGATCTTTTCCTGAAAGATGGTCTTGATCAGGCCGATGGCTTTCTGTGTGTCATACAGGCCCAACAGGCTTTGGTAGTTTTCCGGCAGAGTGATCTTGCTCATAGTTCATTTCTCCTTTAGCGTATTTACTTTCCCTATAACTTAAGCCTTGGCAAACTGGCTTTCGTACAGCTTGGCGTAGAAGCCTCCACGGTCCAGCAGTTCGTCGTGGGTGCCGCGCTCAATGATATTGCCGTCCTTCATCACCAAAATCTGGTCGGCATTTTTAATGGTGGACAGGCGGTGGGCCACGATAAAGCTCGTGCGGCCCTTCATCAGTTCCTCAAAAGCATCCTGTACCAATACCTCGGTACGGGTATCGATGCTGGACGTTGCTTCGTCCAAAATCAGGATCGGCGGGCGGCGCAGCATCACGCGGGCAATACAAAGCAGCTGGCGCTGGCCCTGGCTGATATTGCCTCCGTCCTCGGCCACCTCGGTATCATAGCCGTTGGGCAGGCGGCAGATAAAGCTGTGGGCACGTGCCTTTTTGGCTGCTGCGATGATTTCTTCCCGCGTGGCATCGGGCTTGCCGTAGGCGATATTTTCGGCAATGGTCCCGGCTTTCAGCCAGGTCTCCTGCAGTACCATGCCTAGGTTGCCGCGCAGGCTGTCCCGCGTCACGGTGTCGATGGGATGGCCGTCCAACCGCAGGGTACCGCCGTTGATCTCGTAGAATCGCATCAGCAGGTTGACAAGTGTCGTTTTTCCGGCACCGGTCGGACCGACGATGGCTGCTTTCTGTCCCGGTTTTACGTGAACAGAGAAATCGTGGATGATCTCTTTGTCCGGCACGCTCGGGTAGGAAAATTTCACATGGGAGAATACCACATCGCCCTCTACTTCTTCTACATTTGCCATCTTTGCGGATTCATCTTCCAGCTCTTCCTCGGAAAGGAACTCAAAAACTCGCTCGGAAGCGGCTGCCGCGGACTGGATGTTTGTCATACCCTGGGAGATCTGACGCAGCGGCTGTTCAAACAGACGCACATAGATCAGAAATGCCGTGATCACGCCAAAGGTGATCTGACCTTTCATAACGAGCAAGGCACCGATGATGCAGACTGCCACATAGCCGAAGTTTCCGATAAACGTCATCAGCGGCTGCATCAGTCCGGATAAGAACTGTGATTTGTAGTTTGCCGTTCTGACATCTCCGTTTAATTTTTCGAAACGTTCTCTGACTTGTCCCTCTGCTCCGGAAATACGGATCACATCATGACCGGCATACATTTCTTCGATGTAGCCGTTCAGCTCACCCAGGCTTCTCTGTCGGTCGGTGAAGTAGCGCTGGGAGTGTTTCATGATTAGCACCATCAGCACCAGACCGAGCAGTGTGGTCACAACAGTGGTCGTTCCGAGAATCCAGTTGGTGTAGTACATCATGATCAGACAGCCGATAAACTGTGCCACTGCTGATACGATCGCTGCAAGGCTGTTAGAAAATGCCTGACCGATCGTGTCCACATCGTTCGTCACACGGGAGAGCACATCCCCATATGAATGTTCTGAGAAATACTTCAGTGGCAGGCGGTTGATCTTTCCGTCAATATCTTTTCGCATACGCTTGGAAAGTTTCTGTGTCACCGTTGCCATGATAAAGTGCTGTGAGAAACTGCACAGGGCACTGATCAGATACAGTCCGAGAAGAAAAACTGCCACTTTGAAAATGCCGTTCATATCGATGCCGTCATCCTGATGGGCTGCCCGGAACTCATCGCTTAAACGGATGTTGTTCACGATGTTCTGTGCAAGCTCGGAATTTTTGTCCGTCAGGTCAAGATTCTGAAAATCAATACTTGACGAATCGGTTCCCTCCGGCAGATAGTCCATGATGTTGATCTGTCCGGACTGGATCTGTTTCTGGATGTCTTCCTGGACTGCTTCGGTGGAAATCCCGCCGGTCAGTCCGTTATATATATAATCTGTGATCTTACTGATCTGATTCGGTCCTGCGATCGTCAGAACTGCACCTAATGCCGCCATGATCAGTGCAAATAAAATGATACCTGCTTCTTTTTTGCAGTAAGAGAACAGATTGCTCAATGCGGCTTTCAGATTCTTTGGTTTTTGTCTTTTTTTATGCATGATTCTGCATCTCCTTTACGCAAGTTCCGCTTTTGAAAGCTGAGATAAAGCAATTTCCTGATAAACTTCACAGTTTTTCATCAGTTCTTCATGGGTTCCGATACCTGCCATCTTTCCGTCATCGAGTACGATGATCTTGTCGGCGTGGCGGATCGTTCCGATACGCTGTGCCACGATCACGCAGGTGGTACCTTTAAGGTCGGTGGAAAGTCTTCTTCGCAGTTCTTTATCTGTTTTATAATCCAGGGCTGAAAACGAATCATCAAAAATCAGGATTTCCGGATTTCTGGCGATTGCACGGGCGATCGAAAGTCGCTGTTTCTGACCTCCGGAAACATTGCCGCCGCTCTGTGCGATATGGCTGTAAAGACCTTCTTCCATTTTATCAATAAATTCCTGTGCCTGCGAGATATCGATGGCTTTCTTTACATCCTCTTCGGTGATCGCTTGTGCCGCCTCACCAAACGCAACGTTTCCTTCGATCGTATCGGAGAACAGGACTGCTTTCTGTGTAACATATCCCATCTTGTCATACAGTCCGCGGAAACTGTAATCTTTTACATTTTTGCCATCAATCAGCACTTCGCCCTCGCTGGCATCGTAAAGTCTTGCTGCCAGACCTGCAAGCGTTGATTTTCCGGAACCGGTCGCTCCGATGATGGCAAGTGTCTCGCCCTGGTTTACCTGGAAACTGATGTGTTCCAGACAGTTTTCTGCGGCTCCCGGATAGCGGAAGGACACATCGTTGAATGTGATGCTGCCTTTTTCTTCCGTCTGTCTGCCGTCATCTTTTCCTTCTCTGACTGCGATATCGGAGTTCAGCACTTCATTGATACGGCCTGCAGATACCTGTGCTCTTGGAAGCATGACAAAAATCATAAGCAGCAGCACAAATGCCATAACTACATACAGGGCATAGGAATTAAATGCCACTACATCACCAAGCATATCCGCCCTTGAACCGATGGCCGTGAATATTTCCGTCATTGTTCCGTTTAACGGAATTGAAATGTCATCAACCAGTTTTGCTCCCAGCCAGTAAATACCAAGAGATAATGCACTCTGTACAAAAATCATCACCGGAAACAGAAATGCCATGCCGTGCATGGTGAACATTTGCGTTTTCATCAGATTTTCGTTGACGTTTTCGAATTTGTCTTCCTGATATTTTTCGGCATTGAATGCACGTACCACTTTCAGTCCGGTCAGATTCTCGCGGGTCACACGGTTGACGTCATCGACCTGTTTCTGTACAGTCTTGAATTTCGGAAGCAACACTGCCATCAGGGTTCCGATCACGACCATGATCAGCACGACTGCTGATGCCGTCAGAACGGATAACTGCCAGCTCTTGCCGACAATCTTCACGATCGCCCAGGCTGCCATGATCGGTGCTTTGATCATCACCTGCAGTCCCATGGCTACGAGCATCTGGATCTGCGTGATATCGTTTGTCGTACGTGTGATCAAGCTTGAGGTAGAAAATTTGCTGATCTCGCCCGCCCCAAAATCAAATACCTTATGGAATACTTTTCCTCTGACATTGTGACTGAAATCTGCTGCAATCTTTGCAGCCAGATAACCGACAATTACCGCCAGCAGGGCACTTCCGAGTGCACATGCCAGCATCTTCCCGCCTGATAACAGATAATCTGAGATCGTATTGCTCTCAGAACTGATCAGAACGGTGATTTCTTTTGTATAATCCGGCAGTTTCAGATCCAGAAACACCTGACCTGCGATCAGAAGAACGGCAAGAAACGCAAGTCCTTTGTCCTTCTTTCGCATATCTTTCAACAAATGCCACATATGATTCACCTTTCTTTCTTCTTTATCTTCCAGATTTTTTCCGGTATTTTTTTATTCTTGCTCTTTTTCATTTTCCGGCTGTTTTTCCACAGACCAGACACTTACCTGATAATCGACCAGCCGCTTTCTCCAGGCCTTGTCATCCAGTGTACTGTGTCCGGTATCGGTAACGCGTTTCATCACATAATGCATCAGAATAGAATTTACGGAAAGGGCTGCCATCTCAAAATCCATCTCTTTGACTTCCCCGGCTTCCATCTTTCTTTTCAGAAGTGTCGGCAGCCACGGAATCCGGTTCTTCCAGATGCTTCTGACCTCTTCTTCTGACAGAAATTCCCTGACACCGTTCTCACGCACCATCATGCGGATAAATTCCAGATGCTCATCGATCACCGTCATAAAATTGATATAGGCTGCATCCAATGCCGCATCCAGCGGCAGTTTTTCGTATGCATCCTGCTTTTCCGGCTCCTGAAGCTCCTGAAACATTTCCTGCATATTGCCGGTGATGACTTCTTTGAAAATTTCTTTTTTCCCACCTGGAAAATAATGATCCAGAAGTCCGTCCGCCAGATCCACACTGCGGTTGATCATACGGACCGTCGTTCCTTTATAACCATTTTGTGCAAACAGATGTTGTGCCGATGTGAGCAGTTTCTGCCTGGTTGCCGCCGCCTGCTCCTGTCTCTGATTTTTTGTCCCCTGACTGCTCATTTTCACACCTCCTGTAACTTTTCGTTCAACATTTGTTCAACGAGAATATAGCACCCTGCCCGGTATCTGTCAACGACTTTATATTTTTTTCATTTTCTTTATCTTTTGTTTGTCGCTTTTTGCTGTGTTTGTCACTCTTTACTGGTAAACAACTGAGATTTCTCCATTTTTTTCTCACTTTTTTATCTTATGATAACGTGGTATTTTCTTATGCTTTGTGTTAAAATATCTGCGGATTCCTAATCCTTTACGGCATCTTCTGCCCGCAGCATCATGAGCAGATTTTCCATGATGTCGGGGGCAACAGATGCCCTGTAAATAGTTTCCGAAATTTATTAATTAATAAGAAATGAGGTCTTTTATTATGAAGAAAAAAATTGCTATGCTACTGTGTGCCACACTGTTCTGTGCGTCTGCACTGACCGGATGCTCAAATCTTGACAACGCCGGTACAACCGCTTCTTCCCGTTCTGCTGCCGATTCAGTCGTTGCAACTGAAAGTGCCGCAGAATCTGAAACTGCTGCGGATACTGCTGACCATTCCGAGACAGCTGCTGAATCTGAGGCTGCTGATACCGAGGCATCTTCTGAAAATGTGACAGCAACCGAAGCTGCCGCTGATATCTCCGATACCACGGTTGCCGGATGGCAGTTCGTTGTCGAAAAACTGGAAAAGAACAAATCTCTGGAAAACGTCAGCGTTGACCTTGGATACACCGGCGTTGAGACAAATGATTATGTGAAGGAAGCTTCTGACGGAAACGTTTATTATCTGATCAAAATGCAGATCAACAAAGATGGCAGCACGGAAGCCATCGACTGGGCTTCCCTGAAACTGACCGACAGCGACGGAAATGAATACACCCGCATTGATGATGAATTCCTGACCAATCTTGGCATGACACGTATGTCAGGAACCAAACTGAACTTTGGTTCCAACGAAGGCTGGATCGCTTTCGAGATCAAGGAAGATGCTTCCGGTCTTACCTTATCTTACCCGTTTGAATCCGAAACTTATTCCTGCGAATTACCGGATCTTCAGTAATTGTTTTTCGGAAGTTCAAGCAAGAACCTGAAACTATGATCTCTATGGTATTTTTGCCTCATATATCATGATATAAGGAGTGTTTTTATGAAAAACAAAGTGCTTTTATCCCGTCTTTGCATCTGTACTCTGGCTGTTTCTCTGCTCGCCGGCTGTTCTTCCGCCGGTTCGACTTCTGAAACAACAAACAACAGTGAAACAGAAAGCATTTCTTCGGAAACAGCTTCCGAAACAGTTTCTGAAAATGAATCTGCAACGACCGCTTCCTTTGCTTCTCTTGAAAAAACGGATCTGTTTGAGCAGCAGAACAGCATTGATGAAGCCCTGCAGCAGGAGGCATCCGCCGGATATTCTTTTGAAGAACCAAATGTGATCGTCAATCCTTACGGCAATTCTCCGCTGACTGCTGTCGCTGCCTTCCACACGGACAAAGAGCTTGGCGGCACGGTCACCGTCAAAGGAAAAGATGAAAAAGATGACATTACCGGAACTTTCGAAGCTGCGACGGATCATCTTGTCCCGATCTACGGGCTGTACAATGGCGATACGACAGAAGTAGTCCTGACACTGGAGGATGGCACTTCCACCACCGTAGAAGTTACCACCGAAAAGACTGAGGTCAATGTCGGCACGATCGAGACAACCATGAGTGATGATTCTGCCTATGATTATTCCAATCTGACATTTGTCTGCTCTTCTGCAGGTATGCTCTACGCACTGGACAGTGCCGGTGACATCCGCTGGTACTTCACAGATGGCGGAATACTTGGCGTTCATCAGCTGAAGAATGGTCATCTGATGATGCCGACTTCTTTTCTTCTGAAGAGTATGTACTACAAAGCAGGCCTTCAGGAAATCGATCTGAGCGGTAAGATTTATCACCAGTACATGATCCCGGGTGGTATGCACCACGATTTCCAGGAACTGCCGGACGGCAATCTGCTGGTTGCCGGAGACAGTCCGGATCTTTCCACCGTAGAAGATTATGTTGTGGAGATCGACCGTGAAAGCGGCGAGGTTGTCTGGGAATTTAACGCTGCCGATGCGATCGACAAAGAAGACGGACAGTCCGCTTCGATCGCAACCGACGGTTCCGATGAAATCGACTGGTTCCATAATAATTCTCTGTGGTACGATGAGAAAAATGATCTGGTTCTGCTTTCTGCACGCCATAAAGATGCGATCATCGCCATCCACAAATCGGACAAATCCCTTGCCTGGATCCTCGGTGATCCTGCCAACTGGAATGGCGTAGATAAAAAATATTTCTTCACCCCGACCGGTGATGATTTTGAATGGCAGTATGCACAGCATCAGATCACTATGCTTGATAACGGTGATATTATGATGTTTGACAATGGTACTGCAAAAGTAAAATTAAGCGATAATGACAACCGTGTTTCCGGCGATGATATCTACTCCAGAGCTGTCGTTTACCATATCAACACCGATGATATGACAATCGAACAGGTCTTTGAGTATGGAAAAGAACGCGGACCAGAGTGGTATTCTGACTGGATCTCCGGTGTAATTTCCCTGGATGGCACAAAAGACCAGCTCTGGATCACAGCCGGTGCCAACCTCTATGATGAAGAAAACAACCGCTATGATCACTATCCGACCGACATGATGAAGCAGGGACTGATCAAACGCACCCATATCGACCAGGTATCAAACGGCACACTTGCTTACGAGATTCTGATCTCCGGCGATACTTATGCGTCCCTGACTTACCGTTCTCTCCGCCTGCCGCTCTATACCGAAGGAGCCACACTTGATGTAAATGCAAAAGGCGAGCTGCTTGGAACACTTGGCGAAACTGCCACCGCAGATTACACTGCACCGCTTGATGATGCTGCAGCACTTCCGGATGGCTGGGAATTTACCCTGGATGATGCGAAATTCTCTTTGAAAGGTGCGTACACTACAGACAAAGCTTCCGATGCACTGGAAGATGCTTACGTGATCTTAGTAAGCGGAGATGAGACAAAAGCTTACGCACTGACCCAGTATGGCACTGCCGGTGACGATGCAACAAAAGTTACCGTTTCCGGATGGGTTTCCCCGGTTGCTCTGGAAGGCAAGACCTGGGATATTTACCTTTCTGTCGATGGACAGGTTTATGAAAGCGGACATTCCATCGCGTTATAAAAGATTTGCACAAAACATGAACTATCTGCAGATCATCTCAGAAAGTATGCTTATTTCTGATTGATTCTGTATAAAAGACCGGGGATTTCTCATTGTGTGAGAAATCCCCGGTTCTATTATTCCCTGTCTTTTGCTAAATGATAATCTTTCAGGCATCGTTTCAGCCCTTCCTTCGCATCACTGAAAAGGATTCCTCTCTCCTTTGCTTTTGTACAGTCCATCCACAGATTATGTGCCGGCGGCACTTCTTCCGGTTTCCTGTCACTTTTCAGGAAGTGCAGCATTTCACAGGTGATATCATACATCGTCTGCTTCGTTTCACTTCCAAAATTGTAAACGCCTCCCGGAAGCATAAAAATCTTCGGCATATTTTCTGCAACTTCACGAAGATAGGTGATTCCCCGGTACTGTTTTCCAAAAGTCAGAACCTGCTTTTCGTTTAACAGCATACGAAGATAATTTGACCTCTCTGCCGGATAATCATACATCCACTCTGCCCGCAGCATCACTGCATCCGGCTTTACATCCAGAACCCGCTGTTCCATCTCCAGCTTATGCCTGCCGTAAACATTACAGGGACTGGCATCTTCCTCCTTATATGGTCCTTCACCTGCACATCCGCGGTATACCTGATCCGAACTAAAACAGATCAATTTTTGTTCTTTCGCTGCTTTTGCCAGAAACAACGGCAGACGCACATTTGCTTCATAAGATGCCCCCGGATCTTTTTCACACGTCCCGACATCTGAGATTGCTGCTGTATGGATGATAACGTCTGCTCTGCTTTTCTCAATCATGTTTCGGATCTGTTCTTCGCTCATACCTCGCATGGACGGTGCCGCAACCGTATCATCCAGATCCTGCATCAGACGATTGCCCACAAAACCATGAGCACCTGTGATTAATATTTTCATGTTATCGCTCGCTTTCTATATTCTGACAACAGCCAGTTTAATCGTTTCGATTCTTATATACATGTATAAAAAATGTTAGTCAAATCTTAGTCAATTATAAGAAAGAGCACCCTTTTACAGGATGCTCTTTCTTTTGTTTTTGCCGTATTTTCGGGCTTTTTCTGTCAAGCTGGAAAAGGGACTTGAACCCTCGACCCCTTCATTACGAGTGAAGTGCTCTACCGACTGAGCTATTCCAGCATCGGTCAGCAGTATTGCTGCTGACTCAAATTATTATACATGATTATTGTCTGTTTTGCAAGTATTTTCACAAAAATAATTACAATTTAACTAAGTCAAATACATTTCCCATTTCCATTGCAGATATCTGCTCGACTCAATATTCTTCATCGTAATTATATCCATCCGGGCTGTAATCGTTATACTGCTCCTGATCGTAAGAATTATCATCATAAACACTGCCGTCACCATTATCGCTGACTGCCGCTTCCTGCGTCTGGGTTTCTGTCTCAGACTCGGTCTCCTGGATTCCCGGAATATTGTCATCGACATCTTTTCCGGCTTCTTCTCCGTTCAGCGTATAATTCTCTTTGCTGACGGCACTGCCTTTGCTGAATCCGCTGACTTCTTCGATATGAGCACTTCGCTCCTGTACACCTGCGGACGGCTCATAATCTTTGATGCCAAACAGGTAGTCATGCAGTCTGGTAACATTCCAGGATAAGGTAACCGGAACTTCGGAATCTCCGCTCAGATCACTTGTACGGTGTTCAAACGGGAATCCGCAGGTATCCCCCAGCTGATAAGACAACATATTCATTCCCAGAGATACAATATCCGATTTACTGAGACTGGTGGAGATCATCGGGAACACATTGTCCATGATATCTACCAGCGTCTTCATATCTGCTTTTTTTGCTTTTGCCACGATTTTGGCGATCAGCTCTCTCTGGCGTTCGGTACGTTTGTAATCGTTTCCGGCTGTATAACGGATACGGCTGTAGGATACTGCCTGCACACCGTTCAGATGAT
>ENA-OURS01003155-OURS01003155.1-human-gut-metagenome-genome-assembly--contig:-NODE-3155-length-10641-cov-5.000378_pt1 | contig 10641 bp, 9 predicted proteins | sample MGYA00242109_ERZ509010 | MGnify/ENA primary metagenome ERZ509010 (study PRJEB26280, sample SAMEA2338774) | human gut metagenome | biome: human gut; feature: human-associated habitat; material: faeces... | reverse complement strand
CCTCTTTTATCGTTTTATAAGATATATTATTTTTCCTTAATTATATTTTTACTACATATATAAGTTATAAAGAAATAACCTCCATATATAAATATTATAAATAAAGATGTTATTATAACTGATTTTAAATTAAAACTAACACCCATTGTTTTTAAAATATTATTACAAAACATAACACCAAATATTGAATGAATTATAGCTAGTATAAGTGGAAACATAAAAAAAATTCCAATTTGTTTGAAAAGAGCTTTATTTAATTCTTGTTCATCTACACCAATTTTTCTTAACACAACAAATTTTTCTACATTGTCACTTGACTCTGATAATTCTTTTAAAGCTAAAATAGCAGCACACGATATCAAAAATATAATTCCAAGATACAAACCTAAAAATGTAACAATAGCACCAAGTCCAACACTTGCATCTCTTATATCTTTCTTAGTATTAAATGTTATGATGTATTTACTAGTATTATTTAAAAATGAAGTAACATCTTTCTCTATATCATCTTGATTTCCATTATAATCAGCAACCATTTTGTTAGATATCTTTTGATTTTCATTTAAAGCATCATCTGGTAAAACAATAAACCCAATCTCTGACTTTTGACTACCCATTTCATAAAAACCATTAATTGCTTTTTTATATTTTGGTAAATATATTCTTTGATTAACTATAATCTCTGTATTTCTTTTTAAAGCTTCATTCTTAATATCAATCATTTCTTTATAGTTCCCAACAACAGCATATTGATCACTATTTAAATTGATTTTTTCTAAATTAAAATTATTAGCTAAGTTATTATAGTCACTATTTTTCATTAAAACAATATAATCATCATATCTTAAAAAAGGATAATTTTTCTTTGCAGTTTTATAATAAGTTCCTAATGTAGACTTTAAAGTAACATAATCATCAGCATACAAAGAAAAATAAACTATATTTTTAAATTTTTTAAAATCAAATCCATTCTTTGTAAAAATTTCTTCAAAACTTAATTTATAATTTTCTATTTGTTTATCAGTAAAATCATTAACTTCTAAATCAACATTTGCAGGTTTTGAAATTTCTATATCCCTTGGAGAAAATTCTATCACATTTTTATTTAAAGAATTCTTCATAGACATTGCACTCGATAGCACGCAAATCGTTATAAATAACATCAAACATATTATTGTCATCGAAAAAGTCATAGTATTTATTTTACTTGAAAACTGTCTAAGGGTGAAACTATTTAACCCTTTATAATAAGTGTTCTTCATACTTATAAATATTTTTAAAAGCAATCCAGATAAAGACCAAAATACAAAGAAAGTTGAAACAGCACCTATTCCTATAGGAACAAAAATACTATTTGCATTAGCCATTTTCTCAATACCACCAGTAACCTGATAATAAGCAAATCCTAATGCTATACAAGAAATAATAAACACTATTGTACAAAACAATGGATTTTTTAATTTTATTTTTTCAGATTTTTTATTAGAATGCATTAAATCTATCAATTTACATTTACTAATATTTATAGTATTAAATATCATAACTACAAAATACATAATACTAAAATAAATCAAAGTTTTAATACAAGCATTTGTTGAAAATACGAATTGAAATCTAGTTAAATCTGCTTCAAACATATTAGCAACCAAAATACTCATCAATTGTGATAATAAAAAACCTATTCCTAAACCAACTACCAATGAAACTATACCTATTATTAATGTTTCAATAAATAATATTAAAGATATTTTCTTTTTGCTCATTCCAAGCGTTAAATAAACTCCAAATTCTTTATTTCTTCTTTTTATTAAGAATCTACTTGCATAAACAATTAAAAACGCTAATACTATAGATACAAACACGCTAACACCAGAAAGAACATTGGTCATAAGTTTTATTATTTCTGCTGTTGTTGATGATACCTTCATCATAACTGACTGATCATCTATTGCATTGAACACATAAAAAATCGCAACACCTAGTATCAGAGTAAAGAAATAGATGGCATAATCCTTTATACTCTTACTAATATTTTTTAATGATAACTTAAAGAGCATCGTTTAAGTCACCACCAAGTAATGTTACAACATCTATTATTTTATCAAAAAATTCTTTTCTAGAATTTGTTCCTTTAATTATTTCATTAAAAATTTTGCCATCTTTGATAAATATGACTCTTGAAGAATAACTTGCAGTAAACGCATCATGTGTCACCATAAGAATTGTTGCTTGTAATTCTTTATTCAAATAATCAAATTTTTCTAAAAGCATTTTAGCTGACTTTGAATCCAATGCACCTGTTGGTTCATCTGCAAGAATTAACTTTGGATTAGTAATTATTGCTCTTGCACTAGCGACTCTTTGCTTTTGACCTCCACTCATTTGATATGGATATTTATTAAGTACATTAACAATATCCAGTTCTTTTGCAACTTTTTTAATTCTTGTATCAATTTCTCTTGAATTCACATTTTGAATAGAAAGTGCCAAAGCAATATTTTCATAAGCAGTTAAAGTATCAAGTAAATTAAAATCTTGAAATATAAAACCTAACTCTTCCCTTCTAAACTTATTTAGACTATTTCCTCTTAATTTTGTGATATCATTACCTGCTACATAAATATGTCCAGATGTAACTTTATCAATTGTAGATATACAATTTAAAAGAGTAGTCTTTCCAGAGCCACTTGCTCCCATTATTGCAACAAATTCCCCCTTTTCAACATCAAATGATAGGTTATCAATTGCTTTTGTAAGACTAGATTTATTGCCATAATATTTTTCAATTTTATCAATTTTTAAGATATTTTCCATAATCTTTCTCCTTTCTGATTACATTGTAATATAAAAGATAGGATTAGTCGTTATTCTAATATTACAGAATATTACAATTTTGTAATATTTATTTTTAGTATCCAAATCTGCATAAACTTTAATCAACTTTATAAAAATCATTTTTATAAAAGATAATTGTAATTTTTGTATATTTATGTATTTCAGATTCAATAATTATCTTATGTCCTAATTTATCGCATAATTTCTTGACAATATAAAGTCCCATACCTGTTGATTTTGCCATTATTCTACCGTTTTCACCAGTGAAAGATTTATCAAATACTCTTTTTATATCATTTTTAGGTATTCCTATTCCATTATCCCAAATAGTTAGATATACTTTATCTTTTTCATCTTTTACACTGATTTTTATTATTGGATCGTTATTATTTTTTTTATATTTAATACTATTGTTTATAATCTGATTTAATACGAACTCTAACCATTTTGAATCCGTTAAAACTTTTTCATTATGAATATCAACTTCAAGATTAACTTCGTTTTCTAATAAGTCATCTTTATTTTTTAAAGCAACATCTTTGATAATCTTCTGCAATTCAATTTCTTTGATAAGATAATCTTTCTCGGCATTTTCGCTTCGAACGAAATATAAAATTTGATCTATATAGTTATCTAACTTTCTAATTTGTTCTATATATCTCTTATCAAACATATTTTTGTTGTTATGAATTAATAAAGTTAAACTTGCTACTGGAATCTTTACTTCATGAATCCACATTTCTACATATTCCTTGAAATCGGTAATACTTAAATTATATTCTTTTACATTTTCAATCATTGACTTGTTTATATCATAAAGAATTTGATAAAAAATTTCGCCATCATAAAAGTTTGGCTTATTTAATATTTCTAAAATTAAATATTTTTTATCTAACTTATCAAGCGTATTTAATATTTTTTTGTAAAATTTGTATTTCCTGAAATAATCAAAAATAATATTAAATGTTGCAACTAAAAAAAATAATATTGTCAATGCTATTTTCAAATCATTTTCCACTTTAAATGCGTTTAACATAAGAATAGCAATTATGAATCCAACAATTGACGCAGTTATCTGTACTGTTTTATCTAATAAATATTTTTTAAAACTCATAATAATTTATACCCTTGTCCTTTTCTTGTTTCAATTCTATTTTCAAGTCCAAAATTTTGTAATTTATTTCTCAATCTACTAATATTTACTGTTAGAGCGTTGTCATTGATAAACTCATTATTATTCCATAAATCTGTCATTAAATCATCACGAGTTACTATTCTACCACGATTACTTAAAAGATATGTAAAGATAATCATTTCATTTTTAGTTAGTTCTAATACCTTTTCACCTTGTTTCAATATTCCCTTTTGTGGATTAACACTAATATTATCATAAAATAAATCGTCCATATTATTATCCATTCGTTTAAATATATTTTGTATTCTCAATAATAAGATTGTTGGGTTATATGGCTTAGTAATATAATCGTCTGCACCATAAGATATAGATAAAACTTCATCTACTTCTCCTACCCTGCTCGTAACCATAATAATAGGAACATTAGATTCTTTTCTAATTTCTTTTAATAAAATTTCACCATTTTTATTAGGTAAATTAATATCCATTAAAATTAAATCAAATTTCATATTTTTTATATTTTCTTTAACATTATCAAACTTTTCTATAATTAATACTTCATACCCTGAATTTTCTAACAAAGATTTTAACTCATTTCTGATAATTTTTTCATCTTCTATAATTAATATTTTTTTCATAGTTTGTCTCCTTTCATAATTTGCTTTTTTAATCATTCATATTATATCACTTTAATTTTATAAATTATAATAATTCAGAAAATTAAATATAATTATTTTATAATTTTTTCTGCTTCAACTTTATCTAGGTTACCATATTTAATCATTTTATTTATGACTTGCCTCTGTCTTTCAATTGCTAAATTTTTATTTTGAATTGGATTATATAAAGACGGAGCATTTGGGATTCCCGCTAGCATAATTGATTCACTATCATTCATATCTTTTGGTAATTTATTAAAATAACCTAAACTTGCTGACTTAACAGAATAAAATCCATTGCCAAAATATGAAGTATTCAAATATAATTCTAATATTTCATCCTTATTATAGTTACTTTCTATGCTAAATGCCATAAAAATTTCTGCAACTTTCCTTACTATTTTCTTATCTTGTGTAAAATAGATATTCTTGGCTAGTTGTTGGGTAATTGTGCTTCCTCCCTCTACAAATTTCATTTTTTTTATATCATTTACAAATGCTCTTCCAATAGAAATGACATCTATCCCAAAATGTTTGTAAAATAAACTCTAATATATATAAGAAAAAATTAGTTATATTTCAAACTAATTAACTGCTTATTGAAAGTTAATCTCGTCACTTTCATTAGATTGTAATATTTGGGATAAAACCCATTTATCACCTTTTCTTGTAAATTCCCAAAACTCAATAAATGGTTTTGAAAAGAAACGATTTCCATCTATACTTTTATTCGTCATCGTATCTATTATATAATCAACCATAGAACCATTTATATAAAACCAAACTAAATCTTTATCATCATTTTCATCGTCATGTATTGATACAGGTTTCAAATTTATCAATCTAATTCTCTTTAATACATTTCTTTTATTGCCAATTTCCATCCATTCTAGCTTTCCCTTATATGATTCATATAAATCTTTAGACATATATTGTTTAGCTTGTTCCATATTCATATTAGACCAAGATTCTTGCACAACATAAAATGTTTGAATTACTTGTCTTTCGATATCTTTATACTTCCAGGCAATATCTTTTTTACTTAACATTCTCATATACTTTTTGCTGTTAAATGATGATCTAAGTACTTTAACATATAGGACTATAACTCCAATAAATGATAGAGAAATAAAAACTATCCAACTAAAAATATTATGAATGGAACAAAGAAATTGATTATTATAGTTACAATAATATCCACTACTACCATGACCATGAGTCCCTGATGAGAAAGAGCCACCAGTTCCTCCACTTGAGCCCCCACCTCCAGCACGAAGCTGTACTACATTGTTTTCATTATTAAAACTAGATGCATAAACATCAATAGTATTTATACAAAAAACAAAAAGAATAAATAAAGTAAGTAATACAATCGTTTTTCTCATATTTCCACCAGCTTTTGTTTTATATAATTCATCCATTAATAAGTATTATGTTCTATATTATTATACAGTATTATTTATCAAATTGAAATGGCAGTTATAATTCAAATAAGATAAATATAAAAATAAAGCAATACAATAATTATTTTTTTAACATTTACTATCATATTTTTCTTCACATAAATATTTCATCTAAGTTTGAAAAATGTATAAGTTTTAATAAAATGAGTGAAAAATTACACGAAATCCATTCTATATCTAAATTATTACCGGCAAAAAAACAATTATTTTTATATTCGGGGTATCTAAAATATTCTGCATTATTACCTTCAATAAATTCGCAATAATCACTGCAAAATTCCTTTACGTAATTCATATAATTATCTTTAATATCATATTTTTCAAATAACAAATTTGATAATATTCCTAAATTGTGTTCATTTTTAACATAACCAATTTTTTTAAGCAATAGGTACTTAATTCCAATTTCAATTGCATGTCTTCCAACATAGATAGTAACTATTGAATTTGGAAGTATATTTATAAGATTATTAAATGCATTTATATATTCTAACCAATAATTTTTCCATAGTAAAATTTTATCCTCTTTTTTCAAGTTTTTTTCTGTTCCATCAAACGAATATATGTACTTTAAAACTTCTTCTATATTTTTTTTACTAGAAATACTATTTTTTCTTGATTTTTCAGCAAAGTTTTTGCTACTGATCTTATTAAATATTGGCGATTTACCATAATTTATATGTGCTGTCGAAAAAGCACCATCTAATTCTATAATTTCTGTATAATTAAAATTCTCACCATATTTTTTAAAAATTTTCATGTATACACCCCATAATGTTTTAGAAATTACTTTTTTTCTATATTCAAACCTAAATTTACCTCTTTGACTGTAATTTATATAATTATGTTCCTATTGATTATGCAGATAAAAACTTATTTTAACTTATAAAAATATAATTAGTTATTTAATAAAGGTATTATTTTTCATTGCTAAAGTATCAAACTCAAATCCTAATTTCTTATATATTGAAATGGCTCTGTCGCTATCGGTGGATAGATTTAACTCACACAAATTATTTTCTTTTATACCATTTTCCTTTTCTTCAATAAATGCATAAAAGTCGTTATTTAAATGCTTTTCTAAATATAATTTTGTTGTCTTGGCTAAATTATATTTATCAATATATTCATCATTTCAATCATCTTTTTGCTGCTTGATTCCAATTTGAATAATTTCGTCTATATTCATTTTATTTGCTCTTCTCATACATTGCCTTTCTTTTTCTATTCTAATACTTTTGTTATTTACTTGTATATCAAAATTTACTATTAGCATTATACCTTAAACATTTACCCTGTAAATTACTATTTTTTCATACGTATTTTAATTAATCGTTTTATTTTTGGAGTAACTTATAATATGTATTATCCTTTAGCAGAGTTTTATGACTACCCCTTCCAACTAGTCTTCCATTGTCTATAACTATTATATCATCTGCTAGTTTCATTAGAGATGGTTTATGAGTAATCATCAAAATAGTATGGTCACGTTTTAAGTCCTTTAAAATTTCCATAACATGTTTGGAAGTGTTTATATCAAGAGATGATGTAACTTCATCAAAGAGTAAAACTTCTGACTTAGAAAGTAATGTTCTAGCGAGAGCTATTAACTGTTTTTGACCATTTGAAATATTTTCTGCATCCGCTACCAACTTTGTATTATAACCATCCTTTAAACTCATAATGTAATCATGAATTCCAACTCGCTTACAAGCTTCTATTTGATGGAAATGGTTTGAATCGACTAAATTAAAATTTTCTCTAATGCTCATATCAAATATAAATGGTTTCTGAGTAACTATTGAAACGTTGCTGGAATAAACTTCTCTAGTGTAGTCATAAATACTTTCATCATCTAATAATATTGTTCCCTTATCAGCCTTATATAATCTTAACAACAATCTAAAAATGGTCGACTTACCACTACCACTCTTTCCAACTATTACTGTAAACGACTGTGGTTTTATTTCAAAACTAACATTTTTTAAAACTACTTGTTTTTCATACGTAAATGACACATCTTTAAAGTTTATCTTTCCTTTAATATAGTCATTATCATTATCCCCAAAGCTAAGCATATTGTTGGTTTTGTAATTTAAAATTTTATATACTCTATCTAACATTATTGAAAAAGATGAAACGTTATCCAATTTGCTAGACAATCTCTCAAACTCATTTTCAATATTTTCATAATATCCAACTACTAAAACTAATGTCGCAACATCATACCTTCCATTAAGAATTAAATAAATTAAAATTAAATAGATAACAATTTTACCAAAGCCTAAAATAGTGGGAACTAAAACATAAAAATTATCAATGTATTTTCTTTTTTTAAAATAGTCTTTTTTCCATAATTTCTTGTAATTTTCTAAATATGTATTTAAATTGTCACTCATGTTAAATGCTTTAATTTCTTTATTGCCATCTAGAACTTGTCCCATTAGGGATGAAATATTATCTTGGTGTTTTCTTTGACGACTAAAATAGTAGTTTATCTTTTTCATATTTTTATCAAGTGCAGACATTGAAATAATATATAGAATTAAGGCTAGTATACCAATATAGACATTAACACTGATTAGAATTATTAAAGCTATAGCTATATTTACTACTCCAGTAATTGCATCAAAGGCCTGATCTGGCACTTGCATTACTTTTCCAACATCATTAAACGCTGTATTTACAATATAAGAGGTAGACATATTTTTAGTAAAATTTTCATCATAAGATGTAACTTTACTTAGCATTAATTCTTGCAGTTTATTATGTGTAAATATGGAATTATTTTTGTAAGCAATATAATTATAATGATAACATAAAACGTATATGAAGCTAACAATTAAAAAGATAGTGGCGTATAAAAAAGTAGTCTGATAATCTTTTATAGTTGCAAACTCTACTACTTTAGCGGCCACAACGGGAATCAAAAGTAAAGATATGCTTCTAAGAAGAGCTGAAAAAAACAAGTGAAATACTAAACGATTGTCATGAGCTTTTAGACTAAAAAACTTTTGTAATATTAAATAATATCTTTTAATCATTATCAAACACTCCTATCCTACTTGGTGATTTTCTGGATTGTAACATTCTATAAAGTTCACTTTGTTCTAGTAACTGTTTATGTGTCCCAACTGCCGATATATTTCCATTATCACAAACTACAATCCTATCTGCCATCTTCATTAAATCAGGCTTTTTAGTCACCATTATAATGGTATGATCTTTTTTTAACTCATTTATTAGTTTAGGAACTAACTTTGCAGTGTCAGGGTCAAGTGATGTCGTTATATCATCTAATAAAATGACTTCCGATTTGGATAAAATAGTTCTAGCAATTGAAATCATTTGTTTTTGGCCACCAGAAATATTACTACCATTTTCTCTTAGTATAGTATTATAGCCATCAGGTAACGTTTCTATAAAATCATTTATTCCTGCTTTTTTACAGGCTTCTATTTGATTTTTAATATCTTTATCAACAAAATCTAAATTTTTTCTAATACTCATATTAAAGATGAATGGTTTTTGATTTACAATAGAAATAAGACTTGAATATGTATCATTTGAAAAATCAAATATATCAGTATTATCTAAGAGAATTTTACCGCTTGTTGGTTCAAATAAACGCAAAATTAAATTTAAAAGCATGGTTTTTCCACTTCCAGCCTCTCCAACAATCGCTAAAACTTCGTTATGATCAACTTTTAAATTTATATTGTGTAGAACCTCTTTGTTTTTTATTTTCAAAGATACGTCTTTAAACTCTAGCATTCCATAAATATCTTTAGTATCTAAGTTGCCAACTTTAACATTATGTGAATTATATTCGAGTATATCATTAACTCTATTAACAGCAGTGTTAACTTCTCTAATTGTTGATGTAGAACTAATAAACAAATCAATATAATTGATTAAATATTCATGATATGAGGTCATCAAAACCAAAACACTGACATCAGCTTTACCATTTGCCATTAGATAGATAAGACAAAGATAAAGAAAATATCTAAACACATAATTGATTAATTTAACATCATTATCTCTAACTGTGCAATAATGTCTTTTGATACTATAGTATTTGCAAAAAATATTTTGAATATTTTTAAGTTTTTGAAGTAGTTTAGGTAACATATTAAAGGTTTTTATTTCTTGAAGTCCTGAGGTGATTTGAGTTAATAAAGTGCTATATTTGTCATCTTGAACTTGTACCTTATAATGATAATAATTAAGTTTTCTATCTGCTTTGTTTCTAATTATAATGTAAGTAATTGAAAAGGCAATCAAAATTAAAGATAGGTATATATTGTAACATGCTACTATAATTAAAACAGCTATTATTTGAATAAAACCTATTAGGAGTTCTGAAATCTCATCATTCATATCTCCAATATCAATTATATCTGAATTAATAGAATTCATTATTCTACCCTTACTTATATATCTTGTAAAATTATTATCTACACCGATTAGTTTATTCAAGATTTTTTTAGTCATTTTATCATAACAATAATTTACATTAAAACTATATATTTTATAATTTACATAT
>ENA-OURS01003152-OURS01003152.1-human-gut-metagenome-genome-assembly--contig:-NODE-3152-length-10653-cov-1.815720_pt1 | contig 10653 bp, 6 predicted proteins | sample MGYA00242109_ERZ509010 | MGnify/ENA primary metagenome ERZ509010 (study PRJEB26280, sample SAMEA2338774) | human gut metagenome | biome: human gut; feature: human-associated habitat; material: faeces... | reverse complement strand
TACGATATGTCTCAAGCTATGCAGAATATGGGATATATTCAGGGAACTAACTTAGGTTACTATGTAGGTGCTGAAACTTTGAAAAAGGCAGAATGAAAAGGCCTTTGAATGAGGAACCGCTCATTTGAAATAAGTTTGTTGAAAAAGAGCAATCCGGTCTACTGCCGGGTTGTTCTTTTTTCATATTTGAACGAATCGACATATATATGTATAATATTCTATTTCTTAATTGATTGGCTCTCCCTATTTTTGCAGAGTGACATAGCTTATTGACGTATGAAGAACATATTTCCTCTTTTGTTCCTTTTCATCACTTTGGGAATGAACATGAATGCACAAGACAATCAAGTTTCCGGTCTTAACGCCCGCCAGTTTCATAAGTATTGGAAGATCGAGTCGGAATCTCCCGATTATAAAGTGACATTTGTCGGTGATACCGCCGAAATCGTTTCTCCCAAAGGGCTTACTCTCTGGCGAAAAGAAAAGATGAGCGGACGGGTAACGATTGAATATGATGCATGCGTCGTTGTAGAAAGAGAAGGAGATCGCTTGAGCGATTTGAATTGCTTTTGGATGGCTTCGGACCCTGAATATCCCGATAATATCTGGAAACGTGAGAAGTGGCGTAACGGAATTTTTCAGAATTGTTACTCTCTGCAACTCTACTGGGATATGGTGGAAATTATAATTCCACCACACGCTTTCGCCGCTATGACGGTAATGAAGCGGCAATAATGGAAGCCGGACTTCGCCCGTCCATACTAAAAGAATATACGGATGCCGAACATTTGCTCAAGGCGAACCACTGGTACCACATTAAGATAACAAATGAAAATAATAGGGTTAGTTATTACATAGACGGCAAGCGACTGGTGGACTTCCGCGATACCGAACCTCTGACAGAAGGATGGTTCGGCCTTCGCACCACCCTATCACGTACCCGTATTACAAATTTCCACTATGAATATTCGCCTCACCAAACGTCTACTGTCCCTTTACATTGGATCGGTGATACTCCTGAACAGGACAAAGCTGTAAGCTTCGGAATTCCTTTTGATGAAGGCGACGTATTTCCTGCAACTCCGTTACGGCTGACAACAAGTAGAAATCAAGAAATACCGGTGGATACTTGGCCATTAGCTTACTGGCCGGATGGTTCCGTGAAATGGAGTGGAGTTGCCGGAGTCATTCCTGCCGGAACAGAAAGACTAACACTGGAAAAAGTCCCCCAGAAAGTAAAAACTATCAATAAACAACCTAATGCTTCTATTGCTATAACTGAAACGCCTGAAAATATTCAAATTGAAACAGGCGTACTTTCTGTATTTATTCCCCGGCGCGGAGATTTCCTGATGGATAGCCTGCTCTATAAAGGAACTAAAGTAGGAGAGAAAGCGCGTCTTATTTGTAGTACTCAAAGCGAGCCGATTCAGGAAAATACATCTCAAATATCTTTTACTCGTTACATAGGAGAAATAAAATCAGTAACCATTGAACGTTTCGGCTCTGTACGGGCGCTTGTCAAGTTGGAAGGTGTGCATCGGAACAGGAATAGGGAGATTGAAACGAGTCACGCTGAAAATAACCAAGTGAGTCACTCTAAAGGGAACCAAGTGAATCACTCTGATGAAAACAGTCTGAATAACCGTGAGTGGCTTCCTTTTGTGGTACGTCTCTACTTTTATGGTGGTAGTGAACAGGTCAAAATGGTACATAGCTTCGTCTATGACGGAGATCAGAAGAAAGATTTCATTCGTAGTTTAGGTATTCGTTTCGATATTCCTATGCGTGAAGCTTTGTATAATCGTCATATTGCTTTCTCGTGTGCGGATGGAGGAGTATGGAGCGAGCCGGTGCAACCATTGATAGGACGTCGCATGCTGACTTTAAATAAGACAGATAATAAGAAAAACAGTAATGAAAAGAAAGATGCACAACAGAAGTCAACAGATGAACCCTCCCTGCAACAACAGCAAATGGAAGGCAAACGTATTCCACCTTATGAATCTTTCGATGAAAAGAACCGCTCTCTGCTCGATAACTGGGCTTCATGGAATGATTACCGTCTGTCTCAACTCACTGCCGATGCTTTCTCCATTCGTAAACGTGCCAATAACGATAATCCCTGGATAGGAACCTTTTCCGGCACACGTAGCGATGGATATATTTTTGTCGGAGATATTACCGGAGGATTAGGACTTTGTATGCATGACTTTTGGCAGTCTTATCCCTCTTCTATTGAAATTTCAGACGCACGAACCCCGGTAGCTACCCTTACCGCCTGGTTGTGGAGCCCGGAGTCCGAACCTATGGATTTGCGGCATTATGATCGTATAGCTCATGACCTGAATGCCAGCTATGAAGATGTTCAGGAGGGCATGAATACGCCATACGGCATTGCTCGTACAACTACGTTTACACTGTTCCCACAAAGTGGTTATACCGGGAAAAAGGTTTTTGCTGATTATGCCAAACAATTTTCTAGCCCTAGTCTGTTAATGCCAACCCCGAATTATCTTCATGCCCGCCAAGCTTTCGGGATATGGAGTCTCCCTGACCGTACTACTCCATTCCGTACTCGTGTAGAAGACCGCTTGGATGCTTACATTGACTTCTATCAGAAAGCAATCGAACAAAACAAGTGGTACGGTTTCTGGAATTATGGTGATGTGATGCACGCTTATGACCCCGTTCGTCATACCTGGCGTTACGATGTCGGAGGATTTGCCTGGGACAATACGGAACTGGCTTCTAATATGTGGCTATGGTATAATTTCCTGCGTACCGGGCGTATTGATATTTGGCGTATGGCAGAAGCTATGACGCGTCATACAGGTGAAGTGGATGTCTATCATCTCGGTCCCAATGCCGGATTAGGCAGTCGGCATAATGTAAGTCATTGGGGATGCGGAGCTAAAGAAGCGCGAATCAGCCAGGCCGCCTGGAACCGTTTCTACTATTACCTTACTACGGACGAACGTTGCGGTGATTTAATGACTGAAGTGAAGGATGCCGACCACAAACTCTATGACTTGGACCCTATGCGCCTGGCCCAACCTCGCAGTGAATATCCTTGTTCTGCTCCCGCCCGTTTGCGTATCGGTCCCGACTGGCTGGCTTATGCCGGTAATTGGATGACAGAATGGGAGCGCACAGGTAACACAACTTATCGTGATAAAATAATAGCAGGAATGAAAAGCATTGCCGCCCTGCCTAACCGCCTTTTTACGGGTCCCAAAGCTCTAGGATTTGATCCGTCAACAGGAATCATCACAACCGAATGTGACCCCAAATTGGAAACAACCAACCATTTAATGACGATCATGGGCGGATTTGAGATAGCCAATGAAATGATGCGTATGATTGATATACCCGAATGGAAAGACGCCTGGCTTGACCATGCTGCACGTTACAAGAAGAAAGCATGGGAACTTAGCCATAGCCGTTTTCGTGTCTCCCGCCTGATGGCTTACGCAGCTTATCACTTGCGTAATACCCAAATGGCTGAAGAAGCCTGGAAAGATTTGTTTACCCGGTTGGAACATACACCTGCACCGCCTTTCCGCATCACTACCATACTTCCGCCGGAAGTACCGTCTCCATTAGATGAATGTACGAGCATCAGCACGAATGATGCCGCTCTTTGGAGCCTAGATGCTATTTATATGCAGGAAGTTATTCCAATAGATAACTGAACGAGTGTAAAGTAGCACTAGTTGCCTCCCAATCTATTAATAGCAAAGTTCTTCCGCATTAAGGGTAAACTTCCTTTCTTTTAATACCAAACTTACAATCAACTTATTATAAACTATAAACGCAAGTTCTGTTTTTATAAATGAAGCTTTTGATTATAAAAACAAAACTTGCATTTTTATAAACGGAACTTGCGTTTATAGATTAGTCTTAAGCAACTGATACTTTGGTACTAATCCAAAAGAAGTTTGCAAAGGGATAAGAGTAACTTTTCTATTAATAGATTACGGGATAAATAGCGTACTTTATCCCTTATGTTCTTACTTTAAGTAATTCTTTAACGGGCAATCGCTCTTTTTCAACCCTTCAGCAATGCTTTTCGCATTCATGTGCGCTCCTTTCAAAGAAGAGTGTGTATGGTCATGATTATAGTAAGTTGCTGCTTTCTTCACACCTTTCTTTTCTAGTTTATCGGCACTAATCTTATTCAGATCGATAAAATAAGCTCCCGTAGCTTCCGCAGCTTCACGTGTCCACTTGCCAAAAGACTCGGTATTACGTTCTATTTTTCCATCTTTCCATTTGTTGCGTGGCGTATGACTAAGAACGATGGGAATGGCTCCTTTCTCCTGAACATCCATGATGAACTTCCGAAGATACCAGCCAAACGTATAAATTACCTGATACTTACCAGTCTTTTCCATTAGAAATACTTTGCTTTGATCACCGGAACCACGCAATTCGGCACGGGCCTTTCCTACATTAATATCTCCTGCATCATTATGCCCGAACTGAATCAGAACGAAATCCCCCGGTTGCAAAGCATTGTATACCTTATCCCAGCGACCTTCATCCAAGAAAGTGCGTGCACTTCGTCCTGCCATTGCCCGGTTCTCAACGGAAATCTTATTTAGATTGAACTCGTCGGCAATTACGCTTCCCCAACCCCACATACCGTTCTTGTCTTTATCTTCATTTCGGACCGTACTGTCTCCGATAGTAAACAATACCGGACGTCCCTCTTTCCGACTGGAACCTGTCACTGTATCTTTCTCAACAGGTTTCAGATAATTGGCTAATTCCAGTCCTTTATACGCACGTATTCCATCGGCAGCGGATTCAGCATTTACTTTAGCACCGAAAGCACTTGTATGTATACGGTCGATGTAGAACATATATTTCACTTTATTCTTGCCGAACTTTTCAAATTTGCGGGCACTGATATCATTCAAATCAATAAAAGGAACATGCTGTTCTTCGGCTACTTGCTTTGCCCACAATCCAAAAGTCTTGTTGACACGTGTGATGATGGTGCTGTCTTTGTCTTCCCAAGCATTGCGGGGAGTAAGCGAAAATAGGATCGGATGAGCACCTTTGGCTTTTACATCCTGAATGAAACGACGCATATATTCCCCGTAGGTATATACGGTTTCTTTTACTCCGGTTTCTTTAATCGTTACGTTCAGTGTATCTTTGCCAATTCCGGGAATGGAAGCACGGGCACGTCCGCTGTCGTATGGGCCGTTGTCATTGTGCCCCAGTTCGATGATAACCCAGTCTCCCGGGCGTACTCCTTTGATTACATCCGGCCATAAACGGTTATAGAAAGTACGGCTACTGGTTCCACCCAATGCATGATTCTCTACAGTAATCCGGTTAGAGTCGAAATAATCACCTGCATAATAGCCCCATCCCCATTGTCCGTTGTTGCCGTTTCCTAAAGTTCCGGTACGCATGGTTGAATTACCTACCAGAAACAGAACCGGATTGTCACCTTTCCGGCTGGAACCGGCTTCCGGTCGAGAGGTACGTGCTTTATTCAGGCTGTCCAGCGTGTTGTCAATTACTTGATTGAGTTATACAATGAAAGTGTTTTGATACGTGCAATTTGGAATGGGATTGTTGCCGGATTCAAAACAACATTTGATACGTTGGGAAATTTGTTTGGATTCTTTATTGATATAGTCAAAGCAACCGGAACCGCATTAAAGGGAGCGTTTACGTTGGATTTTGACGACGTAAAAAAAGGATTGGCAGATTATGCAGCAGCGTACGGGAATTTGGTTAAAGCCCAAGTTAAAGACATAACAGAAAATTTCCAAGAGGGTTTAGAGGGTATGCAGAAGAAAATAAAACCGTTAACAATCCCGGTTTCTGTTGGAGATACCCCGACGCCACAAACAGAAAATAAGCCCGTAACGACACAGAACCCAACCGTAACGCCAAGGGGTAAAAGCGATGCGGAAAAGGCAGCAGAACAGCAAGCAAAACAAATTGAGGCGGCATACAAAAAGAATTTGGAAGCAACCCGAAAATTGCAGGATGCACAATTGCAGTTGGAAACCGACGAATGGGCAAAGCGTCGCCAACAAACGCAATATCAGTATTCCCGCCAAATTGAGGATTTACAACACCAATTGCAGACCGAAAAGGATTTGAACGAAACCGGACGCCAAGCGATAAACGCCACAATTACGGCGTTGGAACAGCAACAAACCGAGGCATTATTGAAAATCGAACAAGACCGACAATTGCAGGAATTGGCGTTGCAGAAAGAAAGCATTGAATTACGTTTGCAAGCAGTCAAAGAGGGAAGCGAGCAGGAAAAACAATTGCGGATGCAGTTGTTGGAAAACGAAAGACAAACCGCATTATTACAGAACCAACAGAAACCGACCGGGCAACAGCAGGACGCCGCGGCGATTAATGCAAGTTTTGACGCAAAGGGAGCCGGAATTGCGGACGAATATTTGCAAGCGCAATTACAGATATTCGACCAACAACAAGCGTTGGCACAATCGGAGTTTGATTTGTTGAGAAATTCAGAAGCCCGGAAAACTCAATTCCGTTTGCAAGCAGAAAAGGAACGTTTGCAAAAGGTTTTAGAATTAAATCAGCAAGCCGCCAATAAATTGTCTGATGTTGAGGTACAAACAATTCAAAACACTATTAAAAAAATAGACCAAGAAATTGAGCAATCCAAAGGGGAGGAACGAGGAACAGACATTTACGGTTTGTTTGGGCTTAATTTGGACGACGACCAAAAAGAGGCAATTAATACGTCTATGCAATACGCATTGGATGCGTTAAATACATTCACGGCGGCACGTGTTGCCGCAGCAGATGCAGCCGTTGAGCAAGCGGATAAAGAGGTTTCCGCCGCACAATCGGCGTTGGATGCAGAATTGGAAGCAAGGGCAAACGGGTACGCCAATAATGTTGTACAAGCGCAAAAGGAGTTGGATTTGGCAAAGAAAAACCAAGAAAAAGCGTTGAAAGAACAACAGAAAGCGCAAAAACAGCAGGCAGCAATACAAACATTGCAGCAAATCGGAAACATGGTAACAGCAACGGCGTTGATATGGTCGCAATTAGGTTTCCCGTTTGCAATACCTGCAATTGCCGTAATGTGGGCGAGTTTTGCAGCGTCTAAAATCAAGGCGGCGCAATTGGCAAAACAGACCGGAGGAACCGGAGGAACGGAAACATACGGCGACGGTACCGTTGAACTTTTGGAGGGCGGTTCGCACCAAAGCGGAAATGATATTGATTTAGGAACGAAACCGGACGGAACCCGCCGACGTGCCGAGGGAGGCGAATTTTTCGCCGTGATAAATAAACGAAGTTCACGCCGTTTCAGAAAGATAATACCGGACGTTATCAATTCGCTAAACAATGGTACGTTTGCACATAAGTATTTAAAATCCTATTCAGACGGAGACGGTTTGACGTTAAACGTTACCGGACAAAGCCCGGATTTACGCAATTTGTCGGATGATGTAAGGGAAATTAAGGAACAGAACCGACGACGGGTTTACGTGGATGGCGACGGAAATACGATTGAAAGTTACAAGAATTTGAAACGTAAAATAAAAAGACTATGACACCAAAATATAGATTCTTTTTGCAGATAGGGGAGGACGGAACCAAACAAACCGTCCGCCCCAATTATAAGGATGATTTAACGTTGGATTATGAGTTGGAAACAAATCAAAGGTTTTACCGGGCTAAATTGTCCGGTAAAATAAACTTTGTCCGTGCTGATTACGATATTATCAATGACGCCCCGTTTGATTCTGAATTTTTCCTATATATCGAAAAAAGCGATGATTGGGGACAAACATACAATCAATACTATAAAGCAAAGTTTATGAAAACGGATTGTACGTTTAATGATGATGATAAATTGGTTACGGTACAGCCGGAAACAATAGACCAATACAACGACGTTTTGGCAGGATTGGAAAAGGAATACAATTTAATTGAGTTGGCCCCACAAATCGAATTTCTTACAATAAGAAAACGCCCATTGATACAAATATACGTTCCCGGAGATAGTATTGTTTCGTGCTTTTTGGGCGGCACGAATTGGGAACAAGACGCAAACGCCACGACTGACCAAAACACATTAATACAAACCTATCATTTTGCACTATGTAATATTTTGAAAGAAATACAAATTACGTCGCACGGTTCCCCGGCGGTAATATCCGGGCTTTATACTGGGCGGATGTCGACGGATGTAAGTCCTAATGAATTTATGGGAGATTTATACCCGGAATTAAATGTAAATTATTATATCCATATTGCACAAAAACGAGTTATGGGTGGGCTACCTTTTGGGCTAGCAGGTGTTGAGATACGCCGCCGTTCTGATGATGTGGCAATGTTCCGGTATACAAAGGCAACGCAAGAACCTTTTGATACGTTGGAATTTGATTTAACCGCCGTTGAGGGTTCCGGAGCAACGGGTACGATGCACGCCGATATGAAAAGTTATAATATATACGCCCGATATTTGGTTGATGTTGATAAAATAGACGATTTAGATACATACCCGTTGTCGTCCGATGATATTGTAGATAATAATAGAAATTACCGCCGGGCAATTGGTTACGCAATCGACGTGGCATTTATATCTAATAATTTTTCAGATACGCCGACCGAGTGGGGATTAGCCGACAGTGGAAAGTATTTTGAGCCGCCTTATTCCATATATGGACAAACGTTTTATCCAATCGCCCGGTCAACGTGGCGTTATGCGTCGTTATGGTTTGGGTTTTATCTGATGGATTGGATATTAGAGGAAAAAGCCCGAAAAGCATATACTTTGCGTGATGCGTTTACATTGTCGTCATGTATCAATGTGCTATTAAAAGAATTTGCGCCCGGAATAACGCATGAAGCGACGCCGGAATACAGCCAATTTCTTTATAACACAAACAATTCTATTTCCGGGCAGTCATTTAAGTTGCTAATAAGTCAGAAAAGTAATATCATTAATGGCGAATATAAAACCCCGGCGCAAAAAGCCCCGATTACATTACAACAGATTATGACGATGTTACGGGATATTTACAAATGTTATTGGTATATTGAGGACGGAAAATTTAAAATTGAACAGGTAAGTTGGTTTAGAAATGGCGGTTCGTATGGATATAACCCGATTATTGATTATGATTTAACACAATTAGAAAGCGTTAGGAACGGCAAAAAATTAGCTTTTGCAACGTCTGAATATTCATTTGACAAAGTAGAAATGCCGGAACGTTATCGATTTGAGTGGATGGATGATGTAACAACACCATTTGAGGGGTTGCCAATAGAAATTACGTCAAAATATGTAACAGCCGGGAAAATTGAAGAAATTAACATATCAAATTTTACGTCTGACATAGATTTGATGTTGTTAAACCCCGGTGCAATTAGTTCCGATGGATTCGCATTGTTTGCAGCAGTTACGCCGTCCGGCGGCGGACAATTGGAATTGCCTTTCACAAGACAAACCGTTGATAGCGTAGAATATTTTTTGCAAAATGGATATTTAGCGTTTATCAATATACAACCGACATATTGGGTTTATGATATGCCCGCACGGAATTTCAAAATAAATAATTCCCAATATTATGCTTTGGGAGGATTGGAACGTAAAAAGAAACAAACATTGAATTTCCCGGCAGGAACCACAGACCCAAACCCGATGCAGTTAGTTAAAACATATATCGGTAACGGTCAAGTTGATAAACTTTCAGTAAATTTGTGTAGTCGAAACATTAAAGCAACGTTGAAATATGATACAGAATAACAACATAAGCGTTTTACCGTGGTACACGTCAATAAATGAACAGAACCACCGGAAAAGTTACGCATACGGCGCAATTTACCCGTTGTTTGCCCCGGCTGATAGATTGTTACCGTTTCAGATAATAAGAAACACACGGTCAAACAATGTTACGTCAGTGATATTGTACGATAAAACCGGAAAACAAATTGCAAACATAACAACGTACATGAGGGAAACCGGATTGCAGATTATACGGTTTCAAACATTGGGTTATGATGTGATATTATACCCGTCAATTTTACCTATGCCATTAAATCAGTTGGACGGAATATATTATATGACGTTATCGGATGGCGTCCAAACGTGGTATTCTGAAATGTTTACGGTCGTACAAGATGTTTCCGGGTACCTTAATATTGAATGGTGGGACATTGAAAATTTAGTTTTTGACGCCGGGCAAATAGTGTATCAAAACCCGTCATTCAAAAATGCTTTATATCTTTGTACAGAATTAGGAAAACCGGATTATGAATTTGAAGAGGACGGCAAAGAACGGGACGGGTATTTTTTCCCGGAAAAACAAATATCAGTCAAAACGTTTAAATGTACGATATTGGCACCGGAGTTCCTTTGCGACGTTATGCGTTTTATCCGTATGGCTGATTATATTCATATAACTGATAAATACGGCAGGGAGTACGATTGCGACACGTTTCTAATTACCCCGAAATGGCAAACGCAGGGAGATTTGGCAAGCGTAGAAATTGAGTTTAAAACAAATACCGTAGTGAAGAAAATAGGTCGTGGATATAATAAGATAACAAATAACGGAGATTTTAACGGAGATTTTAACAATGATTTCAAAACAAATTAAAAAAATGAATTATGGGAAATTA
>ENA-OURS01003151-OURS01003151.1-human-gut-metagenome-genome-assembly--contig:-NODE-3151-length-10654-cov-2.367582_pt1 | contig 10654 bp, 9 predicted proteins | sample MGYA00242109_ERZ509010 | MGnify/ENA primary metagenome ERZ509010 (study PRJEB26280, sample SAMEA2338774) | human gut metagenome | biome: human gut; feature: human-associated habitat; material: faeces... | reverse complement strand
ACATGACCCATATAACCGAGCATAAAAGGATACACCTTATAGGCATAGGCGGCTGCTCCATGAGCGGCCTTGCAAGCATACTTAAAAACCGCGGCTACTACGTTCAGGGTTCGGACAGGGCGGAATCCCCGTTTACCGAAAGATTGAAGGAGCTGGGCGTTCCCGTATTCATAGGGCATGATGCGAAGAACATAGGCGATTGCGACCTTATAATATTCTCCGCTGCAATAAAGAGCGATAACGTGGAGCGGGCGGAGGCCAAGCGCCGCGGCATACCGGAGCTTGAACGCAGTGAGGCGCTGGGCCAGCTTACGGAAGGCTACGAAAGCGTTGTGGGCATAGCCGGCTGCCACGGCAAAACCACCATAACCAGCATGCTTGCGCTCATCTGCGAACAGGGCGGGCCGGACGCAACGGTGCATATAGGCGGCTTTGTGGATTTCCTGAACGGCGGGGTAAGGCTCGGCGCGCACGATATGTTCATAACAGAGGCATGCGAATACGTTGAAAGCTTCCTAACGCTGCGCCCAACAATAGCCCTTATAAACAACATTGACAACGATCACCTTGATTACTACGGCGATATGGAGCACATTGTTGCCGCGTTCAAAAAATTTGCCGCGCTGCTGCCCGAAAACGGCCTTTTGATAGGCAATACGGACGATTTCCGCGTGCGCGCGCTGATGGCGGAGCATACGGGGCGCAAGCTTAGCTACGGCATGAAGGATGCGGACTATACCCCCGCCAACATAAACTATGACGACAACGGCTGCCCGGGGTTTGATATCATGTTCCGCGGCGAAAAGCTTATGTATATTCAGCTTCGGATACCGGGCGAACACAGCGTGATGAACGCAATTGCGGCTGCGGCGGTCGCGCGCGAGATCGGCGCGGATGATAAATGCATAGTTTCGGCGCTGAACGCGTTCCGCAATACCCGCCGCCGCTTTGAATACTACGGCGAGCGCAACGGAGTGAAGTATTACCACGATTACGGTCATCATCCTTCGGAAATTGCCGCAACTATGAAGGCCGCAAGCAACGTTAAGCATAATAAGCTTTTCTGCGTTTTCCAGTGCAATTCATATACGCGGGCCAAAACGCTGTTCCTCAACGACGTAACCTGCTTCAATTTGGCTGATGAAACGCTGGTGCCGGATATTTACCCCGGCCGCGAGAAGGACGACGGTTCCGTACATGCGCGGGACATGGTTGCCGCCATAAACGCGGGCGGCGGGCACGCAACGTACCTTGGAACGTTTGAAAACATAAGGGATTATCTTGATTCCCATGCGAACGCGGGCGACCTTGTTGTAACAATAGGCAGCGGAGACGTTTACATCCAAACGAAAAAGCTGCTTTGAGTTAAAATAAAGCAACACAAAGGAGGCATACCTGATGAACAAAGATTATCAACCCATCCCCATGCGTCCGCTTACCATGCGCGGCGTGTTCGGCATAACGTGGGCCGTTACCAAGCGCCACTTCTTCGCGGGCGTTATGTATACGCTCATATGGGTGCTTATAGCCGCGGCGGTATTGGCGCTGTGCGCGGCGCCGGCAGTAATCGGCATAGTTGCGAATAACGCGGGGCAGGAAGGCGGCGTTGCGGCGCTGGTGGCGCTCAGCGTAATACTTATGTTCGTTGCGGCTTTGGCGATATGGCTCGTGCTGGGGCCGATAATGAGCGGCGGGCTTTATACGGAAATGTCCATGCGCATATACGGCCAAAGCTCCACCTTTTCTCAGCTTTTTAAGCGCACCGGCTACACGCTTAAACGGTATTTCACGCTTAATCTTTGCCAATACGTCGGCCGGCTTGTGGCGGGCATTGCCGTTTCGCTTATAAGCAGCGTGCTTACGGGCATAGTTACCGCGGGCGGCATGATGGGCGCAATAATGAGCGCTGCGCGCAAGGGGCTTTTTGACAGCGGCGCGGTGCAGGACATAAGCGAAGTGGCCTCGCTCGGCGCAGGATTCATAGCATTATTGATTATAATATGGCTGATAAACATGGTGCTTGCCATATGCGCCACGGTGCCGCTTGCCTTCACCTATCCCGTTGCGGTGAACGAGGATAAAAAGAACTTCTCCGCGCTCGGCCGCGGGCTTAACCTTGCGTTCAAGCGTTACGGCAGGATACTCGGCGTATCGCTCATAGTGGCGCTTGTGTTCATGCTGATAGCGCTTATAATTTCGGCAATATTCGGCGTTGTGCTGGGGATATGCCTTGTCGCTGGCAGCACGGCGGCGGTGGTGATATGCGCCGTTGTTATGGCGGTTGCCATGCTGTTCCTTGCGGCGATAGAGGTCAACTATTCCGCCGCGCTTTACACCGTGCTTTACTACGATGCCTATACCCGCGGTAGCGTGAACGACCCCGCGCCCAATGCCTACGTGCACGATGCGCCCGTGCAGGCTCAGCCTTGCGATGCACCCGCGAACGAATATGCACCCGAAGTGCAGAACGAACCCGTAGCTCCTGCGGAAGTGCCGGAGTTCGTTGAAAAGAGCGACTATAACGAAACGAATAACACACAGGAATAAAAGGAGAACCAAGAAATGTACATCGATATAGACATAGACGCCATGAAGGCATATATACTCAATAAGTTCACCGTTGAGGGCGACTTTGAATTCCTTGAGGAAGGCGAGCTTGCCAAGATGGTTGATGACCTTATGGAGCTGGACAACGAATACATGGCCAAGAGCGGCGCGGACGAGGGCGCGGATTATGACGACGACGATGCATACGAGCTGATATTCGCCGGAATGCAGAAGCGCTGGCCAAAATATAAGGAATTTGCAATGCGCCTGAGCGAGGATTATCTTGACTTTGCGGAGGAATATCTTGAATCCGTAGGCGCGATAGAATGGGAGTAAGCAAATGAAAATATTAAACATAACCGAACCCAACAAGTTCTTCAGCGCCGTCAGCGAGTGCCGCGGGCGCGTGGAGCTTGTTACGGGGGAAGGGGACAGGCTTAATCTGAAATCCACGCTGTGCCAATACATTGCGCTGACGCAGATGTTTCAGGACGGGCAGATAGAGGGCGTTGAGCTTTGCCTGTCCGATCCGGCGGATTTCAGCAGACTGGATCCGTATATAGTGAGGGAATGAGCACGAAAAAGCCCTTCGCATGCTTTATTCATGCGAAGGGCTTTTGCTAAACTTGTAAGCGAAGAGAAAGTGTTTTGTTAAGAATCAAATACCGATTCTATCTTTAGCAAGACACTTAAACAGTTCTCCAGTCGCAAGAGCATCTGATAGTGCTCTGTGTGCAAACATGTTATCACGAATTTGGTAGTAATCACAAAGCGTTGTCAGTTTATAGTCTTCAACATCGTAATCACAGTCGTAATTAATGACATATTCATCGAAATCTTTATCCCATTTTAGTTTTGGCTTTTTCAATGTCTTCTTAGCAATTTCGCATGTATCATAATAGCGCCTTTTGTTAGCCGTGAAATCGTACCCGTACCGGTATAAAAACTTCAAATCAAATGGAAGATTATGACCTACGATATTGGACTTGCCTACAAAAGCATTCAAGCTATCGATAATCTGCATGAATGCTGGCGCATCAGCTACCATATCGTCCGTAATATTATTAATAGCTGATGCTTTATCTGGGATATGTTTACCCGGATTTAATAAGGTATGGAATTTTTGGATTGGGACCCAATTTTCAAACCTAATTGCTGCAACTTCTACTAAATTGTCTCTTGTGGGGCTTAACCCAGTTGTTTCTGTATCAATAACAACAAAATCACCAAGTCGTTCAAAGCATGTCTTCGCAGTAATACTACTATACTTTATAATTTCTTCTAACTCTAATGCTTCACGCTTATTGTGATTCGTGTTTGATTTCTCCACGTTGATTTCAGCAATGGCATCTATCTTTTGCTGGAACGCCGCGCTATTCTGTATGCTTTTTATTATATTATTCAAAAACCTCGCATGAGCATTTATTCTTTTATCAATATCTGAAAAGATTTCATCTTTGGAGTATTCTTTTGAAATCGAATTAACGCGGACTCCAATGTCAAACGCTTCCAATCTCCCTATGCCATATTTTCTGGAAAAGTCATCACTATATGTAATGCTTTTAACGAGTTTGTCAAACAGTTTGTTTTCATATTGAGGATTATGAATCTCTGCTTTTAAGATCTCGCACTCATATACCTTATCTCTTATTAGCGGAATAATACTTAACGCTTCAATTGGATTGTCATCAACTTCAATATCTTCTTGCAGTTTTTTTAAGCAGAATAACATATTTGAATAATATGACTCAAATTCCTGTTCTTCTTTTTCGGCCTTCTCTCTTGCTTCTGCTGCTTCTTTTTCTCTTTCCTTTTGGGCACACTCGTTGCATCGCCCCAATGCATCAACTTTTAAGAAGAGCCCACGCTTGCCGCAAATCATACACTTTCCCATTAGTTTGCTCCATTCCACACTATATAGTATAGTGATAAATATATCTTGGTTCGTAATCCAGAACCTTTAGCTTTTGCTTAAATAAAGTATATCAAAAAAACATAAAACAATCTACTATTCATATCACAAACGCTCAGCACTTTTAGCCGAGCGTTTATGGTATCGGTTATGGTATTTTATACAATTCTTATCGTCAGCTTGTTAATATTCTATCAGCGGGATTTCACTGCGGGCGTAAGTCCGCATTACCCCTGCAGGCCCCTTGCCTGGCGGTCCATATCTTCAACCACTATGTCGTATATCTCGCCCAAAGAGGCGCAGTATTCCAGCACCTTCCACGGTTCATTGGTATGGTAATGGATCTTTATCAGTGTTTCGTCGCCCACGGCAAGCAGGCAGTCGCCCTTAAAATTATCCGTAAAATAGGCGTTTATTGCGTCCTCGTCAAGGCCGCTGCCTTCAATCAATAATTGCGTATCATATCTGTATTCAAGCATGGTTTTATCTCCTTTCGCTTTTTATGCCTTATATTATATCATCATTTGCGCCGGATTCCGCCGGAATAAACTGCAAAAATATCGTGAAGATCATCGGAATAAATCAGCCGCTCAAACCGCTCCGCAGCGTTAAGCGGTATTGCGGGGCCGTGGAATGAATCGTCCAGCACTATGGCGAAAAGCTTTTCCCCCGCCGCAAAGCCGCGGCTTAGGCCGAAAAACTCCCGCGGACGGGCGGACGCAAGGCTGAACGCCTCGCCGACCTCAAGGAAGCGCTCCTCGGCCGCCCTGTCTGCATAATAATATCTTAGCTTGGACGCCCTTATCGCCGCGCAGGCAACATGGCGCATGCTCAGCTTGTCCCCGCCCGCAATGTCCGACCCAAGGCCGATTTTCAAGCCCTCCGCCATCATTCGCCTTACGGGCGCAATGCCGGAATATATATTTGTGTTTGAGTTGGGGCAATGCGCAACCCATACTCCGGCCGCCTTCATTGCCGCGCGCTCAATATCGTCGCTGTGTACACAGTGCGCCATAACGGTATTTTTGCCGAAAAGGCCGGCCTTTTCATAGGTTTGATAATACCTTTCGCAGTCCGGACAAAGCGAGCGCACCATGGCTATCTCCTCAAAATTTTCGCTCAGATGCGACTGCGCGCGGAGCCCGTATTCCGCCCCGAGTGCGCCAAGCCCCGCCATCAGCTCATCCGTACAGCTTGGCGTGAAGCGCGGCGTTATTATGGGCCTTATGCCGCCGAAGCGGGAAAGCGCTTCCCCGATAAAGCGGCGTTCTTCGCTCAGTGCGCCCTCGGTTGTTTCGCGCAGTTCATCGGTGGTGTTCCTGTCCATACTTATTTTGCCCACGAAGCCGTATACGCCCGCGCGCTCAAGCTCCTCCATCAGCACAAGGCTTGCGTCCGTATGCACGGAGGAAAACGCGCAAACGTGCGTTGTGCCGCGCGCGATAAGCTCCCTTGCAAGCACGGAATAAACCTCCCGCGCGAAGCCGGTATCCTTAAACATGGCCTCCGTGCGGAAGGTATAGTTATAAAGCCACTGCATAAGCGGCAAATCCATGCCCAGCCCAAGCATTGGGTACTGCGGCGCGTGCAGATGCATATCGCAAAACGAGGTGGTTATTATTCTGCTGCCGAAATTCTCTATATCCGCATTTTGGTATGCGGGCGGCAGCGCATCCGCAGCGAACACGCCCTGTATAACGCCCGCTTTATCGGTTATTATAACGCCGTTTTCGGTTATGTTTATTTTGTCGTTCGCATCCGCGGTGATTATGGTTCCCTTTATACCGCCGTAATTCATCGCCCGTTCTCCTTTTGAAGCATAATGTAGTCCGAAGCTGTGTCTATATCCGTCAGCTCCGCTTCGTTTTCAAGCTGATACAGCATTATTCTTTCCCTATGCGCCGCCATGACCGCGCCGCCGCCGCGCTCGCCCTCAAGCGTCCTAAGCTCACGGAAGAATTCCCGCGGGAATATTACCGGGTTGCCCCTGCGCGCGCCGTGGCCCATGGCAACGATGCTGCCCGCGTTTTTTGCGAAGAAGTCAATTTCCCCGGCAACGCTTTCGCGCCGCAGCAGCGGCTGATCCGCCACCATGAACATTATCCCGTCCGCGTCGCCAACGGCCTCCATGCCAAGGCGTATAGTGCGCGGCGGGCCATCCTCCGGCCTATCGTTGAGCACTGGTATAAAGCCGCGCGCTTCAGCGGCGGCAAGTATCTCCGCCCGTCCGGACACAACAGCCACCGCGCAAAGCTTATCGCACGGCAGCGCGTCAAGCGCATATTCAAACATTGGCCGCGACGCAAACTCCTTTATAAGCTTGCATTCGCCAAACCGGCTCGATGCGCCCGCGGCCATAAGTACGGCGGCAATTTTCATCTCAGCTTGCCGTGCGCCCTGCGGCGTATGAAGCGGCCGCGGTTTTCCGCTATGAGTTCGCCGTTATATACAACAAGCTCGCCGTTTAGGAACACATGCTTCGCACCGCCCTTAACCTCCATGCCGTTGAAGGGGGTGTTGTCGCAATTGTGCTGGCCGTCCGTATCGGATATGGTGCGGCTTACGGAGCCATCCCATATTACCACGTCCGCCGCGCAGTCCTTGGCTATTCTGCCGCGGCCCGCCATGCCGAACAGGCTTGCCGCGTTGCCGCTCATAAGGGCGGAGAAGCGCTGCATATTCATCCGGCCTGCAAGCACGCCGTAGGTATACATCAGCTCCCCGCGCCATCTTACGCCAGCGCCGCCGTTGGGTATTTTGGAAAAATCGCCTGCGGCAAGCTTCTGCGCCATTGTGAAGGAGCAATGGTCCGTGCCGATTGTGTCTATATCGCCGGAAGCGCATGCCGCCATGAGCGCCTTGTTATCGGCGGGTTTTCTGAGCGGCGGGCTCATTACGAACTTTGCCCCGTCCGCGTCAAGATAGCGTTCGTCATCAAGGAAAAGATACTGCGGGCAGGTTTCAAGGTAAACCTCCTGGCCGCGTTTGCGCGCGCGCAGAGCCTCCTCCAAACCTTCATGCGTGGAAAGATGCACAACGTAGGTAGGCGCCCCCGCAAGCTTAGATAGGCGCATATACCGCGCCACGGCCTCGGCCTCTATATCGTTTGGGCGGGAAAGCGGATGCCCCTCCGGCCCCAGTATGCCGCGCGCCTTCACTTCCTCCGTAATGCGCAGCAGCGTGTCCCAATTTTCGCAATGCACGCCTATCAGTGCGCCGTATTGCTTTGCCGCCTTCAGCGCGGCGTAAAGGCTGCCGTCGTCCACGCGCAGCGCGTCGTATACCATATACATCTTATATGATGTAACGCCCTCGCGGGTCATGTCCGCCATTTCGGCCTCCGTCTGCTTATCCCAGCGGGCTATTGCCATATGGAAACCGTAATTGCAGTGCGCAATTTCAGCTTTCCGTTGCCATTGGACAAGCGCTTCGCCAAGCGTGCCGTCCCGCTCCTGCGTGGCGAAATCAAGTATGCTTGTTGTGCCGCCCAGTATTGCCGCGCGGGTGCCGGTATCAAAATTGTCCGCGGTCACGGCGGAGCCTGTGTCCAGGTCGAAATGGGTATGCGTGTCTATAAATCCGGGCAAAACGTAGCAGCCGGCGGCGTCTATCACCTCCAGGCCCGTTGCGTCCAGCCCATCGCCAATATATGTTATTTTGCCGTTCTTTATTATAAGGTCGGCCTCGTAGCAGCCGTTCTTATCGGCTATGCGTCCGTTTTTTATAAGATAATCCATTGCTGCTCCTCCTGCTCAATTTATTATAAGTAAGTGACAAGATATTCACATTTATAATTATATCCGTTTTTTTTGATTATAACAATACATAATGCGCGATTTATGGTATACTGATACCCATGAAAAACATTCTATGCTATGGCGATTCGAATACATGGGGCTATATCCCCGGCGGCAAGGGCCGCTATGAGTACGCCGTGCGCTGGACGGGCGCCGCGCAGCGGCTGCTTGGCGACGGATACAGAATAATAGAAGAAGGGCTAAACGGCCGCACGACCGTTTTTGACAGCCCCTTTGACGGGAGTGTGCTCAACGGCAAAAGCCATCTTATGTGCTGCCTTATGAGCCACGCGCCGCTGAATGCGGTTGTTATAATGCTGGGCACGAACGATTTGATGCATAGCCACACGGCTTGGGAAGCGAGCCGCGGCTGCATAACGCTTTCGCGCATGGTAATGAACGGTGCGCTGCACTTTAATGCGCATACGCCGCGGCTGCTGCTCGTATCCCCCATACATATAGGCTGCGAAATAGCCAAGACCGACCAAAGCCCGCTGAGCGTTTCGGGCTATGAAGAATCGCTCAAATTCGCCCCGCTTTATGAGCAGGCGGCGGCGCGAATAGGGATAGACTTTTTGGATGCGGCAAAGTATGCCGAGCCTTCGCCGGTTGATAACGAACACATGGACGCCGAAGGCCACGCCGCGCTTGCTGCGGCAATAGCGGACAAACTTAAAACAATGCTCGGTTAAGCGGGCGGCGATAATAAACCATTTATTTTACAGCAGGAGGAAAGAACACCAATGAACTACGACCTGAAGGCGCTGGATAAGGCGCTTGACGCAAGGATAAAGGAGAAGAAGCTGCCCGGCGTGAGCTGCGCGATATACGGCCCCGACGGCGTTATATTCGAAAAAGGCTACGGCTTCGGCAACAATGAACACACCAAGCTGATTGACGAAAACACCATTTTCGGCATAGCCAGCATGAGCAAGTCCACCTCCACTTTGGCGCTTGCAATACTGGAAGCCGAAGGCAAGTTCAGCTATGACGATCCCGTGACCAAGTACATTCCCTCCTTCCGCATACCCGGCAACCCCACGGACACGGTGCTGGTAAGGCACCTTGCCATGCACACCGCCGGCATACCGCCCATGGAGCCGCTGGAATGGTCCATCGCCATGAACAGCACCGATCGTTTCTCCGATGCGAGCGAGGAGACCGTTGGTAAGGACGTATACTCCGCCGCGGACGAAAGCGACAGCTGGGCGCTGCAGATGCGCCGCACGTCCCCCAACCAGATGGACAAAATTGAGCAGGTTATAGATTACATTGCCAACTGCAAGTATAAGACCCTTGGCGCGGCGGGCGAATACATGAGCTATTCAAACGAAGGCTACGCCGTTATATCCTATATAGTTGACGCGGCGGCGGGCATGCCGCTTGAGCAATTCCTTAACGAGCGCGTGTTTGGGCCCATAGGCATGACGAGGACCGTGCTTGACATAGACGGCTCGGAAGCCAGGAAGATAGCTTCCGACGGCAACATCACCAGCCTTTTTGAAGAAGTAAACGGCCAGAGCGTTGCGGACGATTGCTGGAGCATACTGCCCCCGTTCCGCGCATGCGCCTGCGTAAAGAGCACCGCGCACGACATGGCGCGCTACTATAGCTGCCTTGGCAACGGCGGCGTGATAGACGGCGTGCAGGCCATCCCCGCGAAGGCGGTTGAAATAATGGTAGGCAACCGCTTCGGCGAAGAAGAGAAGCCCATCTATTGCTACGGCCTTTACAAGCGCACCAAGAACGGCCATGTTATATGCGAACACTCCGGCGGACTGCACGGCGTATCTACCCACGGCGGCTTCCTCAAGGGCGAAGGCTACGGCTTTGCCGCGCTTTGCAACCAAGGCGACTGCGATACGGACGACCTGTGCTGGATGATGTACAACATGATGATGGGCGATCCCATAGAGAACAGCCACCGCTGGCTGCATCCCGTAGGATATGACTTCGGCGCACCCGAAACCATAGTCGGTTCCTATATCTGCCACGAAGGTATTCCTTCCACGCTGAAGGTATATATAAACGACGAGGGCAAGCTGATAGGCGAGACTGCCATGGGCCCGATGGACATGGTATACTGCGGCGAGACGTGGTTCCAGGGCATCCGCAACGGCGATGTTGCCAACCGTATGCGCTTCTATATCCGCGACAACAAGGCCTGGTCCGTAATGGTAGGCAGCCGCGTATGGGAACGCATAGAGGACTAAAAGAACACCAAAGCAAGTTAAATAGCTTAAAAGCCGGAGGGTAATTCCTCCGGCTTTTTGGGCGGGAGCTGTCGCCGCAAGGCGGCTGAGGGGTTGACGAAAACAGGAGGGGCTGCGTTGCCCCTCCGAATTCTTCTTTTCGCCAACCATGCGAACCCAAACGTTTCAATACGCCTACGCCTTTC
>ENA-OURS01003140-OURS01003140.1-human-gut-metagenome-genome-assembly--contig:-NODE-3140-length-10693-cov-4.205960_pt1 | contig 10693 bp, 6 predicted proteins | sample MGYA00242109_ERZ509010 | MGnify/ENA primary metagenome ERZ509010 (study PRJEB26280, sample SAMEA2338774) | human gut metagenome | biome: human gut; feature: human-associated habitat; material: faeces... | reverse complement strand
CTATCTCTGGACAGTCGACTTTTACCATGCCCACTACGATGCGGTCAGCAAGGAAAATCTGTTGGCATACAAGGGGTATCTGATGGAGTTCTTCAAACCCAAGACCGTCAACTTGCGTATTCAGGCAATGAACAAGTATCTGGATTTTCTGCATAGAGACCGCTTGCGGCTGAGAGCTGTGAAAGTACAGCAGAAGAACTTTTTGGAGAATGTGATCAGCAATGCTGACTATAATTTCTTGAAAAAGCAGCTCAAGAAGGATGGCAATATGGAATGGTACTTCGTGGTCTGGTATCTGGCTGCGACCGGAGCGCGTGTGAGCGAACTTATTCAAATCAAAATTGAGCATGTGGAACTCGGCTATTTTGACCTATATACTAAGGGTGGAAAGCTACGCAGACTATACATACCCAAAAGGTTGAGGACGGAAACTCTTGAATGGCTGGAGGAAACGCAGCGTTCCTCCGGCTTTTTGTTTCTAAACCGTTATGGGGAGCGTATTACTACACGCGGTATTTCCCAGCAGCTTAAAAACTATGCCGACAAGTATGGATTGGATAAAAAGGTAGTGTACCCGCATTCATTCCGCCATCGATACGCAAAGAACTTCTTGGAGAAGTATAACGACATTGCTCTGTTAGCAGACCTGATGGGGCACGAGAGCATTGAGACTACTCGTATTTACCTCCGCAGAACTGCCAGCGAACAGCAGGCGCTGGTGGATAAAATCGTCACATGGTAAAGGGACAGCCGCCTTCTTTTGAGGGCGGCTGTTGGTTAGGCTAAATTTTCTGCGATGGAAGCAAGCTGGTCAAAGGTCAGTTCAATTGCCATGACAATCCGCTTCTGTTCCTTAATCGGAGGAACAGGAATAACTGCTTTCTTGCCATCTGTTGTTCCGAGGCGGGGCATCTTTACGCCATATGAACACTTGTTGGCATATCTCAAAAATGTTGGGGACATCAAAAAGTAGCGTGCATACTGCGGAAGTATATTCCGCTCAAACTCTAATGGCAAAATCTCAGAGGTGCAATATCCATCCTCATCCGCCAAGACTACCTTGTTCAGATAAGGACGAAGCTTGCTGTACAACACCTGACCTTTATGGAAACGGTGCTTTGTGCTTCCTGCATTGCGTTCACCTTGGCGTACTTTTTGTAGAACGACACCGGAATCTTTTTCGATATCTTCAAGATCCAATATCCACGCAGAATCAGCAATATCAGCGGTATCAATATTGGTACAGTTACCGTAGTCGCATAACTCCCCCAGGCAACACACACTCCAACTATCGGGGAGTTCTTCGAAATCCCAATCCTCCAGCGACTCCACTAATTCCCCAGTTCTGAGATAATAAGAGTTATCCTCACCACGGAAGATGACGGATTCTTTCTTGTCTCGCTTGATTTTGCCCTGCTTGATGAGTTCTTCTTTCTCTACCCTGATTCGTTCCAGCAGGACGGAAGCAGGCTCGTCATTCGGGTCTTGTGGTACAAGCTTGCCACGAATGGCGAGATCGAGGATTTTGGATTTGGCGGCTGTTATTATGGAAAGTAAAGATTTTTTCTCGGCATCAATTTTGGCTACATACGCTAACAAAGCCTGGGCTGTTGGAACAATTCTAAGTTGCTCGCTTATTGGCGGAAGAGGGATGAATAACTCTTTTAACGATGTGCCATTACAATTCGCTTGACCGACACCAACAGATTTGTCTGTAATCTGCGTCCAATAACAAGCACTGTCAAAAAACTGGTATACATACTCAGGAAATAGACTTCCCAATAGGCGGATTCGGATTAAATATGATGCATAAACTGAAGGATATGGTGTTTCAGCAATCAAGAAGGACTTGCCAACAGTGGCTCCTGTGCGTGCAAAAACAATGTCGCCAGTTTTAAGCAAATAAGCTTCAGGATCATTTACTGTTGTAAACGGAACGGCATTCCAATCAACTTTTCCGTCTTGAATATCTGTAATTCGCAAAAGTCTATACGTACCTTGTGGTTCTGCTGAATTACTCAATCCATACTGAATGGCTGCACTTAGGTTCCCTAATCTCGCCCACGCCCAACCTTCGGGCAGGTCAAACGGTATCTCATCCTCAATGCATTTTACGCTGTCGTCAGCGAACTTCTCATAATGTAAATTATCCTCACCGACAAAGATAACGGAATCGTTCTTAATATCCTTGGGCTTGAGCTTGCCCTCCTTGACCATCTGCTGCTTCTGCTGGCGAATACGTCCCAACAACACGGATGCAGGTTCGTCATTCGGGTCTTGTGGCACTAACTTGCCTCGGATAGCGAGGTCAAGGATTTTTTGCCGTAATGCTTTCGTATCCATTATTCATCTACCTCGCCAATCAGTTCTTCCAGAGCAGCCACGGCCTTGGCGATGTTGGCGGACTTTTCCTTGATCTGTTCCAGCAGTTCAGAGAGAGTATAGTCCTCGGTTCCGTTGTCAGACTTCATCCAGGTGATATCCAGACTGGTCTTGTCACGGGCCAGAATCTCCTCGTAGGTGAACTTGCGCCATCTGCCGTTGGGATTGTCCTCGCTGTAGGTTTCGGTACGAGCGGACAGGTCACCATCTTTATAGCATTCAACGAACTCGTCAAAATGGCTTTCCTTCAGGGGATTGGTCTTGCCGAAGGAGGGCATATCAGAACGCAGGTCATAGAACCAGATTTCGCGGGTATTGCCCTTGTCCTCATAGCCACGGGTGAAGAACAACACATTGGTTTTAACGCCCTGGGCATAGAAGATACCGGTGGGTAGGCGTAGAATGGTATGCAGATTGCATTTCTCCATCAAGTCACGGCGGATACGCTCACCGTCACCATCGGCAAAAAGAACATTGTCCGGTAGAACAACCGCTGCGCGAGCCTTGCCCGTCTTATTCAAGCTGCGGTAAATATGCTGCAGGAAATTCAACTGCTTATTGCTGGTGGGGAATGTGAAGTCATCACGGGTAGCCCGCTCACCGCCTTTTTTTGTTCCAAAAGGCGGATTGGTCAGGACAACATCATACCCCTTCATCCCTTTGCCAAAATTGGACAAGGTATCGCCAAGATAAATGGGGCCGCCAATATCGTGCAGCATGGCGTTCATCAAAGCTAAGCGGTGAGTATCATGCACCAGCTCACAGCCAGAGAAAGCCTGGGTGCGCTGGAACTCCTGCTGATCCACAGGCAGCTCAAACAAATTATCGGTATGGTCTTTGACATAGCGGTCAGCGGCAATCATGAAGCCAAAAGTCCCACAGGCAGGGTCATTGCACCGCTCACCGGGCTGGGGAGCGACAAGCTGCGTCATGATATTGATCAGAACACGGGGCGTGAAATACTGCCCGGCACCGGATTTCTTCTCATTTGCGTTCTTCTCCAAGAGGCCTTCATACAGATTGCCCAGGCCTTCCTCCTTGGCGGTGTACCAGTCAAACTGGTCGATGGTCTGGATGATCTTCTCCAGATTCTTAGGCTCGTCGATGTTGCTCTGGGCGCCCTGATAGATTTCCCGGACACGGCCAGTACAACTCTCGCCCAAATGCTCCAGCAGTTCTTTGTAAAATTTCTTCAGTTCAACGCCCTGTTTGGCAAGGAGCTTGTCCCAACGGTACTGTTCCGGGATAGCCCCTTCAGTACCGGTTTCCTTGCACATCTTCAGAAACAGGATATAGGTCAGCTCCGTGACATATTGATGATAAGTAATGCCGTCATCCCGCAATACGTTGCAAAGATTCCATAGTTTTGCTACAATTTCCTGATTGTTCACGCTACGCTTCCTCCATCGTCATAGAGATACTCATTGAGCTCCGTCATGATCTCACGAAGCTTCCCACCAAAACGGCGGTCAATAATTGTAAAGCCACCTGCATTCTTAAATGCGCCAACTTCAAAAATTTGCTCATCAAGGACACTCTCTTCCAACAAAACCTTCTCGATGCGCTTGAGCCAGTCTAACTGTGTCTTGTTGAATTCATGGTTCATTCTCAACTTTGCAAATGCGTGCTTTACTCTCTGCTCATGCCCCACAAGGGCAGAGCCGAGAGCCTGTTGGCGGATGAATGCGATAATGTCAGCTACGATGTCCTGGTTGGTCATTTCATTCCATGCGGAATTTAGCTGTTTTTCCGTAAAGTCATGACGGTCAAGTTCCAATTTCAGGCTTTTAAGCGCTTCCCTGGTAAGTTCTGATGGTCTGGTACAAACCATGCGCAGAGCCGCGATAGCATTCATGTTATTATTGATAAAGTCCTTAAATGCCTCCAAATAGTCCTCCGGCTTTTGCCCTTCGCCATAACCACGGGTATGGTCAATCACCACATCGGGGTGATTATCAATAATGCGTGGAGATTTGCTATGGGGCCTGTCCTTATCCAGCACTGAGAATGCCTCACGGTGTCCCAGCAGTTCGGCGGCGGCCTCCTTGATTGTACTGCTATTGAGGTGTTCCGCAAAAGCGCCCAAATCCTTGCTACCAGTAAGATTCGCAAATTGTTCCAGAGCCTTTTCGCTGATATTGCGGCGCTTGCGCTGCAACTTGGCAACGATCAGATTAATCTGATAGGCAAGTTGCTCGTCGGTCGTTGCCACTTCCAGCCCCTTCATCAGATCTTCAAAACTGGTGGAAGGATTGGTGACAACCGGCTTCATGTTGCTGACATCCTGCAAGGACTCATAAACGCCCACAGGGTCATAAATCTCAAAGTGTGTCTTACCGATGGAGGGGCACAGTCTGGTAGCACGACCCAACATCTGCTCGAACAAGATACGGGACTTGATCCGGCGCATGAATACTAAAGTGGTAATCTCCGGCACATCAATACCAGTGGTCAGAAGGTCAACCGTAACCACGATTTTAGGCAACGACTCGTTTTTAAATCTTTTGATAGCCTCAGAGATTTTCTTCTTATTGCCTCCTGCAACGCTGCCGGTGATCTTCATGACGGTATCGTTATCCACACCACCTTCAGCATAGATTTCCTTCAAAATCTTCACAATAAGGTCAGCGTGGTTGTCATCAACAGCATAAATCAGCGTTTTGCCTTGGCCATCTGGATTGAGATCCCAAGCAATTTCATTCAGAACGGTGCGGTTGAAGTTCTCCGTGATAACTTGGCGATTGAAGGTGTCAATTTCAAACTTCATGTCATCTTCCAGTTCAGCACTGTTGAGGACTTCGCCGGTGACAGGATCGTAGATGGCAAGCTGCTCGCCCTTTTCGTACTTGATACCCTCCACACGAAGCTTGGTACGAATATTATGGGGAGCATCGTGATCTACCAGATAGCCGTCAATGACAGCCTCACGGTAGGAATAGTTAAAAACAGGCTTTCCGAATATCTCAGTGGTGTGCAGCGCCGGTGTTGCAGTCAACGCAATTTTCACGGCATCAAAGTACTCAATGACGGTACGGTATTTGCTGATGTAGTCATCCTGGTTACGGTAGAGCATCTCGGTTTCGCTCATTTCCTTATCCAGAATATATCCACGGTGTGCTTCGTCAACCACAATCAGATCGTAGTCTGTAACGGAGGGCATGGTATCTCCCTCGGGATAGAGGATACGCTTAACAAGACTCTGGACCGTTGCGATATGTATTTTTGTTTCTCTGTCTATTTCCTTTTCATCCAGGCCCTTGATGTTATAGATGGAATCCAAGGTCATCAATTCTTCGATTTTTACTTCCTTGAAAACATCTTCGGCCTGCTCACCAAGAGCAGTACGGTCAACCAAGAACAGGACTCGCTTGAATCGGTCGCTCTTAATAAAGCGATAGATCATGCCAAGGATGGTACGAGTCTTTCCGGTGCCGGTAGCCATGGACAGCAAAACAGTTTGTTTGCCATCGATGACAGCCTGTTCTGCCGCCTCAATAGCATTGATCTGATACTTACGCAGATTCAGTCCATCCGGGTCACGGAGCAAATCGAAAGGTGTATTTTGGAGTGCGGCATTTGCGGCAGCAATATCCTTTTCGAGCTGTTCCACCAGGCCTTGAGGACTGATCCAGCCTTGCAGGGCTTTGGGTGCATTGGCTCCGCTGCGTAGATCCAGATACCAGATGCCGGATTTGGTTTCGATCTGCTTGAGATACTTTCGGCCATTGGTCGCAAAGACAAAAGGAACTTTATATACTCCCCACTGGTTGATGATGTACTCCTGGTGTTCCCCTTTGATTCCCTTAGCATACTCCTTGCATTGATGGTCAATGACGGAGGGAATGTCAATAGCCGCTTTTTTAGCTTCCACGATGCCCACGAGCTTTAAACCGACAAACAGGGCGTAATCTGCGTAACCATTCTTACCTACAGCGGAGTCAGTAGGCCACTCAGCAATGGCAAGATTTCTGCCTTTCTGAGGCCGGGTTCCCTTAGAATAGCGCAGAGTATTGGTATCAACCTCCCAACCAAACTTGCGAAGCTGTTCGTCAATCAGATAGCGAGTCTCTGCCTCGGAAAGCTCCATGCTCTCAGATGCGGTTTCGCCTTTTTCTGCACGTTCCTTGGAGGTCTTGGTAGATGCTGCGGTGGATACTGCCTCGACCTGCTTGGAGAGTGCAGCAATCTTTTCCTCCTGCTCTTTAATGATGGACTCATAGTCCGGCTGCACCACATTTTCAGGCATGACAAATGCAGGGGCAATATACCCCCAGTCGCCATATACTTCCATGAACCAAACCGCAAGGTTATAGGTCATAGAGAGCAGCGTTTTTGCGTCCTCCACAGAGTCTGCACCCGCATGGACCGCATCGTTTCGCGTCTTGCGAAGAGCATACAGAATATCGTCGATTTTCTTTGGGATAAGGCCTTCACGCTTCAGCAGACGAATCCGGTTGGCGTGGGTGTTGTCGATGCTCGGTTCCTTGATATGCTCAAAAGCAAAAATCTCAAGAATCAGCCGCTCCCCAAACATACCCAGCTTATACAGGCAGGCATTGGCATCGGAGTAGACATAGCTCTCCGCGGCCGCACCGATTTGTGCCAGCGCTGGCCAGTATCTGCTGAGAAATTCAAAGTTGGATTTCATGTGCGTCCTCCTAACTTTAGTGGTGCTTCTGATAATTTGGTATTATCGGAAGTTGATGGGTAAAAGATCATTCCTCAGTTATAGTTCCATCTTTAATGTGGGAGGCAATTTGTTGTTCTTTACAAAACCGAATAACTGCATCCGCACACTTGTTATAGAACTCTCTGTGGCTTCTGTAAGAGGACACTTCCTTGTTGTAGTTTGTTCGTCCAAAAATAATTCGGTCAACAAAGGACACTGCTGAAAGGAGTTCTTGTAGTGATTGCTCAACCAGATTGGGCGTTGGATATGGTTCGATACTAACCCATGTCTTGCATCCAACATCGTGTAGGGCTTTCAGCGAATCCAAGCGTTCTCCGTAAGGTGCCGCACCAGGTTCCATCCGCTGCCGGTATCCTTCGTCCAGAGAAACAATAGTAATTCCATATTCGTTTTCCGGAGACATTTCAGACAATTCCATAGGCAACAGACCTTTGGTTAGTGCAGTACACTTTACTCCTGCGGCATTAAGCTTGTGAATAGCTGCTAAGCTCATCTCTGTTATTTCAGGGTATCCGTACATAAATGGGTCTGTTGTAAAACAGAGTTGTACGGATTGGATTTTAGACCTTAATCGCGGGATTTCTTTATCTAATAATTCGAGGGTGTTAGAAACCAGAACAGGAGTACACCAATCTTCGTAAGTATGCACTCGGCCAAAACGCTTTGCCATCAGAAAAGCATAGCACGGATATTTGCATCCATGGGAGCAGCCTTGAACATGGTTCATCGTGTAATCCCCATATTCAACCCCTGTTTTGTAGAGCATACTCTTTCTCTCGATATATTGCATTTTAGTGCTATCTCCTATCTGTGAAGCTAATCGCGCTTCGAGAAATCTTTGCGCCATAATCATTTTTCAGAGCTTTTTTAATCTCGGCGCGGTATCCATCTGAAGGGAAGACGGGATGTGCATCCAAATCCGCCCAGATTACCGCAAACGGAACATTCTTTTTTCCTGCAAATTTATTCTGCAAATAATCGACTATATCTTTGACATAGTAGCAACACTCGTCGCATTGAGTTTTCACTCGCTGATCAGTAAAATCAATCATGAATTGGTTCTCATCGCCATGGGTATTTTTGATTGAGGATTTACCACCGAATGTTTTCCACGCTGTTGCTTTATATAACTTAAAACCCGCTTCATGGCAAGTACAATGCACCAAGTCGTATAAAAGAGAGTTGCGGGAATTAAAAAACGGAAATGAGGCGATGTAATATTTACGGCCTGCTCCAGATTGTAACGAGGCAATAATTTGTTCTACTCGTTTTTCATATGCAATCCTATCACTTCCGCAAGGCAAAAGATTTTCAAATGTCGAAAGGTATGTTTCCTCATACTTCTGCATAGCCTTGGGTGTTTTAACTTGGCGAATTGCCCTGATAGAATCATTCACCATATGATTTATCAGCACCTCACCCCAACTGCGGAAAAAGGGAGCCAAAGCTGTCCAGTCTATCGATGCGTCATAAGGATCATACAACAAGAAAAAGTGAAGTCGCTTGCTTTTTGAAAGTTTGTCACCAATCTCCCTCAGAAGCACATTGCCGTCTTTGCTCGTAATACTGTAGCGAAAATTTGAGCTTTCATTGGGGAGGTGCTTCTTTAATTCTACTATTTTTTCTTCCGAATTATCGTTCAGATAAACAAAAACTTTCTTGTTGGGATACTGCCCTGCCACATCTCTGAGAATTCTGGAGACACGAATCGGAGTACCAAATTCTTCATTCCCGTTTTCGTCGTGATAAACACCACTGTTGCACATACAGTCTATAAAAATAATGCCATTACAGTAACTATTTTGCATCAATTTTTGCGCCCAAGATTTTACATAACTCTCTATGAGCTCAAACTTTTTGATTGTATGAGGGCTGGCCTTGCTCACAACTGTGCTGTTATTACTGCTTGACATGTTTTTCACCTCATATCCAAAAGGACTTCTACATAAGGCGGTTATCTATGATTCGCCATAAATTCATTCACTTTGTAGAACAATATCTTATAGTTTTAATGGGGTGCTACTTTAGCACACATTTTTTCATAAAACTTGGAAAAAATCACATGCTACAAAACGAATAAAATATATAACAATGTGAATAGCATCACCATTTTTCTTGGAAAAATTGAACAATCTACTATATCCGAATTTAAAATCGTTTTTTGTCATTCGAAAACACAACCGATCTAATTAATTATTTCCCATTAGTGGCAATATTTTACAAAGCATCTCTTCTGATGTAACTACCAAGGCGATTTTTCGTCTAACTCTTGTTAATCCTTGATATAGTAGTTGTTCAAACAAATAGTCGGGATTAGGATGCAATTTACCAGCGAGTCGTCCTTCAGGCGTATAATATAAATGATCATCAATTAGCATACATACACCATCAAATTCTTGTCCAATAACATTATGTGTATTATGTTGACTGCTTTGGTAGTTCAATTCATAATTATACAAAGAAGGTGTATATGAAATAAATGTGTAACCGTCTATCTCCAGTTTTTTTATAACTTGTAACGCTTCACATTTTTGGGGTTCAAACAGTATTTTTACATTCGGGAAAGAATACTCCGAACGGTATTTTGACAAGTCGCGCAAACAAGTAATAAAAAGCGCAAGCTCTTTATTTGTTCGAATCTTGTTAGGTAAACAGATACAAATATGGCTTATTTAAAAGTTTGAGGAAATGCTTATTTTGAATCAATTGTCTTTTAATTTTTTCAATTGATATTTCAGTACTCTTCAGTTCTATATTTAAACAAACATTTTGCGAAATTCTTAACAAATCGAATTCTCGATTTAGCTGCGGTACAACATATCCATACAAGAATCCAGACACACTTTCTTCTGGAAGATTAACCTCAGTCAATAAAGATTGTATATCAAGTATTTCTTGATGACGATAGGTGCCAGCTTTGTCTAATCCACAAAGATACTGTATGTATGGTTTTGATAGTTCAATATTGTGAGAAAGCTTTATCATATCTATCAATGATACAGTCTTATTTAACATTCATCGCACCTCTTTGCCATAGCCGGAATTTTGAATGGTCTCATCTTTTGAGACGTTGATATTTTTTGTACTATTGTATCTTCTTTAATAAGTAATCAGTAATTTCTGATATTCTCTGCAACTTACATCTTCACTCATCCTTCTACTGTTAAAAATGCTCTGCCTTTCGGCAGAGCATTTGAATCCGTGCGGCTATGCTGCCGAGGTCTTGCAACACTTGTCAGCGTTGTTAAATATAATACCACATTTAGCCCAAATAGGCAAGGAAATATGGGTTCACTCGATTAATAATGCCACCAATCTACGAGGAAAGCAATTTAGTAAAAAAGTTATTTTTATCTACCACGTCGCAATCTTTGAATAAACGAAACACACCTATTCATATAAACAGGTGCGTTCTCACATTTCAATATACCTCCCCTCAAAAAGTCTAATTCAGCCTGAAATAACAAGTATTTTTGCCTCTTCCTTCTTTTTTTAGCTCTCCGGCTGTGACCAGCTTACGGAGTGCCCCTTCAATGGAGCTGTCGCTAAGCGTCGGGCAAAGCTCCCGGATGTCCTGCTTGCTGAACCGCCCGATTCTATTCTTGCTTGCTCTGCGCACCA
>ENA-OURS01003121-OURS01003121.1-human-gut-metagenome-genome-assembly--contig:-NODE-3121-length-10766-cov-3.351881_pt1 | contig 10766 bp, 8 predicted proteins | sample MGYA00242109_ERZ509010 | MGnify/ENA primary metagenome ERZ509010 (study PRJEB26280, sample SAMEA2338774) | human gut metagenome | biome: human gut; feature: human-associated habitat; material: faeces... | reverse complement strand
GTACGCCCGACACGATTCGAACGTGCGACCTACAGAGTCGGAGTTTTCAGGCATCAACTGATAAAATGCTGTATTTTCAAGGGTTATACGGTTTTTGCCGAGAACATCTGGTTTTTCTGAATTTTCTAAAAAGCACTGAAAGCACTGGGAAAACCGGCTTTTTCAGTTTCACAGAGGATAGTAGTCAAACAGTAGTCAAGGCTGTACCATCACCAACGCAAAGAGATAAATAATCTCAAGCGGTTCCTTATTATATTCCGAAAGAGCTCCGCTTTTGACGAGACTGTCAAAAAGCGGAGCTCGAGCTCTTATGCGCCGGTGGTCTCAATGACCTCGTCCGGGCGGATACGGATGGAAGTCAGGCAGATGAGGACGTTGATAAACGTCACGATCAAGCCGGTGTAGAACACGTACTTGAGGTCCCCCGTCACGCCGACGAGCACGCCGACCACAGCCACGAAAATTGTTGCCATGCAGGTGCTGGAGAACTGATACATGCCCTGTGCAGGACCGTATTCCTCCGTTGGAAGACCATACTGGAAATACGGGGTCAGGCAGGTCTGCGAAATTGCGTTACCAACGCCGCCAAGCGCAGAGCCGATCCAGACCTGAAGAATAGAGGATGTCGACTGAAGCAGCGCGAAGCAGAGCAGTGCACCGAACGTGCAGAAGCTTCCGATAATCGTCATCGTGCGTACATTCTTCGCAAAGTTCTTCGCCAAAATCTTGCCAAGGAACAAGCCAAGGATCGTAATAACAATCGTCGAAGGGATGGTTGTCGTTGAACCGAGCGTTGCAGATGTGTTCATGACGTACAGCAGGTAATTGAGCAGATATCCCGATGCGCAGGTGGAGAAAACAACCACACAGCAATTGCTGAAGAATGCCGTACGGAAGCGCTTATACTGGAACACGCGAATCGGCACAGTGGGGTTTGCAATGCGTCCGGAATGGCGCACAAGAAGCCACGCGAACACCGCCACCGCGACTGGAAGCAGCAGACCAAAGCTTAGCCACGGGAAAACTTTGCCGGACAAACCCGTCCACATGACAAAGGCAAAGACCATAATCGCAAGATACAGCCAGCCTGTCACATCAAACTTTTCCTTGCTCTGACTCTTGCTGTTGGGATAGAGCATTCCGATTGCAATGAGCGAGAACACATAGAGTGGAATCCAGAGCAGGAACGAAATTCTGGGGAGGTTTACATCGACCAGCATACCGGCCAGCGGCGGACCAATCAGAGAGCCGATGGCGTTGAAAGTTGCAATATAGCCGTAATATTTTATGGAAGCCGAGCGCTCAAAGGCAGTACCGATCATAACAAACGGCGCGGTAATTACGAAGCCGCTTCCAAATGAGCCGAGGAAGTTAAACAGACCGATGGTAACCACACTGTTTGCAAACTGCATACCGACGCGGCCAAACAGCATCAAAAATGCACCAAGGAACAGGACAGTCTTGCTGCCAATTTTCCGCCCCAGTGCCGCAACTGCCGGAAGCGCGACCATCATGCCCGTTGCGCCGAGCGGCGCAACAAGCGAGTAAAACTCATATCCGCCGATTGCAGTCAGCAGCGGTGCGATCGCTGTGTTTCCACCATAGCTGAACAGCTGTGAACCCGTGCACAGGACGAAGATCGCAGCTAGAAACAGCTTTGTGTTCTTGATTTTTATTTGCATACGTTTTCTCCTTTTCTTAACTCTTTGTCAGCTCATCCATTTCCCATGTGCTGGCAGTGCCATAGTCGATGTAGAGGATCTGTCCGCTCATATAGCTGAACAGGTGGCTGCCGACAGCTGCCATCGGATAGCCCATTTCCTCGGCAGACGCCCAACGACCGTTCCACGGCGCGAGAAACAGCTTTTCCAGAATTGCCTGTCCCTTTTCCGCGTCACCGCAGATAGAGGCGTTGAAATCATCGGTCAGTCCTGTTTTCGTCATGCCGGGGGCGATGGCGTTGATGCGGATTTTGCGGGAGATGAACGCCTCGTTCTGGCACATATCCATGACATAGACGTGCTGGCACTGTTTGGCAAAGACATAGCCGCCTGCCGTTTTGTCAGGATGCGCTTCATACCACGCGCTCGCGCTTTCCCACGTTTTGCAGCCGATGATCTCACGGCAGGCGGCGATATTCTCGCGCCACGCCTTTCCGCCGTCGGACGAAATAAACGTCACAGAACCGTTATCGGCAATGCGCGGCAGAAGCTGCTCAGTGATGTACTTGAAGCTGTAAAAATTGGTCAGCTGTACCTGCATCGCGTTGCGGTTTCCCTGCGTGTTGGAAATGCCGTGGCAGATATAGATGGCATCCAGCTCATCGGGAGTCTGTGCGAGCATTGTGTCCACGCCTGCCTGTGATCCAAGGTCACAGGGAATCTGCTTTGTGACTGCAAAATCGACCGGCTTTCTGCGCACGGTGGCGTAGACGTTTGCGCCAAGCTCTGTTAGAAGCCGCGCCGCGGCCTTTCCCATGCCCGAGCCCGCGCCCGTGACCAGCACGTTTTTACCTTTCAGGCCGAATACATCGAGTAAATCCATATATGCTCCTTTCAGTCCGGCAGCTGCGGCACAGACGTAAACGCCTGTGTGCCCTCGTCCATGAGAATGTCAATGCCGTTAATGTACGAGGCGCGGTAGCTGCACAAAAAGTCGATGAGGTTTCCGATTTCATACGCCGCGCCGTACCGGCCAAGCGGCATGGTTGCCATCTCGCCCGCAATGCGTTCCGGCTCGCGGTCAATGAGCGTCTGGTGCATGGGCGTGACGATGCGCCCGGGGGCGATGGAGTTGATGCGGCAGCCCTTGTGGCCGAAGCGCCCGGCGTTCATACGGACATAGAACATGACAAAGAGCATGTAGGCTCTGCCGGGGTCGGGCGCAATGGTCAGAAGCCTGTCAAAAAGCTGCTCCGGCTCATCCTTGACGCTGAAGAAAATCTGCTGCATGCTCTCTGGAACGGCGGGCATCAGGTACGCGGCAGAGGACGTAAAGAGAACCATGCTGCCGCCTTCTTCCAGAACCGGATAAAAAGCGTCCGTCATATGAACCGCGCCGAGCGCGTTGACCTTTACGATGGTGCGGCGGCCTTCCTCTGCACCGAGCTTTTCCACAAGCACGGGAGAAAGCCCCGCGGTGTGGATAACGTTTTTAACAGCGCCGAGCTCTGCTGCCTTTTGCGCCGCCGCGAGCACCTGCGCGCGGTCGGAAACGTCCGTAACCAGATAGTGCACGTCCATGTTCTGCCGCTTGAGCGAGACCGCCGCGCTTTGCAGCGCCTCTTCCTTTACGTCGCACAGCAGCAGTGTGTGACCCTGATGGCCGAAGATATTGGCAGCAGCGAAGCCCATACCGCCTGCGCCACCGGTAATAACAGTTACAGGTTTCATCGACGAGTTTCCTTCCGCTGTTACAGGCTGTAGTCGATCTGCACCTTGAGGCACTGGTTGGTGTCGCAGGCGAATTTGATCGCTTCGATGGCGTCCTTGTGCGCGAAGCTGTGCGTGACAAGCGCTTCAAAATCGATGACCTTCCGATAGAGCATATCGATGGCGATGCGGAACTCTGGGTCGGTCGCGCCGCTGCCACAAACCATGTTCTGAAGACCAAAGACCATCTTTTGCAGGTTCAGCGAGGCCTTGCGGCGATGCACACCAGCCAGAACCATTGTGCCGCCGAATTTCAGAAGGCGAATCGCCTGCTCCAGAAGTGTCGGCTCAATGGCAATGGGATCGATGGAGCCTGCGCAGTCGAAGATGTAATCCGCCGCGCTGCCGGGGCCATAGACGCAGTACGCCATACCGGTCAGCCCGATGAGCTTCTGCTGCCAGCCGGGCTCCGCGCTGTTGACGCCCGCAAAGCCCTGCTTTGCAAGAAGATCGAGCCGGTACTGCGAGCGGTCGACAAAAACAATGTGCTCGCGCGCCGCGCCGCGGTCAACCAGCCGTGCAGCGACGCCCGCGCCGATGATGCCCGCGCCCAGAATGACGGCAATGGTCTTCTCGGTGACGTTGGCGCGGTCGGCGACATGGATGCTTACGGACAACGGCTCAATGAGCGCGGCTTCCTTGTTGCTCATGCGCTCATCCAGAATCCAGAAGTTTTCGTCTTCCTTCGCGTTTGTAATATACAGATATTCCGAGAAGCCGCCGAGATACCCCGCCTTTCTGGGATTCGGCGTGGCCTTCAGCGGATACGGCGCAATGCGGTCGCCGGGCTTGACGCCGGTTACGTTTTTGCCTGTCTCAACGACCTCGCAGACGACCTCGTGGCCAAATTCCACACGGGGCGGCAGGTAATGCAGCTCGCCGCCGTTGAGCCAGGTGTCGGTATCCGAGCCGCAGATGCTGGCAGTGAGGTTTTTGACAATCATGTCATTTTCTCCGCACGCGGGCATCTCCAGCTCTTCAAAACCAAAGTATTTCTGACCGTAATACATCAATGCATTGTATTTCATAGCTACTCCTTTCGTGGTCCCCGCTGCAGTATCCGTTGCAGCGGGGAATGCAATCATTGGTAAATAGCAGAACTTCCTTGCATCAGCCGTACTTTACAACAGGAAAAGCAACCTGTAATAAACGTTAATTTCAGCAGAAAATCTTATCGCAGAGCACCGCCTCAAAGCCGTGCAGCTGCACCCTTGTTCCGATACCCGCTTTGCTGTTGTCGACGATTGCGCAGCCGATGTTTTTGTTCAGCACATAGCTGTAGGTCACCTTCGTCACGCGGCCGATTTCCTCGCCGTCCAGCATAACGGGTGTACCGGGTCCTCCGATGTTGCGTGCGGGGATAAAGATGTCTTCCTCGTCGACCGTGAAGCCGAAGAGTGTGCGCTTTGCACCTTCCTCACGGATTTTCAAAAGCGCTTCTTTCCCGATGAACTCCTTGTCCCAGCCGATGCCCTTGGCCATGTCGACCTCGAAGGGGTTCGCCCAGCCGATATCGCTCATGAGATAGTAGCCGCGCTCGGTCGGGAGCGTCCAGACCATGACCTGAATGTCCGTGATCTGTTTGGCGTCAAATTTCGGCGCGGCCTCGCGCAGCTTTTCCACTGCCTTTTTCGTATGCTCCGGGGAAATATAGAGCTCGTATCCGAGCTTTTCGCCGGAGAAGCCGCCGCGATTGATTTTCACGGGGATGCCGTCCATGGTGTTGTCCAGCATCTGGAAGAACTTGACCTCATCTGCCGGCTGGTCGATGACGGCGTTAAGAAGCTCCAGAGAGCGGGGGCCCTGAATGGAGTACATGTCCCACTCGGGCGTAATATCGCGGTAGGTGACGCTGAAGCCCGCCTTGTGCGAGTCGTACCACGGAAGCACCTTGCGTGTGTAGAGCGTCGATACCCAGTAACGGTTTTCGTCCATGCGGAAGATGACGACGTCATCGCGGATGAGACCGTTTTCATCAAGCATCGTCGTGTAGCGCGCGCGGGTGATTTTCAGATTTCCGATGGGGTTTGCGTAGAGATAGTCCAGAAACGCCGTCGCATCCTCGCCCTGAACCTCAATGAGCTGGTGTGTAAACAGATACCAGCCCGCGGTGGTGCGAACCGCCATATGCTCCGCGCGCTTCATTTCGTCATGGCTGTATACATTCTGATACATTTTTGTTTCCCTCCCTCAGCGGCAGTATTTGTCGATCTTGCGTCCGATGTGCACGCGGTAGGTTTCTGCCGGGACGTTTTCGGCCTCTTCCCAGACGAACCATTCCGGGCTCACAAGCGTCTTGACCATGCCGTACCACATCGCGTTGTAAGCAGTAGTCAGACCATCGAGCTTGCGGTTGAAGGCTGCGCGGTCAATATCATAGATGACCTCATCTTTGTTGAATGCGACAACCGTGTAGGGTGTGAGGATCGACTGCAGGATGACCTCAATGTAGCCCCCCAGAACGCGTCCGTCGTTGACCTCGCGCGGCACGCCCAGCCAGCTGCGCAGCCCTTCTACGGCAAATGCCTCGCCGAACATCATCTTGCCAGCACCCTCGAAGCAGCAGGTGATGATATTGTCAACATATTCACGCGTGAATTTTCCAGCACGGACAAGCATGTTGATGGGATTGATGACATAATCGCTGCCGAGTGCGTAGGTCACAGCGCCGTCCTTGTAATAGTCGTCGCAGTCCATTTCCATGCATGTACCACTGCGATACTTGTAGCCAAATTCGCTGCGCATCTGTTGCGGTTCGGTGTACATGTCTTCGCGTTTGGTAAATTTAATTTGATCTTCTGTTGCGATGGGTCCGAAGTTATCCCAGATTTTATCGCGAGGGGGCATCGGGAACTTGTCCCGGTTTTCGCACACGACACGGCAGTGCAGATCACCGCAGCCTCTTGCTTCGACCATGCTATACTCGCAGTTGTCACCGCAGCACCTGCCAATCTCCTCCAAAGAAGCTGTTGACGTGCGGCAAATCTCACTGCCCATGATGTCCCACGGACAGGCATCGAGCTCTTTTTCTGCGCGATAGGTGCCGAAGTCGTTGACACGCCCCTGCATCAGTAAGCGCTCATCTCCGTTGTCACCGAATACCGCTGCGCGGAAGCCGCCGGTATTGTCCGTGCCCTTGAAGAACGGATGCATATAATGTTTGGCCAGATGATAGTCGCGGTACAGATGCCCCGGTGCGACCTCCATCTTGCTGAATATATAATTCTTGACACCGACATCCGTTTTACACATCAGTGTGCAGCGCTCGTCGTAGTCCGGCACCAGAATACGCAGAACCTCCTGATAGACCGCGCCGATAACCGCGTGGTGGCGGCAAGCGTAGTGATATGCGTCATGAAAGGAGATCAGCTTTTCCCACGGCGTTTTAATGGCTGGGTGCAGGGGAAGGGATTTTGCGCCGACCTCTTTTGGCAGGCGATCGTCAATTTTGCAGCTCATTTTCACATTCCTCCTTGTTGATTTTGCACGATTATCATCTCGTCATCTGTGCTTGCTATACGAAAATAACATGATTCACAGGAAATAAAAATCCGCAAAAGTGTAGGTGGAAACAAAAAAGCGTCCCGCACGTTTGTTGTGCGAGGCGCTCTTTCTGATAATCAGAGAATATGTTCGATAGCCTGAAATTGCGGCTCGCAAAAAGCAAGCGGAGGTGGATTATCCTCATTCCATCTGTCTTCGTTTTCTTCCGTACAGACAAGATTTGCTTGTGCGAGATAAACTCGTTCGATAATCATCAATTCCAGACGCTGATCAACGTCATCCAAATCTACATTTAGGATTGACGCAATTCGCGTCAGTCGGTCCATGAGTGTACTGCGGTGAATATAAAGCTCTTTTGCTGTTTTCGCTAGATTCCGTTCATTTTTTAAATACACGTCCAAAGTTTCTATGTAGTCTACCTGCGCAGTCTTGTTGTGCTGAATCAGCTTCTGAAAGCCTGTCGTATCAAGCAGCGCCAATGGAAATTCCCCAAGCGCGTGGAATAACATATAAGTCAGCGATTGATCGCGGAAATAAAACAAACGCTCGTTCTGTTGGCGATTTCCGCCTATTTCGAGTGCGATGCTGGCCTGCCGGTAGAAATATCGCAGTTGAGCCACCTGTGAAAAGTCAAAAGTATTACTTATACCTGCAAATAAATCAAGTTTACGCAGAAATTCTGTCAAATGCTGTTGGGAAACAACATCACTTTGTCGAAGCATCACGGCAATTGCTCCATCATACTCAAACGCTGCACTTCCTGAAAAAGTTTTCGATAACTGGTCAGCAAAATAAGACATTGGTACTTTCTTGCTGGAACGTTTGCCGCATACAATTTTCATACATTGAAATGAAGTCTGCGTCAAGTGCGTAGAAACAAACTGACGATCAAGATTGCTAAGAGGAGTTCCCAGTAGTAATGTACGAAAAATATGTGTGAGCTTCCGTTCGCGACCATCGGAAATACTATGAAGTTTGGAGACAGCCATCTCAACAAGCTTCGAAAAATACTGGCACAGAATACTGTCGCCTGCACGAAAGGGACGTAAAACGAAAGCAATTTTCAGATTGCCAATGAAACGATCGCCATGATATAGATTCACAGAAAAGTGTGTATTTCCATTGCAAATCATCAAAAAAGGTTCGCGCTTTTTAGGCGTAAAATTTGTATCGCGCAAGCTGAGAGAAAGGTACTCTTTCTGGAACATATTGTTATTGTCGGGACGAAAAGCGAGCATATCGTCTCGACGATCAATGATTGCACTGTATGCCAGAAAATGAAATTTTGAATCGATGACTACGATTGGATTTTCGAAAATCGGGAAGCTCAATTCCAGCATTTTCTGAATATCGGCGGTTGTCTCAATCGTCTCACGCAAAGCGCGGTCCCATGCGTCAAATTGATCAAAAATATCCAGTACAGTGTTGTTGACAGTTATAAGATCGCTATTTTCTACTATGAGACAGCTGTAGCTCCCACTGCGATATATTTCTGGCATAGAAGAACCAATGCAGATTACCACTGCACCCTCACGAAAAATCGGATTTCCGGGCAGCTGCTCTCCTTGCGCGATATAAAGGCAGTTTTCTTCAAATTCACGCCCCCAGCCACTGTAAAGCCGCGGTCTTTGCAAAGACAATACCTGACTGTAATGGCCATATTTCTTTACGACAAAAGACTCTGACAATGCGTCAAATAAAATATCACCGCTGAGATTCATCGTACGCGCTCCTTTCTTTCGCATGATGGTATTTTACAGCAGCAAGGGTCCTCACTTCAACCATCCTGATTCATTATTTTACTTTTTGGTAGTTTTCGCAAAATACGACCGATGTATTTTGACGTTATATACCCGTCATTTTGGTGGGTCGGCCGCTTGCGCATAGCAACAAAGTCGACGGGGCAAATTTGCGGTTCTTTTTTAAATCAGTCATATTTTATTCAAAAGACAATCGACCAACAAGACGCAGCAAGTAAACGGCATCATGTTACATGCGCCATCTATTTTGTTATTGCTTCAACCAGTGTGCGAATTCTTTCTGCGAGATCTTGCCGTTCTCACACTTCCCCTTTTCCTTCTGCGCTTCCTTGCTCCAAGCCGAGAACGCTTCCTGCGAAATTTTGCCCGCGCGGATCCATGCGAAGCGGCGCTTATACTCGCGGCGGTAGATTTTCAGCAGTTCGTCCTGCGCATGGCTTTGCATATACTGCCGCATCGCGCCGACCTCTTTGCAGGTGCGACCGCGGCTGTCGAACACGCGGCTGCAATATTCTGTACTGCCGTGAACCGTGAGCGCGAAATATTTGCCGCAGTTCTTGCAGGTGCGCATCGCAATCCTTTGCCGGATGCACTCGCGCAGAGAAAAGTCGATCAGGTCGTACATATTTTGTGGATATAGCACCTCAGCGAACTGTTTCTCCTCTACAAACTCGAACGAAATCTTCATCGGCTGGAAATCAAATTTCTGCAAAGACGGAGCCTGCTCATACGCCTGCACCCGAATGGAAAAGTCCACGTCGGTAATGCTTGCGTCCAGAACCGTCTGGAACAGGCGCAAAATTTGCTGCTGCATGGTCGCAAGGTTGCTTGGGACGTGTGCCAATTCCTTGTGCGGCAACAGCTTCGTCGGATTTTTGCAATCCGGTGTCGCCTGTTTTAATCTATTGCTCCAATCCAGCCACAGGTAGAAGAAATAAGGATGCCCGTCCTTAAAATCGTCCAGAAGCTTCTGCACCGGCTTCAGGCACGTTGTGTCTCGCGTCTGATAAAATTCCATCAGCGAGCGCTCCGCTTCGTGAAAGCGTGGCTCCCACGAATTGATATCATAATACACGAACGACAGCAGGCTGTCCGGAAACGGACGGTCTGCTATTTTTATGACATACTCGGCGTTTCCTTCCTTGCATTCCAGAGTCTCCGCACCGTCCAGAAGATAAAATTTGCACTGAAAATTCGACATGACTGCACCTCAAAATAGATTTATAGAAATCAATATTATAAATTAGTCTTGACAATAGTTTGGGATTATGTTAGTCTAAAAATAGAAAACAAATCTATTGACTAATTATAAGTCTAAATCATGAAACAAAGAATGTCAATAGCAAACGGAAAGGAAGTGAAAAAATGACCAAACTGGAAACCATCACAGCGGAAGATCTGCAAAACAGGACATATGAACCGACGCACTTTCTGGTAGATGAGCTTATTCCAGAGGGCTTGCACATCCTCGCGGGTGCGCCGAAGATCGGCAAGTCTTGGCTGGCTTTGTGGCTGTGCTTATGCGTCGCGCAGGGACAGGCACTCTGGAATTTTGCAACAACGCAGGGAGAAGCGCTGTATCTCAGTCTCGAAGATTCGTTCCAGCGCATCCAGACGCGACTCTTTGACCTGACGGAAGATGCGCCGCCAACGCTGCATTTTGCGATCATGGCTGACACACTCAAGCATGGGCTGGAACAGCAGATCGAACAGTTTTTGACGGAGCATTCTGACACAAAACTCGTTGTCATTGATACGTTGCAGCGTGTCAGAAACTCAGGAAATGACAGCAATTTGTACGCAAATGACTATCAGGACATCGGCTTACTCAAGAAACTTGCGGACAAGCGGCACATCGCAATTTTGTTGATCCACCACCTGCGCAAACTCCACGACGATGATCCGATGAACATGATCTCCGGCTCGACAGGCTTAAGCGGTGCGGCTGATTCAACCTTCGTTCTGCAAAAGCACTCTCGACTTGCCAATATTGCCTCGCTGCATTGCACCGGTCGTGATATTCCGGATAGGACGTTAAAACTCGAATTTGGCGAGGAAGATCACATCTGGA
>ENA-OURS01003114-OURS01003114.1-human-gut-metagenome-genome-assembly--contig:-NODE-3114-length-10781-cov-3.009416_pt1 | contig 10781 bp, 6 predicted proteins | sample MGYA00242109_ERZ509010 | MGnify/ENA primary metagenome ERZ509010 (study PRJEB26280, sample SAMEA2338774) | human gut metagenome | biome: human gut; feature: human-associated habitat; material: faeces... | reverse complement strand
AAGTCCCAGAAATACCCAGTCCTGAATATCTGATTTTTCATAAACAAGATAGTAATCCTTTCCATCCAGATTTAGTAACATCGCACCTGTATGTCCCTCTTTAAATTTCTTCGAAATTTTAAGGATCTCTTTTTCGGAGATATCTGTATGTTCTCTCAGAATGCCAAAAAAGTTATACACATTTCCCCATGACTCCAAAGAATGATCGATCACAACACGACCATCTGGATGAAGAACATAACTCTTTGCTTTTCCATTAAACGCAGAGATATCGAGTACATTTACTATATCAGCGTTTTCATAGGCAATAGCAATTGCATCATATTTAAATCCCTGATAACTTCCATGAGCCTTCGGGCTGGCAAAAACAAGCATCTGGGATTTTCCGGGAACTGCTGCATTGGTTATGATATCATTGCCTTTTTGAATCTCATCTTCAATATTTTCCTGTAATCCAAGATACCCTGTTTCACCTGTTGTCATCTTATAGTTACCGTCAGCTGATAGAAAATAAAAATATAAAAATCCCGCATCTTTCTGCGCTTTATCTATATAATCACGAATTTTGCTTTCACTTGGAGCATCCTGCAGATACTCACTCCACATATGAAGATACATCAGATTCTTATGTGTCAGTTCACCTAACATATTATCCGACTGATGGAAAACTTCGGTCAGATGAGAAACGCTTTCCTCATAGACAGTTTTCGATACAAACTCAAAATATTGAGAAACAGCCATAACGATTCCAAAAAAGAACGCAAGATAGGCAATGATCCTGAATCGTTTTCTCATGATAGGTTTCTCTTTGTTCATATTATGATTCTTAACATCCATTCTTCTCACCTCAAAGTCATATAGTCTTCAGGCTTCGCGAGAACGGCATCACCCTTCAAAACATATTTTGTCCAAGTATCTTTCACCGAAATATCTTCTCCATCAAATACAATGTTTTTATCCGTTGGATATGCTTCCATATGTTGTGGTATCGCAAGACAGGTTACAGTAAAGGTATCCTCATCCTGAACTGGTTTTTCATTCTTTGTAACTTTACTTAATGTATAACCATCCTCCGTTTCCTTGATCTCTACAGAAATACCACTGACCACAGGCAGAGAGCCACGGTTAAATGGATTGAAACCTCCCTGATAACCTTCTACAAAATTTCTGACCGTCTTTTTCAGCTCAGCTCCACTCATCTTCCGTTTGTAAGCTGAAAGATCATTTGGCATGATCATATTGCCAACCATTTTTTCCGTATATCCTGCCTTCCGTACACTTCCTGTAAAGCTGTTTCCTGTTGCGATCAACACATCCGTACCGTAGACGCCACGCAAAGTATGTGCCATAACAGAATACGCTTCATTCCCCCCGCTGGTATGAAAATGATTGGAATAAGCTTTCTTTGAATCGAGCACGATCTTCTCAGAATCAGATTTCTTCTTCAGAAGCTTTGTATTAAATGACTGGTAAGCCTGTTTGGCATCGTATTTTCCTGAAATCATCTTAGAGACTACATCTTGGGATACGTTGAAAAAGTCATTGGATGCGATTCGAATATACATATGATTTTCTTCGATCACAGGTCTGACATCTTTGAGATATTCTGTAAGATGTGTATCTACATCCTGACTATAGCTTAATATATCCTGACCATCATAAACGATCCGATTCTGTGCATCCTCTGACAGCATTACATTCAACACTTTTATTGCTTTCTGCCGGCGTGTTTCATCCTTTGTCAGGTTACGGTTCAGCGCCACCTGAAAATATGGTGTCGTCATCAGCCATTTTTCGCCGTTTTGTTGAAAGAATGGAAGAAATGTTGTATCAATGCCCTGATCCTGAAATATTTTTACACCAGAAGAACTGCCAAAGTACATAGCAAGCTTACCACTTTTATACATCTCCATCACATTATCATAATCCATATTCAGATCATCTTTGTTCAACCCTGTATCCTGAATGAATTGCTCCATACGTTCAAAAGCCTCCGGCCAGACTGTACTGTCCAGACCCTCTCTCTTTGTATTATCAGGGTCACTATAGGCAGTACGCCATTTACGTCCAGCCGCTGTAGACAGCTCTGATGCAGATAGTCCCTGCAGTGTTTCCATGCAAGTATAATCATAAAAATAATCTGCCGTAAATCCACGGATCCCCACTTTTTTGAATGCCTGACAGGCAGAAACAAAACTTTTGTAATCTGTTGGCAGAGGAATATGATACTTTTTGAAAAGGTCTTTGTTAACTACAAACCCATGCGCATCCGCACACACTGGAAGCCAGTTTACACTGCCATCCTGATTCATAAAATTGTTGAGGTATGTATTATAGACAGCACCTGCTTCATTGGTTGTGGAAAGATCCATCAGGCTGTCTTTCAGAGGGTTTGCATCATGTAGTGAAAAACGACAGCAAGTTATGATATCCGGCAATCCGCCATTTTCCTTAAGAAACCGATAGAAATCCAGATCATTGTTGCCCACTACAAATTCAATATTAATATCTGGAAGCTGTTTCTGAATGTATGGGGCATATTTTTCATATAGATTTGTGCTCCATAAATATACAGTGATCGTATCTTTCTCTTCATTTTTCGCGCTCTTCCTATCACATCCTGACATAAGTGATATGACTGTCACCATCACCAAAAATATAGAAAGAACTCTATTCCATTTTCTCTTTTTCATTATGAATCCTCCTCTTTGTTTTCCACGAATTCACTGATCACTTTTACTAATAATTTTGCATCTATAGGTTTCGCGATATGTTCATTCATTCCCGATTCTTTTGACTTTAATCTATCCTCGGTGAACGCATTTGCCGTCATTGCTATGATCGGAACCGTTTTTGCATCATCTCTGTCCAGTGCACGGATCATCTTTGCTGCTTCATAACCATTCTTGATCGGCATCATGATATCCATCAGAATGACATCAAATTCATCTGGTCTGCTTTTTTTGAATATCTCAACAGCTTCTTGGCCATTCCATGCCTTCGTCACAGATGCACCTTCATTCTGAATCACAAATTCTGCGATTTCCATATTCAGCTCATTATCTTCCACCAGAAGGATCTTCAGATCTTTTATAGATTTTTCTGATATAGCTTCCTGTTCTTCACGTTGATCAGCATCCTGATCTATTTTAAATGGAATCCTGATCACAAAGGTTGTGCCTTCTCCCTTCTTACTTTCAAACGTGATCGTTCCTCCCATTTTTTCGATCAGTTTTTTCGTGATCGGCATTCCAAGCCCTGTTCCGGAAAATTTTGTACGGCTTCCAGTATGCTCCTGTGCAAACGGTTCAAAAAGGCGTTTCTGGAAATCCTTTGTCATACCAATTCCTGTATCTCGGCAGATAAATTCAATCGTCACTCTTCCCTCCTGCTCCGATGTAAATTCCTGGCAGCTGATGTAGATATATCCGTTTTCTTTATTATATTTTACCGCATTTGACAAAATATTCATCATGATCCTTTTTACATATCCTGGACTCCCGATCAGATTCCAGTGTGTGATTTCCTCTTTCTCCCACACGATCCGAATATTTTCTTCTGCAGCTATCTGTTCGATCACAACAAAGATTTCCTTGGAAATATTGCTTAGATTAAATGGAATTTCTTCCAGAACTACTTCGTCCGATTCCAGCTTACTCATATCCAAAACTTCATTGATCAATTCCAGTAACAGATGAGATGTTTCTTTGATCTTTGCCCTGCATTCTGTCTGTTTTTCCATATCATCTGCATAATGCTCCGCCACATCGATCATACCGCATATTCCATTGATCGGTGTCCGGATATCATGGCTCATCCTCTGAAGAAACTCAGTTTTCGCCTCGTTCGCTGCCTCTGCTTTTTTTGCCGATTTCAGAAGTTCTGCTTTATATTTCTCATCTTTTTCCTGTTCCTGTTTCTGATGTGCCAGATTGGTTGTATATATCCAGAACCATAAAAAACTAAGAATGATAAGATAAAGGAATACAACACCTGTTACACTGAGTGGCAGATTACTGAATACCTCTTTATCTGGTAAATACATGTAGATATAATAATCCCTTTGTTTCAGCATGATACCATAGCATCCAGTTCCTTTATTCTTCAGATGAAAGATATGCCGACTATCTGTATGCTTCTTCATTTTCTGAATAATCTCATTGTCTGCGACATCCTGTGCCAATAATTTCTCATCGTTACTGGCAATAATCTTCCCTTTGTCTGCAACGATGATCGTCCCGTCTTTCTCAGTATTGTACCCCTTTAAAAGACTCTGGATCGTCAAAGTATAATTTCTGATAAATCTCGGAGATGTGTAATAGTAAACTGCAACGATCCCTGGGGCATCTTTTCTAGCGCAGGCTGCGATATCGATACGTGATCCATCTCCTCTGGCAATCCGTTCTGAATAAGATCTTTCTTTATATCCTGTGTAATCCATGATGATGTCTTTTTGCAGATAATCAATCATCTCATCCATCAAACCTTCATCCATACTGTATTCACAGACTTTCTTTCCTTCTTCATCCAATACAAGAATACCATCCACCCAGAGTGACTGCAGATTCTCTTTCAGAAACTTTCGGTCTAACTGCTTTCTATTCTTTACTTCCATATCAATATTTGTACTCATCTGTCTGGCACTTTCGATCGCACGAAGGAGACTTTTTGATTCTGAAGATTCATTATAATGAGTATAGGTTGAGCACTGTACTTTGACATAGTTTACAATCTCCACCATTCTTTTCTCAGCTTCGTTTTTTTCCGTATGAAAAAAACAAAAAATTGCAGTGACAAACATACAGATGCCAAGCAAACCAACAACTATCCAGAATCGTTTTGCTTTTTCTCTTCCATTAATATCCAAGATCATCCACCTCCAAATATTTCTCTGGATCATCCATATATTTTTTTATGATCTTCAGGGAGGTACCATCCTTGTGCATTTCTTCCAGCTTCTGGTTCATCTGCTCGCAGATCCCTCTGTCATCATTCTTTGCAAAAGCAGCTCCTATCCCGACGACCATCAATGGTTCCTTCAGAATGCGGAAGCTTGTATCATAATCTTTCATATACTGGATGATGGATTCCTCATGCACAGCCACAGCATCCACATACCCTTTTGCCAGAAATGTATAGATCAATTCCCTGTGTCCAAGACTAATCAGATTGCCAAGTTTTGGAATTCTCTTATCTGTCCGCTTCAGAAAGATACCTTCCGGTTTGGTTGTAGACTGGACTGCAAGATTCTTTCCTTTCAGATCACTCAGTTTATGAATGTCACTGTTCTCATTTACAGCAACCACCTGACGGCTTGCTATGTATGGTCCGGCCCAACGATAATCGTTAAGTCGTCCTTCCATTGAAAAACATCCCATGATACAATCAATTTTTCCACTTTCTACCAGCTCTTTTTTCTTTTCCCAATTGATCTGAACAATCTCCGTCTTATACCCCATCCTTCTAAATGCTTCCGTTGCCAGTTCAACATCTATACCTGTCGGGATACCATCCTCATTCAGGAAATTATAAGGCGGATAATTGTCACTTCCAATTTTTATAACAGGTTTTTTTGTTGTGTCAGACACTTTATCTGCCTTATCACATCCTGCCAAAGTTGCCATTAATATAGAAAATATCAATACAACAGTAAAAATTTTTCTTTTTTTCATCTTATAACCTCATTTTTATATCTCATCCTTATTGTTCAGTAATCTGCGCTTCAACCCCCCCCCGAATTTTATGCTACTTATTGTTTTTTCCAATACCTTCATCTCAACTGGTTTGGAAATATGCGCATTCATACCGACGGTCAGGGAATGATGAATCACCAAAGACTGATGCTTTTCCTCTGTCTGTGAACGTAACATCGTTTGAATCTCCTGCAATCTAGATTCCACATAATTATCTGTAAAATCATAACCAGAAAGATCGATCATCTTGTCACTCACATCATCAATATTAGGATCATAAACAATCTGTGTACAAATATCTGGCAGATCAACTAAACGATCACATTCTAAACTTCATAACTTTATCCTCCCTCAATTCATAAAAATTCCCTACAAATTTCCTATGAAATCTATATGAAATAAAACAGCACTGCCAAACAGACAGTGCCTATCATTTTCTGCAACTGGCTGCCATTTTACAGGCCCTTTAGCTTTGCGTCACAGACTTTCGTCTGTTTTGCCTAGAATCTTTCTTTAATTATACCATGATAATGTCAGTATCAAAAGTAAAAAATATAAATCTAGCTCCAATAATCCGTCTCGTATTCCAATCCAATATTCCCAGTCTTAAACACTGGATTCTCTCCATTTTTCTTCTGCTTTTCATAATCCTCCAATGCTTTCAGTGCTGTATTTGACAAAATCAAGATCACTGGAATATTGATCAGTGCCATAACTCCCATCAAAACATCTGAAATATTCCAAAGCATAGAAACTTCCATTCCTGCACCAATGAACACAACCAGTGCAGATACTATACGAAATCCTTTCATGAATGTCTTTGATGGCTGTCCTTTGTGGATATAATTTAACAAGTTATCACAATAAAAACAATTTCCAAGAAGTGTTGTAAATGCAAACAATACCATCGCTACTGTGATAAAGAGTGGTCCGAAGTTTCCTAAGGATTCATGCAGTGCTGCCTGTACCCATGGTGCCCCCTGTAATTCTTGCGCAGGGGCGATTCCTGATGACAAACACATCATGGCTGTTGCTGTGCATAAAAGCAGGGTATCAATGAATACGGATAACATCTGTACTAAACCCTGTTTGATTGGATGACTTACTTGTGCGGATGCAGAAGCATTTGGTGCTGATCCAATACCTGCTTCATTGGAGTACAGACCTCTTCTGATTCCCTGCATCATAGCTGATCCTGCAAATGCACCAAAAATTGCTTTGAAATCAAATGCTTCGCTGATGATCTTTGAAAATACAACCGGCAGATATGCACGGTTGATGATCATAACGATCACAGAGATCAGAATATATGCAACCCCCATAGCTGGCACTAATGTAGATGTTACTTTTACAATTCTTGATCCCCCGCCTAAGAGACACCATCCTGTGATCACTGCAAGAATTCCTCCGATGATCCATGGCGTCCATTTTACATCATAAAATGAGAATCCTGAAAATGTAGATTGTAAATTATAAGATGCGAGCATATTAAATCCAAATGCATACGTTGCGATCATGGAAATACAGAATATAATCGCTAATGGTCTGCAGTGAAGTGCTGCTTCAATGTAATATGCCGGTCCTCCGTAACATTCTCCATCTTTTCCTTTTCTCTTATAAATCTGTGCCAGCGTACTTTCGATCAGTGCGGATGCACTTCCGATGATCGCAATGATCCACATCCAGAATACAGAGCCAAATCCTCCAATGCAGATAGCGGACGATACTCCAATGATATTTCCTGTTCCAACTCGTGATGCGGTAGATACCATTAATGCCTGAAACGATGATACTCCATTTTCATCTTCTGGCTTTTCTACAACGGCTTTGCAGGCATCTTTAAATAATCTCATCTGTGGCAGTTTTGTACGGATCGTAAAATAGATTCCCGCTCCGATCAACAGTATTACTAGCAATTTACTGTACATAAAAGTACTGATGCTGTCAATGATGATTCCTAACATAAATTCTCTCCTTGTACGATATTCTCGTATAATAATCTGGATCAATAGTTACAATTTTTATTGCAGCTACTTTAATTCAACAGAAAAATAGACAGTCCCTGCCTGAGGGACTGCCCATTCATTTTAAAAGTATGCGATTTTACTGTCTGCGTCGTTTTTGTATCTTATGATATAATCGCGATTTTCAGAATTCTGATAAATGATGAATATCCCGTTTTCCTGCCGTCTGTCGGCAGAAAGGTCCGTTGAACCTTCTTCGTATGGCTTCAGAAGCTTTCGCTGCTGGTTTAAAAACCTATCTGTTATTATAATAACTCATTCGTATTGATTACGCAATTACAATTATCACTTGGCCATGATTTTCTGAGTGCCCCATAGGAGATCAGAAAGTTGGCAAACCAGCCAGCTGGTACAGCGAGCCAGACAAATGCAATACCAAAACGCGGTGCAAAAATCAAAGCAACTGACAAGCGGATCGCAAGATTTACCATATTAGCAACAAGAAATGGCCGCATGATCCCAAGACCGCGAAGGACTCCATCTGTTGCCATCTTGATTCCCATGAAGGTGAAGAAATAACCGAGCCATCTCATATAATTTCCAGACACCTGATATGCTAAAGCAGTTCCATCTTTCCCTAGGAACAGTGAAGAAATCTGGGTATGCAAGGATTCGATGATCATGAAAGCAAGGATTGCGAAACATATATCTAACACCAATGCAGCATGGTATCCCTTTTTGATACGTTCGATCTTCTTTGCACCAAGATTCTGAGAAACATACGGCGAAACTGCATTACCAATGGATACAAATATCAATGAAAAAACATTTTCTACTCTCATCGTTGCTGAATATCCTGCAAGTGCCTGTGTACCGAATGGATTTACAACTGCCTGTACGATCATCATGCCAATTGACACTGTGGACTGCTGAAGAACTGACGGTACAGCAATTTGAAGCATAGAATGTAACTCCTGTCTGTCAAACCAGTCAAAGCGACTTTCATATCGACGCATCCGGCACAAGAAGATCAAAAGTGACAACACTGCGGAAATCCCCTGTGCAATGAGAGTTGCGAGGGCTGCACCGAACACACCGAGTCCAAGTCCAGCTACCATCCAAAGATCCATCAATATATTTAACATCGATGAGAATATTAAAAGAGCCAACGGTATTTTCGATTCACCGATCGAAGTAAACATTGTTGAAAGAATATTATACATAAACAAAAATGGAAATCCCACAAAATAAACTCTTAGATACAATACCGCTTCATTCAGTATATCAGCAGGTGTTTGTAATACACTCATCATCAAATGAGAAAAACAAAAACCAAAGACACCCAAAAATATACTTAAGACCAGAAAACTGATCAATGATGTTGACACGATCGTTTTCATTTTGCCATAATCTCTAGCTCCAAAATAACGGCTGACAAGCACACCCGCACCTACACCAGCACCCAATGCTATACAAATGAAGACATTCGTAAGGGCAGCACAGGCACCAACAGCTGCAAGTGCAGAAGAGCCTACAAACTGACCGACTATGATTGAATCAGCCATATTATACACTTGTTGAAAGAAGCTGCCAAGGATCATGGGCATTGCAAAAACAGTCAGCGCTTTAAGGGGCGCATCTGTAATCAAATATTCATCTTTTGACATTATCATATTCCTCCATAAGTTTCTTTTTGTTATCTAAAAACACTAACGATCAACTCAAAATGCTTTCGATTCGTTTTTATAAAACCATCTTTTTGTAATTTTGATATCTCCGTAGACATTGCTGCACGATCAATACAAAGATAATCTGCCAATTGCTGTCGGTCAAAAGGAATGTCAAAAGACAACGATGACTGTCTGATAGATTCTGCTGACAAATAAGACAACAGTTTATCTCTTGTCGTTCGCTTGCCGACATGTGTGATCTTGTCGTTCAGGATCAGTATCTTATTGGCCAAGACACTGACCAGATTACGAATCAACTTCTGATGATGTTCACATGCAGTTGGACAGGAAACCAGAAGTCTCTGAACATTTAAAAAAATGATCTCACAATCCTCATCTGCTGCCACACTGACATTCAAAACAGCTCCAGGACTTGCTGCATACGGCTCGCCAAAAAAATCACCGACATGGCATTTTGACAGAATATTCCGATGTCCCCACAGATCTTCCTGCATAACAAGAACACAGCCCGACACCACAAGTCCCATAACTTCGGTAGAATCCCCAGCTCTGAAAATATAAGAACCCCGTTTTCTGTAAATTGTCGTTGCATTTACGCAATGTAATATGGATAATATCTCGTTATCCGTAAGGCCTTTAAAAAAAGGACTGTTTTTTAAAATAGGCAAATATTTTTTCAAAATGATCCCTCCTGTTGGAAATCAAACATACATGTTGCAATTATTATACTATATTTTTTACAGAAACCCAAGTTGTATACTATTGACAGAGGATGGAAATGATAAAAAAGATCTTAGAATAAAAGGAGAATATAGTAATGGATAAGAATATGTTTTGTTTTCAGTGTGAACAGACGATCGGATGCAGTGGATGTACAGGAAATTCTGGTGTCTGTGGAAAAACGGCAGATACAGCAAAATTACAGGATGAACTGACAGGTGCGTTGATCGGTCTGGCAAGAGCTGTTGACAGCACAACAGCTGTTTCTAAAAAAACTAGTCAAGTCATAATTGAAGGACTGTTTACTACAGTTACAAATGTCAATTTTGATAATGCTTCAATTGAAAGCATGATACAAAAAGTTAGAGCAGAGAAAGAAAGGCTGGCTCCTGATTGCAGCAAATGTCAGTCTCCGTGTGGTAAAACAGACGAATACGATATGCAGCAACTATGGAATGCAGATGAAGATACCCGATCTCTGAAGTCCCTTATTCTCTTTGGCATTCGCGGAATGGCTGCATACGCCTATCATGCAGCTGTTCTGGGTCATGAAGATGATGAAGTGAATCTGTTCTTCTGCGAAGCATTATTTAAGATCGGTTATGAAGAGAACACAGAAACACTGCTTTCTACAGTTCTCAAAGTAGGAGAGATCAATTTGAAGTGTATGGCACTTCTTGACAAGGCAAATACTGAAACCTATGGAACACCAG
>ENA-OURS01003105-OURS01003105.1-human-gut-metagenome-genome-assembly--contig:-NODE-3105-length-10808-cov-8.426951_pt1 | contig 10808 bp, 8 predicted proteins | sample MGYA00242109_ERZ509010 | MGnify/ENA primary metagenome ERZ509010 (study PRJEB26280, sample SAMEA2338774) | human gut metagenome | biome: human gut; feature: human-associated habitat; material: faeces... | reverse complement strand
TGGAAGAATTAAAGAAATCCTGATATGGGATGTGAGTTTAAATTTATACGACAATGGTGACAAAGACTTTCATTCCAAGGAGCAACAATTAAATATTTCAAAAACGCTGAGGTCAGCATTTCCTAATCACAGGACAACGACCTCAGTTTTTTATACCCAGGAATCGGCATTCATGAATAAGCCGGTTCTTTTTGTTTACAGAAAAAAGAAGGAGTACAAGAAAATGAGCAGAGCAAAAAATCCAAAGTATGAATCCATGTCATTGGAGGAACTGAAGGCCAACATGGAAAAGAGCAGACAGGAACTGGAGGCAGCAATTCACCACAAAAACATTCTGGAGCAGCGGAAGAAGCTGGTAGAACGCAGGGAACGTTCCCACCGGCTGATTGTCAAAGGGGCAGAGTTTGAGAAAGTATTTCCGCTGTCCAGAGATCTGGAACAGGAAGACGTCCAGGACATGATGAATCAACTGCAGAACAGCAGTTACAACAAGAGTATTGTGCGGCAGGCTCATATAGCCGCCTTACACAAAGATCAACAGCAGATTGCAGAAGCAGTAAAAAAGACAGAGAAGGGAGATGACAGTTAATGGCACTGTATCATTTTTCAGTAAGGAATGTATCCAGAGGGAAAGGGCAGATGGTGGTCGCTTCCGCAGCCTATATTTCCGGGCAGAGGATTTTTGACAGTTATTACAACAAGATACACGATTATACGAGCAAGTCAGGTGTGATATTTACAGAAATCCTGACACCGGAGTATGTGCCAGAGCGTCTGACTGACAGGGAAACACTCTGGAACGAGGTGGAGCATGTGGAACGGAACAACAAGGCACAGCTTGCCTATTCGTTTGACATTGCACTGCAGAATGAATTGACACTTGAGGAAAATATCAGACTGGCAAAAGAGTTCTGCCAGGAGCAGTTTGTGGCACGTGGCATGATCGTGGATCTGGCAGTCCATGAGGGAAAAGCGGAAAATGAAGAAGAACCGGATAATCCCCATTTCCATGTGCTTGTCCCAATCCGTCCTTTTACAGAGGAAGGAATCTGGGGCAATAAGCAGAGAAGGGAATATATTCTTGATGAGGATGGAAACCGGGTGAAGGATGCCAAAGGAAAAGATATGTTCAATGCTGTTTCTACTACCGGATGGAATGATCCGGAGCTTTTAAAAGAATGGCGGCGGGCATGGACAGAGAAAGTAAATGGGAAATTCAGGGAGTGCCACATGGCATCCAGAATCGACCACCGTTCCTACAAAGAACAGGGGATTGACCTGATCCCGACCATCCATGAGGGATATGAAGTCCGGGCAATGGAGAAAAAGGGAATCAAAACGGTGATCGGAGAATTGAACCGGGCAATCCGGCAGTTTAACCAGATGTTTATTTCTCTGAAAGAATCCATTCAGTGGATGAAGACAGCTTATGAGAAAATGAAAGCAGAGCTGGATCGCAGGCAGAACCCGACACTGCTGGAAAGCCTGCAGGATTATTATGATAAAAAGACACAGGGCAGACCACCACTTCCCAATTTTTATGCGGAGATGAAACAGAGAGGTAAGAATCTCTCCAATTTACAGGAGTTTGCAAAATCCATCAGTTATCTTCAGACACATCAGATAGAAACGATGGATGACTTGCAGGAACGGATTGAGGAACTGAACGGTGTTGTTTCTGTCAGTAAAAAAGAAATTTCTGAAAAGCGGAAACAGTTAAAGGAACTTGAGAATCTGGAAAAGATGGCAGAGGTAATAAAAACAAATCAGCCATTGATTGATGAGTATAACCATTTCTATTTTCAGAAAAGACGGGAGAGATATTATCAGCAGCATAAAAAAGAAATCAATTATTACCGCAAATGTGAACGGGAACTGAAACAACATCTGGATAAAAATGGAAAAGTGCCAACTGCCAGATGGAAACGGGAGAAAGAAGAACTTCAGGCGGGGATCGAAGAGCTGAAAGCAGATAATCAGCCGTACCAGGAGGAACTAACTTTTGTGAAAAAGGTACAGAGCTGTGCGGATATTGCCAGACGTGACCGGGAAATGGCAGAAGCAGATACTTCCGGGCGTTCAGAAGAAAAAAGGGAGAAGCAGGTGAAGTTCCCGACATTTTACACAGTTCAGGCGAAAGAGATTCTTGAAGAAAACGGGAAAGCAGAGCAACAGCCGTTGAACCAGTCGGAGCAGAATCCAGAAAAGAAGACCTCTCTTCTGAGAAAACTGGATGAAAAAAAGAAAGAGTGTGCAGAGCGTGATGCAAAACAACAGGCAGTGAAGAAAAAGCGAAACTATGACATGAGTTTATAACAGTCTGTCAGCAGGACAGACGGGAAAGGATGAGCAAAATGCAGTATACAGAAGAACAAATTATAAGAGCAAATCAGACAGATCTTGTTTCTTTTCTGAGCGCACAGGGAGAACAACTAGGGAAAAGCGGAAAGGAATACCGTTGGAAAAAGCATGACAGTGTAACGGTATCCGGAAACCGGTGGTACAGGCACAGTCAGGGGAGGGGTGGCTATCCGGTGGATTTTGTGATGGAATTTTACAATGCCACATTTCCGGAAGCTGTCAAGATGCTAACCGGGGAGGAAGGCGAAGGCAGGAACAGTACCTGCCCCGCCCCGTCCCCTGACTTCCGATTACCAGAGAAAGAGGAAAATAATGATAGAATCATCAGATATCTGACAGAAAACAGAGGGATTGAAAAGAATATGGTGGAGGAATGGATCGGCAGTGGGGATATTTATGAAGAAAAGAAGCACCATAATGTGGTGTTTGTTGGCAGAGATGCAGACGGTATTCCAAGATATGCCCATTGCAGGGGAACTGGTGAAACAAAATACCGGGGAGATGTGGCTGAATCTGATAAATCTTACGGATTCTGTCACAGAGGGACGGATAATCAGTTGTTTGTGTTTGAAGCAGCCATTGATCTGCTTTCTTTTATCCAATTATTTCCCAAAGACTGGAAAAAGCGGAGCTACCTGAGTCTGGGTGGCATTTCCAGTGCGGCACTGATGGCTTTTCTTTCTGAACGCCCTCAGATTACTTCGGTTTTCCTGTGCCTGGATAATGACCATGCAGGGAATGAAGCCAGTGAGAAATTGGCAATAGAAATCCCGGACGGATACAGTGTCATCCGTCTGAAACCGTCCCGAAAGGACTGGAATGAAATCCTCTGTGATAAAAATGCAGACAGGAAGAAATCAATCATTGAAACAGTTACAATGAAAGTACCGGAGAAGGAAGAACTGGTGCCGATGTTGTGTTATGAAGACATTGAACAGACCAGTGTAGAATGGCTGTGGTTTCCCTATCTGCCATTTGGAAAACTGACGATTATTCAGGGCAATCCAGGAGAGGGAAAAACTTATTTTGCCATGATGCTGACCGCAGCCTGCACGAACCGTAAGACTTTCCCGAACATGGAAGAGATTGAACCTTTTAATGTGATCTATCAGACTGCAGAAGACGGTATGGGAGATACGATTAAGCCGAGGCTGGTGGAAGCAGGAGCAGACCTGAGTCGGGTGATGGTCATTGATGATACAGAGGAAGCATTGACGTTATCCGATGACCGTATTGAAAAAGCAATCCGTCAGAATCAGGTCAGACTTTTAATCATTGATCCGGTACAGGCTTTTATCGGTGCCGATGTGGATATGAACCGGGCAAATGAAGTCCGTCCGGTATTCCGGAAACTGGGAATGATCGCTGAAAAGACCGGTTGTGCGATTGTGCTGATCGGACATCTGAATAAATCTTCAGGGACACAGAGTACTTACCGGGGACTTGGTTCTATTGATATCATGGCGGCGGTGAGAAGCCTGCTTTTTATCGGGAAAGTAAAGAAAGACCCGACAACAAGAGTACTGATCCATGAGAAAAGTTCTCTTGCACCTCCAGGTGAGACGATGGCATTTAAACTTGGAGATGAAGAAGGATTCCGCTGGGTGGGAGCTTATGAGATTTCCGCAGATGATCTTCTGGACGGAAAGGAAGGAAAGCCGACAGAAACAAAACTGCAACGGGGAACGAAACTGATCTATGAACTGCTTGCAGACGGAAATGCAGTCACAATCCGGGAACTGGATGAAAAGGCAAAAGCACAGGGAATCTCCCAGAGAACCATGCGAGAAGCCAGAAGCCGGATGAAAGAAGAACTGGATTATCGGATGAATGAAAAGCAGGAAAATACCATTCGATTAAAAAAACAAGGGAGAATGGGTGACGGCAGAATTTTGGAGTGAACGGCAGGCTTTATAGATACCCTATCTGCCGTCTGCCGTCTGCCGGTGCAAGGCAATCAAACGGAAATAGCAGGTATCCATACAGAATAAGGATTGCTGTGAATCTGGAACAAAAATGAATTGTAATATGGCGGATATAATGGTATGATTATCCGGTAACAGCAATGTTACGGGGAAGCACCTGTGACAGGGTGTGGCTGCCTCCTGATATTTACAGACCGGAGCCTTTCGGGGTTCTGAGATGAAAGAAAGGAGGTGCGTGATATGACAGCTTATGAGATTATCTCAATATTCTTAGGCGTACTCAGTTTACTGATCGCTTTTGGTAGCCTGTTAATTGCGATTATTGCCTTTCTTGATCGGAAGAACAAGAGGAAATAAAAATGCCTATCCTGTCTGCCAACAGGATAGGCGGTGGTCGTAAGACCATTTAGTCAACTCAGGCGGCATCCACTTTGGAGTGGGTGCTTTTCCTATAACAAATGTACCACACATTCCTCTTGTTTTCAATGGGAAAATTAAAATATGCAGTTCATCTGACAGGGATTTATCCCTGTCTTTATTATATCCCCAATTTCTGAAATGTTAATACAAAAATTTTAATATATGTAACCAACAGTCTGGGCAGTTAATCTGTAAAAATGGATTAGCTGCTCTTTTTTTGCAAAAAATGGAGGTTTTACAATGGCAGTGAAGAAGAAAATTATCAACATCAGAGTATATTTTGACGGTGATCAGGACGCAAAAGAAGTGTTTGCAGAGGTGATCGCACAGAAAATACGTGACACGAAAACAAAAGATAAACTTGCAATAATGAAAGATAAGCAGTATAATGATTATGAGTTCAGTAATCTGAAATCTGCGTAGGATGTGCAAAGTAACGGAGGTATCAGATGAACAACAGATATATGAGTAACAATATAGAAAGAAATGCAACCTGGAGAGTTGGTGTATACTGCCGACTTTCCAAAGATGACGAATTGACCGGAGAGAGTGCCAGCATCTCCAACCAGAGAGACATACTGGTGAATTACTGTCAGTCACAGGGCTGGCAGGTGGTGGATGTGTTTCAGGACGATGGTTATACAGGATTGAACACAGACCGACCTGATTTGCAGAGACTTCTCAAAGCCTGTGAAAAAGGACTGGTGAATCTTGTAATTACCAAAGACCAGAGCCGACTGGGACGAAACCATGTACAGACAGGATTTCTGATGGAGGAGTTTTTCCCAAAGCATGGAGTAAGGTATATCGCATTATATGATAATGTGGATACCTTTGCCGGAGACAATGAGATTGCCCCATTTAAGAACGTGCTGAACGAGATGTATTCCAGAGATATTTCCAAGAAAGTCCATGCGTCCTATCACCTGCAGGCAACCAAGGGAAAGTTTACAGGTGTTGTTCCACCACTGGGATATCAGAAAGACCCGGAGGAAAAGGGACATCTCCTGATTGACGACGAGACAGCACCGATTGTCCGGAAAATTTTCCAGTGGGCGGTGGACGGTCATGGGATTAACTTTATATCCAGAGAACTGGAACGCCAGCAGATTCCCTGCCCGTCATGGTGGCACCGGAAACGGGGACTCCGCACCTATTACACAAAATGGGAAAAGAAAGACCCGGAAAATGGGAAATATGTATGGGATGAATCCTATCTGAAATCCCTGCTGATGAATCCCGTTTACTGTGGTGACATGGCTTCCCAGAAGAGGTACTACCGTTTCAAGATTGGCAATCAGGGAGATAAAGCTCCGGAGGACTGGATCACAGTCAGGGATACCCACGAAGCAATCATTCCGCAGGATGTATTTGATCTGGTACAGGCAAAGATGAAAGGCAGGAAACGCCAGACAGAACAGGGAGAATACAGCATGTTTGCCGGATTACTCCGCTGTGCAGAGTGTGGCGGTGCGTTGACGTTGAAGAAGACGCACACCAAAGACCAGCATGAAGTTTATACCTGTTCCACTTATATCCATAAGGGGAAAGCACATTGTACCCAGCACCGGGTGGACGCTGATGACCTGTATGATGCAGTCCTTACCAGAATCCAGGAATGTGCAAAAGCAGTTACCGGAGACGGAACAGAACTGGAAAACCGGGTAAAGGAGTTATGCGAGGAAGATACACAGGGACACAGGGAAAGTCTGGAGAAGCTGGTATCAAAGCAGAAAGACCGCCTGGAAACGTTAGACCGGCTGATTGCAAAACTGTATGATGACCTTATCAATGACAAGATTACAGAATCTGTTTTTGATAAGATGCTGGAGAAGACACAGAAGGAGCAGACAGATATCAAAAAGGAACTTTTCCAGAATGAGAGTGTGCTGAATACGGAAGAAAAACTGGATGCACAGTCCCAGCAGTGGATTGACGATATTAGCGAGTATGCGGACATCAAAGAACTGGATGCCAATCTTCTGAACCGGCTGATCAGTAAAATCGTTATCTCAGAACCGCAGGAGAAAGACGGAACAGAAAATTACTGCCGTACTCCTGAAACGGTCACAATGGAAATTCATTTCAACTTAAAACCAATACCGGAGCTTGGAACCATCGAAAGAGGTTCCGGCTCCCATAAATAAGAAAAATCTATCAAAATTTAATCTATTTTAATCTTTTCAAGGCTCATTTCGAGCAAATATTTTCTCATAAAAGACATAAAACAGCTTATGGCGGGCGGCGGTATCGCCCTGGTGGGTGCCACGCTGATTCCGCTCCTGTCCGGCCTGTTCAGTTAATAGCCGATGGGCAGTCTGTTTGATTGGATAACAGACTGGATCAAAGAGGGCCTGATCGAAGCGATCACCGGGCAGTACACCAGTATTTTTGAATCGGTAAACAGCCAGGTCGCGGATGTGGCCGGGCAGGTCGGACAGACCCCGCAGGGCTGGAATGGCGGCGTGTTCAGTATGATCCAGAATCTTTCTGAAACCGTCGTCATTCCCATTGCGGGCATGATCCTGACCTTTGTGCTGGTATATGAGCTGATTCAGATGATTTTGGAAAAGAACAACATGCACGATTTTGATACGTTCAACATCTTCAAGTGGATCTTCAAGACCTTTGTAGCCACCTACCTGCTTACCAACTGTTTTACGATTGTCATGGCGGTGTTTGATGTCGCCCAAAATGTGGTATCGCGGAGCGCCGGCGTGATAAACGGGAACCTGGATGTCACGGCGGCGCTGGCTGACCTGGAAACGCAGCTTGAAGCAATGGGGATGTGGGAGCTGATCGGCTTATGGCTGGAAACCAACATCATCAACCTGTGTATGTGGGTACTGTCTATTGTGATCTTTGTCATTGTCTATGGCCGCATGATTGAAATATATCTCACGGTCAGCCTGGCACCCATACCGTTTTCCACAATGGCAAACCGTGAATGGGGACAGATGGGGACGAACTACCTTCGTTCCCTGTTTGCTCTGGGATTTCAGGGGTTCTTAATCCTGGTATGCGTCGCAATCTACGCGGTGCTGGTCCAGTCGATCCCCTCGTCCGGCGATATTCACGGTGCGATCTGGGGCACGGCGGGATATACCGTACTGCTGGCCTTCGCCCTCTTTAAGACAGGCTCGTTATCTAAAAGTATATTCAACTCGCATTAGCGGGTAACAACTACATTTTAACAAGGAGGAACTTTCATTATGAGTAAAACCAATACCGAACCCATGCAGCCGGACACTCAGGCGTCCGAAAGCTTGAAGCTGGATGTAACCGTGCGCCCGATTGCCCCGATGGGGAACCTCTTGGCCTTTGCCAACGTGACGATTGGCGACTGCTTCAAGATCGACGGCTTCCGTATCTGCTCCGGCGAAAACGGTCTGTATGTCAACATGCCTTCCACCCAGGATAAGCAGGGCAAATGGAGGGATGTCTGCTGGCCGGTGACGGCGGACTTCCGCAGACAGCTCAATGATGCCCTGATCGAAGGGTACGGCCAGGCGATTGAAAATTTGCAGGCCACCCTTGAAGCGACCAGGGGCGCGGCGGAAAAGCCTTCCCTGACCGGCGCCTTGAAAGAAAATGCCGGAAAGGTCAAGACGCAGCCGGCAAAGCCTGCACCTGCCAAGAGTGAGCAGGCCCGCTGATGGCGGAGGCCGGAAAATATGGCATTGTGTACGCGGACCCGCCCTGGCGCTATGATATGAAGCGCGGAAAAGGCGTGGCAGAAAACCATTACCCTACCATGAGCATTGAAGAAATATGCGTACTGCCGGTTGCAGACCTTGCGGCCAAAGACAGTGCGCTTTTTCTATGGGCCACCTTCCCGCAGCTCAGTGAGGCGTTCCGGGTGATCGAGGCATGGGGCTTCCACTATAAGACCCTGGCGTTTCTGTGGCTGAAGCAGAACCGGAAAGCCGATACATGGTTTTATGGGATGGGTTTCTGGACCCGCTCTAATGCGGAAGTGTGCCTGCTGGCAACACGCGGGCACCCAAAACGCCAGTGTGCAGGAATCCACCAGTTTGTGATCTCCCATATCGAGCAGCACAGTAAGAAGCCCGATGAAGTGCGGGACAAGATCGTAAAGCTCATGGGAGATCAGCCCAGGGTGGAGCTTTTTGCCAGGCAGCAGACCCCCGGCTGGGATGTATGGGGCAATGAAGTGGATTGCAGTATTACAATGCCGCAAAACGGATAAAAAAGATTCTCGCAGATCGGAGGTGACAACGAAATGCCTTATGTACCCGTACCCAAAGACTTAACCAAAGTCAAGACCAAAGTTGCCGCTGGCCTGACAAAGCGCCAGCTTATTTGTTTCAGTCTGGCCGCGCTAGTGGGGCTGCCGGTATATTTCTTTACCCGCGGCGCCATTGGCAATTCAGCGGCGGTGCTCCTTATGATCGGCCTGATGATGCCCTTTTTCTTCTTTGCCATGTATGAGAAGGACGGGCAGCCGGCGGAAAAGCTGCTGAGGAACCGGCTCCGCTATAAGCTCTGGCCGAAGAACCGCCCTTACCGGACGGAAAATCTCTATAAATCTATATCCAAAAAGGAGGTATCACAGATTGCCAAAAACCAAACAGCAGGAGGCGCAGGAAAAACGTCTGCAAAGAAACGTAAAGCAGGCCAAAAAAAACCGCGCCGAAGCAAGAAAGGCAGGAAGTAAAACTGCCTCTCCTGCCGGGCCGAAGAAAAAGCCCGGCTTTTTTTCCGGGCTGAAAGCGGACGCCCCGCAGACGGTCCAGCAGAGTATTCCCTATAAGGAAATGTACCGGGACGGTATCTGCCGTGTAAGCGGCAATTATTACACCAAGACGGTGCAGTTCTTTGATATTAACTACCAGCTCGCGCAGGCGGACGACAAGGCGCAGATTTTTGAGGGCTACTGCGATTTTCTCAATTACTTTGACGCCTCGATCCATGTGCAGCTTACCTTCATCAACCAGCGGGCCAATATGCAGGATTTTGTTCGGAGCATAGATATTCCTACCCGCGGCGACGAGTATGACGGAATCCGCAGGGAGTACGCGGATATGCTCAAGAACCAGCTCCAAAAAGGCAATAACGGCCTTACCAAGCGGAAGTATATCACTTTCGGGATTGAGGCGGAGGACCTTCGCACGGCGAAAATGCGTCTGGAACGGATCGAAACGGATGTGCTGGGGAACTTCAAGGCCCTGGGCGCGCAGGCAAGGCCCTTAAACGGGCTGGAACGTCTGGAGCTTCTGCACAGCCAGCTCCACCCGGACGGCCAGGAGAAACTTCATTTTAACTGGTCGGATTTGCCGAAAACCGGGCTCTCCACAAAGGACTATATCGCCCCTTCCGGTCTCTCCTTCTCCCAGGACGGCAAGACCTTCCGGGTGGGCGACCATTCCGGCGCGGTGTCCTTCTTGCAGATTTTGGCCCCGGAGCTGACGGATCGGCTGCTGGCGGAACTGCTTGACCTGGATGACGCCGTGACAATCAACCTGCATATCCAGTCTATCGACCAGGCCCAGGCGATCAAGAACATCAAACGCAAGATGTCTGATTTGCAGAAGATGACGATTGAGGAACAGAAGAAAGCGGTCCGCTCCGGCTATGACATGGACATCATACCTACCGACCTTGCCACTTATGGGGAAGAAGCGAAAAATCTCCTGCAGGATTTGCAGAGCCGGAATGAAAGGATGTTCCTTGTGACGGTTCTGGTGGAGAATATCGCCCCGAAGCGCCAAAAGCTGTTTAACGATGTTTTCGCCGCTTCTGGTGTGGCGCAGAAATACAACTGTGCCCTGAAACGGCTGGACTTCCAGCAGGAGCAGGGCCTTATGTCCTCCCTGTGCCTGGGGCAGAACCAGATCGAGATCGAGCGGGGTCTTACCACCAGCAGCACGGCAATTTTCGTGCCGTTTACCACCTGCGAGCTGTTTCAGGAGGGCGAGGCTTTGTATTACGGTCTCAATGCCCTTAGCAACAACCTGATTATGGCGAACCGCAAGAACCTGAAAAACCCCAACGGCCTGTTCCTGGGTACGCCCGGCAGTGGCAAATCTTTCTCTGCCAAGCGTGAGATCGTCAATGTGTTCCTTCTGACGGAGGACGACA
>ENA-OURS01003085-OURS01003085.1-human-gut-metagenome-genome-assembly--contig:-NODE-3085-length-10872-cov-2.073311_pt1 | contig 10872 bp, 4 predicted proteins | sample MGYA00242109_ERZ509010 | MGnify/ENA primary metagenome ERZ509010 (study PRJEB26280, sample SAMEA2338774) | human gut metagenome | biome: human gut; feature: human-associated habitat; material: faeces... | reverse complement strand
TTTCTCATCTTCTTGAAAACCGACCGGATATGGAACTCCTTGAGCTTCCGGAATATGAAGGTTTCACTTCAGGTGTCCCGGAATGGGGAAACGGAGATCCGTCACTTATACGCAGCGTACATCTCTTTCCCCATAAGATGCAGGGAGAGGGACACTTTCTTGCACTGTTTCGTAAAGAGGGCAGAACCGATCTGATCGGTACAATGTCTTCTGCAAAACCAAATGCCGAAACCCGCAAATGGCTGGAACTTTTCCTGAAGGAGATCGGACTGAAAACACTTGGTGGGCAGCCCTTTGACTGGAATCGCGTTGAAACACGAAAAGACAAAGTCTACTATCTGCCACCGATAGGCGGTGATTTCCGTGGACTTACATTCCTTCGAAATGGTCTGTATCTCGGGGACCTTAAGAAAAACCGTTTCGAACCTTCCCAGCCATTTGCACTTTCCCTTCGAAAAGGTGATGCAGAAGCCGTAATCTCACTTCCGGTCTCCGATCAGCGTCTGACACGCTATCTCAAGGGTGAGACTCTCAATATTGAACCGGAAGAGGCTGCTCACGCAAAAGGATGGCATCTGCTCTGCGTTGAAGGTTATCCAATCGGATTCGGTAAACTCGTCGGCCAGACTCTCAAAAACAAATATCCCGCAGGATGGAGAGTGTAACCTCTCTGTCCTACGGGATATTTTCATGATAACGGTATCATCTTTCTCAGTGTAAATGAATAAATATATGTTTCCTTTACTTTTTTCTGCAGCATTCGTTCCAATGCCGCTGCGTAATCCTCCAACTGTATATGATACAGATCGATCAGATCCTGTTCTCCCCCCGGTGATACCTTATCAGTCTTATAATCCACCAGTACGATCTCATCGTCCTCAATAAAATAGGCATCTATGATTCCCTGCACCAGTACTGTCTCTTCACCGTTCCAGGCTGCCTCGATCTGATTCATCTTCTGTGCAATGACAAATGGCTGTTCGCGATAAAGTGCGTTTTGTTCTGCTGCTGTTTTCATACGCTGTCCAAGTTTTGAATCCACAAACGCAAGAATATCTGCAATTCGGATGCATTGTGCTTCCTCCGGTGACATTTTCCTGCTGTCTGTGAGCATCCGAATCTGTTTCTGGATCTGATGTACATCTTCTGCATGTGTATAATCCAGGCATTCCATCAGACGGTGATAGGCCGTTCCTCTTGCAGCTCCACGATATTCTTCTTTTTCCCCTGAAACAAATGTCGGAATGATCTCCTGAATATCCGGTTCATAAAACAGGGATTCTTCTTTTTCTTCCTCCCCCCGCCAGCTGCGTTTCTTAAGTTCCGATACACTGACTTTCACCGGCAGATCTTTAAGATATTCAAATGGATAGCAAAAAGCAAATCTTTCTGTCAGAATCTCATGGATCTCCTCATCATAAATTTTTCTGCTGTCCCATTCTTTGAGAAGTTTTTCCTGCATCTGGCTGTCCGTCTGTCCAAGAATCTCACCCTGTACCAGCTCCGCTGCCGTAATTTTCTGCACTTTGAATTCCGCGTGTTCCATCTCACAGACCTGGATCTGCCGGTCTGCAATCCCATATTCCCTGAAAAGTGGCAGCATAGCTTCATGGCGAGCCAGAGCCGGAAGGATAAATGACCAGTAGTTTCTTGCTTCTCCCCTTGTTCCAATCGGAAGCAATGTCTCTCTGCGTCCCATCTGCCAGGAAACTTCCTGCAGCACATCCGCAAGCTTTGCAATTGTCCCTGTAATGATCAGTTTTTCCTTTGCCCTGGTCAGCGCCACATAAAGAACTCTCAATTCTTCCCCAAGGCTTTCCCTTTTGAGCTGTCTCCGTATGATCTGTTTGTGTACTGTTGACAGAATCAGACGCTTTTCCGGAAGGATGACATCCACTCCGAAGCCCATATCAGGATGGATCAGAAAACGACTGTTGATATCCTGAAAATTGAACTGTTTTCCCATTCCTGCTGCAAACACGATTGGAAATTCCAGTCCTTTACTTTTGTGTATTGTCATGATCTGCACTGCACCGTTTCCGGCATCAGCCAGATTTACTTCTCCAAAATCCACTTCATATTTCTGCAGTTTTTCTATATAACGAACGAAGTTAAACAGTCCACGATAGCTTGTTTTTTCGTATTCCATTGCTTTTTCCACAAGCATATGAAGGTTTGCACCTCTCTGTGCACCACCCGGAATTGCTCTTACATAATCCCCATATCCTGTTTTTCTGAGAATATACTGGATCAACTCATGAACCGGTGTGTACACCGCAAGGTCACGCATTTCTTCCAGCAGCTCTATAAAATGACTGATCTTCTCTCTTAATACAAGTTCTTCTTCATCCCTGTCATCTGTCTTTCTGTCTCTGAATGCAAGCAGACTTTCATACAACATACCATCCGGACATTTGCTTCGGATTATCGCAAGTTCCTGTGTATTGCAACCTCCGATTGCAGAATGCAGTACACCTGTCAGCGGAATATCCTGCATTGGATTATCGCATATGCGGAGATAATTCAGAAGCGTCACCACTTCCTGCGCTGCAAAATATCCTGTTCGAGATGCTGTATAGACCGGGATTCCCTTTGATGCAAGTACCTGGCTGAATGGCTCCGCCCATCCCGCAGAAGTTCGCAGAAGGATGACAATATCACCATATCCTGCCTTACGATAAGTTCCGCTATCCTTATCCAGCACCTCTTCGATACCGGCAAGCTTCTGGATCCGCTGTGCGATCGCAAGTGCCTCCAGTTCCTGTACTGTCTGATTTCCCTGCTCCTCCAGTTCCTCACCGTCCTTTTCGATCAGGAGTACTTCTGTCTCCGGCTCTTTACCATCTGCTCTCTCTGGAAATGACGCACCTGTATAAAGTGCATTTTCATCCTCATAAGTGATCCCGCCAAGATCCTCACCCATGATCTGGCGAAACAGATAGTTGACAGATGATAATACCGTTCCACGGCTTCGGAAGTTTTTGTGCAGATCGATTCTCTGTTCCTCGCTGTCTTCCAGTGAATACCTGTGGTATTTTTCCATAAAAAGCTCCGGTCGTGCCAGACGGAAACGATAGATACTCTGCTTGACATCTCCAACCATAAAAATATTTTTCCGTTTGTCTGCCCATCCGGCTACCAGATTCGTGATCATCTCCTGTACCAGATTACTGTCCTGATACTCATCTACCATTACTTCATCATAACGTGCAGATAATTCCCATGCAGCTGCACTCGGTGTAATCGTATCGCCTTCTTTGTGCATCAGTATGTCCAATGCAAAATGTTCCATATCCGTAAAATCCAGAATATTCTGTTCTCTTTTTCGGTCAGCAAAAGCGTCCTTATACTGCAGTGTGACTTCAGCCAGTCCTTCCATTGGTCTGCGGCAATACTGCAGATACTCAAGAATCAGTTCTTCTGTCTGGTTAAAATATTTTTCTGTCAGTTCATTCCAGAGTCCCTTGGCACTGTCACGGAGATCTTTCACCTGTATTTTCTTTTCCTCGTCTACCGACAGATCTTTTTTCGTTGAAAGCCGGGCATATTTGTGATTTTTAAGAAGTTCTGAAAATCCATTGTAATCACGCTCTTTGACCGCAGTCTCCGCTGCTCTGAGTAACAGAATATCATCATCCAGCGCAGCCTCATAAAAATAAGGTCCTGACTCTTCCCGGCAGATTGCAGCTGCCCTGGAAAGAAGCTCTCGTACCTGCACGATGCTCTCATCTGCGGCATCCCAGATCAGCTTCATCCACGGTGTATCGTGAAGATCTTCCAGTGAATCCACCTGATACACCTCAAGACACTCCTCGATCCATTCTTCCGGAAACGGATGACTCATAGACGCATCGTACAGTTTATAGATCATATCGCGTATCTCATCATCTGTCTTTCCCGTCGCATAACACTCCACAAGACTTAAAAACTTCTCGCCTTTCCTTGCATAGGCAGCCTCCAGAACCTCCTTCATGACATCTTCCCTGAGAAGTTTCAGTTCTCCTTCCTCTGCCGTCCGATAGCCAGGATCCAGATCGATCATATGGAAATAATTTCGAATGATGTAAGCACAGAATCCATCAATTGTTGTAATCTGTGCATTGTGAATCAACGATGCTTGTCTTTGCAGGTGTTCATTGTCCGGATTATCGTACAACATCTGATCGATTGCAGCTGAAATCCTCTCCTTCATCTCCCCTGCCGCAGCACGCGTAAATGTCATGATCAACAGACGGTCAATGTCCACTGGTCTTTCTGTATCCATGATCTTGCTTAATATCCTCTGTACAAGCACAGCCGTTTTTCCGGAGCCAGCTGCAGCACTGACCAGAATATTCCGATCCCGAAGTGAAATGACTTTCTGCTGTTCTTCTGTCCATGTTACTCCCATCAGTCTTCCACCTCCTTTGCAAATGCTTTCCAGATCTCCTCATCTGCAAACTGTTTCAGTCTGCGGAATTCATAACCTGGAATCTTCCGGTCAAAACCGCAGGTCCCCTGATATGGACAGTATGTGCAGGCATTACGGTTTCCCATCTCATATGGAGCAGCTTCCGCATTGCCGTTCAATATCGATTCCCGGATATCAGTGATTTTTTTCTTTACATAAGCATCCAGAAGTTCAAATTCTGTCTCACTTGCCACAGAAGAACCTTTTCGAAGTGTTCCCTTTGTCGTATAAGACAATGGCAATGAGATCGTAGTCCTGTCCAGATTCTCGATCACATCCCTGTCGTCCATGACAAGGCCATTCATTTTCAGCTTTTTGAAAATCTCCGGATCCAGTTCATCCAGATCTTCTTCCATTTCTTTCTGAAGCATCGGATCTTTGACATTATAATAAAAGATTCCTGCCGGTCTTACCTGACAGTCCGGATGTTTTCTCTGTTCTGCCTGCATGGCGGCATCCATATACACGACCAGCTGCATCTGAAGTCCATAATAAATACTTACCAGATCAAATGAGGTATTTCCGGTCTTGTAATCTATGATCTTTACATAAACCCTGTCTTCTTCCTGCATCACATCCAGGCGGTCAATTCGGCCTCCGCCAATAGCCACCTCGAAACCTTCCGGCTCAAATCTGCCGTTTTTTAACTGTTCCTGCAAGGCCCATACGGTTCTTCGGAGAATTCGTCTCGTCCGTTCTATCATGTAGTGATTTCTTGCACTGCTCTGCAGAATCGTATTTCCATAATCAGCAGCAATTTTATCCAGACAGTTATCTGCGATCGTATCTCGTTCTTCATCAGAGAGTTCTCGCCAGTTCAGTTGTTTTTGCCGCAGCTCTACTGCAAACTCCTCCAGGGCCTGATGAATAATGTTTCCCATATCCATTGCCCGAAACTCATATTCTGCCCGTTCCGTAAGTTCAAGTCCATATTTCAGAAAATGTGCAAATGCACATGCAGAAAAACGCTCCAGCCTCGTTGCACCATTTGGTGAGATTTCCCATACAATGCTTTTGCGACACTTTTGCTGATCTGATCCACCGGTTTTCTGAGGAAAGCCGCCTCGGTCAGTTTTTTTGTCATTGTACAATAATCGGGACTATTCAGATACCAGCTGTAGAGTTCTGCAAACAGCTGATTTTCTTTTCGTTTCTCTTCATCTGTCAGATTTTCCAGAAGATATCCTACCGATGTATTTGGCGTTTCCAACAGATCCAGTTCCTTTTCCGGTTTCTCTGCACGCTCTATATGAATTTCAGGAAAAAGTGTCTGTATTGTACGAATCAGAAATGCCGGTCCTACTGCTTCTCCTTTTCCATTTGATCTGCTGTAAGAAAGGCAGAGACTTTCACTCGGTTTTGTCAGATTCAGATACAGATAAAAACGCTGCATGTTCATCAATTCTTTTGGTCCCGGTGCCAGCTCAATCCCCTGATTTCCCAGGAAGTCTCTGTCCATCTCTGTCAGTATTCCACCGGACTCCGTATTTTTCGGAATGCATCCTTCATTAACCCCGACAAAAAACAATGCCCGAATATCTTTCAGTCGTGTTCTCTCCATATCTCCGATCAGAACCTGATCGATTCCCGGAGGAATCAACGCAACTTTCGCCTGCGTCATACCGGTCTCCAGAAGCTGTCTGAACTCTTCAGGAGAAACTACTTCTTCACCAAGGATACTGACCATCTTGTCCAGAAGATCCATGATAATCCCATAGATCTGTGCATATTCTTTCTCCCTGGCACGATCTCCCTGCTGTTTAAAATGCAGTTCCTGCACTTTCAGTTTTTCCTGGATCTGTCTCTTTACAATAAAATCATACAGATATATGCTGTATTCTCTGACCGTTTTCTTTTTTCCGGAAAATCCTTCTGCCAGTTCACGTACTTCCTCTGTAAAATGTTCACGAATTTCATTCAAATCCATGATAACCGCCGGATCCATGCCACGGTAGATCCTTACCCATGTCTCATTCCATTTGCGAAATCCACGGATTCCAAGTGCAATCACATAATTTTCCAGGATATCCACTTCTCTTCTTGAAAGATCCGACATTCCACATCGCAGATAACGAAAAACACTTTCATAACTGAATCCCTGTACTGTCATTTCCAGGGCAGCACGCAGATACTCCACAAATGGATTCATCAATACTGAATGTTTTTCATCCACAAAAAAAGGAATTTCCGCTGCATCAAACACATGTCTGGCAATGCTTCCATATTCCTCCAAATTTCCCGTGATCACAGCGATCTGGCCGTATCTGTATCCGTGTTCACGCACCAGCCGGCTGATTCGCCTTGCCGTTTCTTCCATTTCACGTTCCGGATTTCCTGCCTGAAAAATCTGCACCTCCTTCTGTTCTTCGTTATAGGCTCCTCTGTGATAACGAAACAGATTCTGTTCCAGAAAATTCAATGCAGGTGCTTTTGCAAATCTGGATTCAGCTCCGGCCTTTACCCAGATTGGTTCTTCCATATCCCTGGTAAATTCCGAAAGGGATCGAATCATTTTGTGACTCATATAAAACAACTCATGTGGTTTTCCTTTCGCAAGCAACTGTTCTCTGACATCCATTGTTACTGTCACTGTTACATGTTCACAGACCTGAAGGAGTTCCCGGATAACGGTATGCTGCACTGGCGTGAAACCGGTATATCCATCCAGCACAACTGTACTTCCTTTCAATTTTTCTGAAAAAGGAATTTCTTTTGCCAGCACTTCCAATACCTCTTCTGCCGTCATAAAATGATCGGACAGGTATTCCCGAAAAGCCTCATACAAAACTGCCACATCTTTCAGTTTCATCTGAAGAAGTGGTTTGTCTGACGCATCCTGGATCATCTTATCAAGTTCTTCTTTGCGAACCTCATACTGCATAAATTCAGAAATCAGTGATTTTACTTCATCCAGATATCCTGGTTTTTTCATCTGGTTTTTCAGATATACCAGTTTCTTCTGGCTGACCTGCACCAGTTTCTGAAGAATCATATTTTTGCCGGTTTCCTCCAATACTTTACGGGTATCTCCACCTACTTCTTCAAAAATCCGATAGGCCAGTCGTTCAAAACTCAGCACATCAATATTCAGGATTCCTTTCTGCGGATGCATCTCTACAAGTGTTTTCTGTGTCTGCATCGTGAACTGCTCCGGAACGATCACATAATACATTTTTTCCGGATGAGCAGCGGCTTCACGAATCACCCTCTGGTAAGCCCTGAAGGATTTTCCTGCACCTGAATTTCCTATAATAAACTGAAGTGACATAAAAGTCCTCCTCAAAATAATTCTTTCTATTAATTTAACATAAATCTACTCAAATTGTAATAAGATATACAGAATCAGAGTTAGATCAGATCTGCATCTGCCACAAACCATATTCCCGAAATCAGGAGGCTTATCCATGAGTTCCAAGACCAAAATTGTAGTTCTACATATGAAAGAAGTGATCTATACAGGAATCTTTCTGCTGCTCCTCGTGATTTTAGGTGTGGTGATGTTCCTTATGTTTGGTTCCGGCAAATCAAAAACGGCATCTTCCGATGCCGTTTCAAAATATACGCCCGGAATCTACCGCACTTCTATCCGATTGAACAACAACACGTTCGATGTAGAAGTAACGGTAGACCAGGATCAGATACAATCCATTCATCTTGCCAACTTAAGCGAAAGCACTTCTGCCATGTTTCCACTGGTTGAACCTGTACTGGACTCTCTGTCCAGCCAGATCTACTCCGGCCAGTCCCTGGATGATCTGGAATACTCCAGTGATCAGAAATACACTGCTCTGATGCTGATTCATGCGATCGATGAAGCAGTCACCAAAGCCGAAGCAGATTGACGTCTTCCCGTGACCACACCAGCACTTGTGTCTGTCAGATACGAATCTGTTCCAGTTCTTTCATCCACAATGCAGCGCTCGCATCACTTGGCATGCGAAGGTCTCCTCGCGGTGACACTGCAACGCTTCCGACTTTCGGACCATCCGGCAGACAGGAACGCTTGAACTGCTGCATGAAGAATCTTCGATAAAATGTTTTAAGCCATTTCAGGATCGTTTCATCATCATATTCTCCTGCAAATGCATTCTGAGCCAGACGGAAGATCTTTTTCGGTGGAAATGTCCAGCGAAGCATATAATACAGGAAGAAATCATGCAATTCATATGGTCCGACCAGATCTTCTGTTTTCTGAGAGATCACACCATCTTTCGGCGGCAGGAGTTCCGGGCTGACCGGCGTATCCAGAATGTCCAGTAAAATCTCTGCAAGCTTCTGATCCTCACAGGTATCTGCATAATATCTTACCAGATGGCGGACAAGCGTCTTTGGTACGGATGCATTAACCGCATACATGGACATGTGATCTCCATTGTAAGTTGCCCATCCCAGTGCAAGCTCTGAAAGATCTCCGGTTCCGATCACAATACCACTGGACTGATTTGCAATATCCATCAAAATCTGCGTACGTTCGCGTGCCTGTCCATTTTCATAGGTTACATCATGCACTTCCGGATCATGTCCGATATCACGGAAATGCAGATTAACAGCCTCACGGATATTTACTTCTTTAAGTGTTGCTCCAAGGCATTTACTTAAACTGCATGCATTGTTATAGGTTCTGTCAGTCGTTCCAAAACATGGCATCGTCACTGCCGTAATCTTGCCCCGGTCCATGCCAAGCATGTCAAATGCCCGCACGGTCACAAGAAGTGCCAGTGTAGAATCCAGTCCACCAGAAAGACCGATCACTGCATTCTGACAGTGGATATGTGCCAGACGTTTTTTAAGTCCCATTGCCTGAATATTCAGGATCTCATCACAACGGCGTTCTCTTTCTTCTTTTATGCCCGGTACAAATGGTCTGGAATCAAATTTGCGGGTAAGTTTTGTTTCTTCTCTTTCAAGAGTAAACAAAGCTTCATTATAACTAATATCCTGTCCTTCCGGAGCAAGATCCGGTGCAAACTGACAGGTTGTCATTCTCCTTCTTTCATTATCCAGACGATGAATATCAAGATCCGCATAGATGATGCCATTCACAAACCTTCTGCTCTCAGCGAGAATCGTCCCATTCTCGGCAATCAGATTCTGTCCACCGTAAACTACATCCTGCGTGGACTCGCCCTCCCCTGCCGTCGCATAAATATATCCACAGAGAAGTCTCGCAGACTGAGCACTCACAAGACTCCTCCGGTAAGAATCTTTGCCAACAACTTCATCGCTTGCAGACAGATTGACGATCAGATTCGCACCATGATATGCATGTGCAACACTCGGTGGATTCGGTACCCAGAGATCCTCACAGATTTCGGCTGCAATCTGAAGCTTCGGCATCTCCTCACAGGTAAAGATCATATTCGGAGAAATCCAGATATCTTCCTCATACAGTTCTTCATCCTCTTCCTCATCATTTTCGTCTATATAATCCGGCTCTTCATCCTCTTCCCTCATATAATTCATCACCGGACGAAGCGGTTCACCACCAAGCAGATTGATCGTAGAATCTGCCTTCGGATCACATCCAATCTGGATTACTTTCTTCCCCATCGCCGCAAATGCTGCCGCCAGGTTGGACGTAATCGTAGACTTTCCAATACCGCCCTTTCCATAAATTGCAACCTTTAACATAATCCTTTTTCCTTTCTATAACCAAGCAGGCAATTTATCGTATACACAAAAAACCCGCCTCCCAAAACGGTAGACGAGTCCCACTATACATCTTCGTATATCACCAACTGTTTCCCGCTCGGATCTACCTTGCCGTCAAAGTCTCTTGTATAAAATTATCTCCATTCAGCATTCAGATAGGAATCTTCCACTCCGTCTGCATCATTATTTTTAATTATATCTCCACGCCTATAGGTCAGTCAATTCTAACTATGTTTTATCATGGTATTTTTCTATATTTTTTCAGGGCTTTTCTATGAATAACTGGTCAAATTCCCCATAAAATCTTGTAACAAACTTTATTGCAGCGTATACTACACCTATAAAACAAAATTTTGAGGAGCCCATATGATAAAAAAATTTTCACTACACTGTATAGAAAAAGTTTTATTCTTCATCGGCATTTTTCTGCTTACCAGCGAAATCCTGAAACAATTACTCCTGACCTTCGTCATGAATAATGGGCACTACAACCTGTGGTACTTCCCATTCCAGCTCTGCAGCCTCCCGATGTATCTGCTGGTTCTCTACCCATTTTTTCACACAGAACCTGCCAGAAATACCATCCTTGGCTTCCTTTCCACCTATAATCTTCTCGGTGGAATTGCCGTTTTTTTCGATACCAGTGGAATGCATTATCCGCTTCTGATCCTGACAGTTCACTCCTATCTCTGGCATATTTTACTAATTGTCACAGGAATCCTGTCCGGTATATTTCTGGTACAGAAATTATCGTCAGAAAATTGTATCTC
>ENA-OURS01003080-OURS01003080.1-human-gut-metagenome-genome-assembly--contig:-NODE-3080-length-10885-cov-2.913481_pt1 | contig 10885 bp, 4 predicted proteins | sample MGYA00242109_ERZ509010 | MGnify/ENA primary metagenome ERZ509010 (study PRJEB26280, sample SAMEA2338774) | human gut metagenome | biome: human gut; feature: human-associated habitat; material: faeces... | reverse complement strand
CCGCTGATCTGCGGTTCGGTACTGACTTTCGAACATACAGAGAACAATGAGGTTTACGGCTATGACAAAGTTATCATGCTTGCCGGAGGTGTAGGCTACGGTACACAGCGCGACTGTCTGAAAGGCGCACCGGAAGCCGGAAACAAAGTAGTCGTTATCGGTGGTGACAACTACCGAATCGGACTTGGCGGCGGTTCCGTATCTTCAGTAGATACCGGTCGTTACAGTAGTGGTATCGAGTTGAACGCCGTGCAACGTGCGAATGCAGAAATGCAGAAACGTGCCAACAACGTAGTCCGTGCCCTTTGTGAAGAAGATGTGAATCCGGTTGTTTCTATTCATGACCATGGTTCGGCAGGTCACGTCAACTGTCTGTCGGAATTGGTGGAAGAATGCGGCGGTCTGATCGACATGAGCAAGTTGCCTATCGGTGACAAAACGCTGTCTGCCAAAGAAATCATCGCCAATGAAAGCCAGGAACGTATGGGACTTCTTATCAAAGAAGAAGCTATCGAACATGTGCGCAAGATTGCAGAACGTGAACGTGCCCCGATGTACGTAGTCGGAGAAACGACAGGCGACCACCGCTTTGCTTTCCAACAAGCTGACGGTGTACGTCCGTTCGATCTTGCCGTAGAACAGATGTTCGGTTCATCTCCCAAGACATATATGATAGACAAAACCGTAGAACGTCATTATGAAATGCCGAAATACGAATTGTCTCAACTGCATGAATACCTGACCAATGTATTGCAGCTCGAAGCAGTGGCTTGCAAGGATTGGCTGACCAATAAAGTAGACCGTTCGGTAACAGGTAAAGTAGCCCGTCAGCAATGCCAAGGTGAACTTCAATTGCCGTTGAGCGACTGTGGTGTCGTAGCACTCGACTACCGTGGCGAGAAAGGTATCGCTACCTCTATCGGACACGCTCCGCAAGCAGCATTGGCCGATCCGGCTGCCGGTTCTATACTTTCTGTATCCGAAGCACTGACTAACCTTGTCTGGGCTCCTATGGCAGAGGGCATGGACAGCATCTCCCTGTCTGCCAACTGGATGTGGCCTTGCCGTTCACAGGAAGGTGAAGACGCTCGTCTCTACACTGCCGTGAAAGCATTGAGCGACTTCTGCTGCGCCCTGCAAATCAACGTTCCTACCGGAAAAGATTCTCTGTCTATGACGCAGAAGTATCCGAACGGCGAAAAAGTAATTTCTCCGGGAACAGTAATTGTATCGGCAGGCGGCGAAGTTTCCGACGTGAAGAAGGTTGTATCTCCGGTATTGGTAAACAACGAAAAAACAACTCTTTATCATATTGACTTCAGCTTCGACGAACTGAAGCTCGGCGGTTCCGCCTTTGCACAGTCATTGGGCAAAGTGGGTGACGATGTGCCTTGCGTACAAGACGCAGAGTATTTCCGCGATGCTTTCCTTGCCGTACAGGAACTGGTAAACAAAGGATTGATTCTTGCCGGACATGATATTTCTGCCGGTGGTCTGATCACTACATTGCTCGAAATGTGCTTCGCCAATGTGGAAGGCGGTATGGAAATCAGCCTCGACAAGATGAAGGAACAGGATATTGTCAAGATTCTGTTTGCAGAAAATCCGGGTATTGTTATCCAGGTCAGCGACAAGCACAAAGAAGAGGTGAAGAAGATTCTGGAAGACGCAGGCGTAGGCTACCTGAAGTTGGGTAAACCTACCGACGAACGCCACATCCTCGTATCCAAAGGAGACGCTACCTACCAATTCGGTATCGACTATATGCGTGATGTATGGTATTCTTCTTCTTACCTGCTCGACCGCAAACAGTCCATGAACGGTTGCGCCAAAAAACGTTTTGAAAACTACAAGATGCAGCCGGTTGAATTTGCTTTCATGCCAGAATTCAAAGGCAAACTTTCTCAATACGGTATTACTCCGGACCGTCGTACTCCGAGCGGTGTCCGCGCAGCTATCATCCGCGAAAAAGGAACGAACGGCGAACGCGAAATGGCTTATTCACTCTATTTGGCAGGTTTTGACGTGAAAGATGTGACAATGACCGACCTTATCAGCGGACGTGAAACACTGGAAGACGTAAACATGATCGTTTATTGCGGCGGTTTCTCCAACTCCGACGTACTTGGTTCAGCCAAAGGCTGGGCAGGCGGTTTCTTGTTCAACGAAAAGGCAAAAGAAGCACTCGATAAATTCTATGCTCGTGAAGATACATTGTCACTGGGTATCTGTAACGGTTGCCAGTTGATGATGGAGCTTGGACTTATCAATCCTGAACACAAAAAGAAAGGTAAGATGCTTCACAATGATTCCCATAAATTCGAGTCTACCTTTGTCGGCCTGACTATCCCTACCAACCGCAGCGTTATGTTCGGTTCATTGAGCGGTAGCAAACTAGGTATCTGGGTAGCTCACGGAGAAGGAAAATTCTCTCTGCCTTACGATGAAGACAAATATAATGTAGTGGCAAAATACAGCTATGACGAATATCCCGGAAACCCGAACGGTTCCGACTATTCTATCGCCGGACTTGCCAGCGCCGACGGCCGTCATCTGGCTATGATGCCTCACTTGGAACGCGCTATCTTCCCATGGCAGAACGGTTGTTATCCGGCAGACCGCAAAAACAGCGATCAGGTAACTCCGTGGATTGAAGCATTTGTCAATGCCCGCAAGTGGATTGAAGAAAAGGTGAGATAAATAATTGCTTTATATTTTTTAAGGCTGGTACTTCCCAAAAAGTACCAGCCTTTTAGTTTATCCCAATATTCCTACTACCTAAATTCGTTTATATACAACTAAAGTTCTACAAATAAGCACTAAATACAAATAGCTGAAAAAGCTCCTCATCCGCTTCAATTCAAGTACGACGTAATCCTTACTCCAAAATTTTGTAGTGTCGAAAAATCTTCTTAATTTTGTCAAACTTTCCCCCTCAGAACAAGATTCAATAACCCTTAAAAGTCCTATTTGTATGAAAAAATGGCTTTTTCTAATCTTATTGTTTCCTCTAACCTGTATCGCTCAGACGTACCAATATATTGGAGTGGAAGATGGGCTAAGCAACCGGCGAGTTTACTATATCCAGAAAGACAGAACCGGATATATGTGGTTCCTCACCCATGAAGGTATTGACAGATACAATGGAAAAGATTTCAAACGATACAAACTAATGGACGGTGACGTAGAGGTTAATTCGCTACTGAACCTCAATTGGCTATATATTGATAAGGAAGACGTATTATGGGAAATCGGGAAAAAAGGAAAGATATTCCGGTATGACCAGATCCATGACTGCTTCACACTCGTATATAAACTGCCCATAGAGAACTTCCGTGATTTGCCGGCTCCGGTAAGTTTCGCATGGCTCGATCAGAGCAAGCATATCTGGTTGTGTAATGAGGAAACTATCTTTATTTATAACACGGATACAGGAGAAGTCACTCACATAAAGAATGACATCAGTGAAGAAATCAATGACATCGAACAGATTGACGACACACATTACTTCATTGGCACGGAAATGGGAATCCACTATGCCAAGTTGGAAAACAACACACTGGAACTTATTCACTGCGACAAGCTAGAGAATGTGAAAGCACAAATACTCGATCTACATTTCGACACAAAGATTCGTAAATTGTTTATCGGAACTTTCCAACGGGGAGTGCTCATCTATGATATGTCGACCAAGTCCGTCACACAACCTCCACATAGTCTGAAAGATATCAGCATTACACGAATCAAGCCCTTAAACGCCAAAGAATTGTTGATAGCGTCAGATGGCGGCGGTGTGCATAAAATGAATGTTGAAACCTATCAGATGGAGCCTTACATTATTGCTGATTACAACAGTAATAACGGCATGAACGGCAACAGTATCAATGATCTTTATATAGATGAAGAAGAACGGATATGGTTAGCGAACTACCCTATCGGAATCACCGTACAGAATAATCGCTATTCCAGCTATAAATGGATCAAGCATTCTATCGGCAACAGACAGTCTTTGATAAACGACCAGGTTAATTCGATTATCGAAGACAGTGACGGTGACTTATGGTTCGGAACCAATAATGGAATCAGTCTCTTAAATTCCAAGACCGGACAATGGCGTTCCTTCCTCAGTTCTTTTGAGAAGAACCAGGATAGCAGAAGTCATATTTTCACTACCCTGTGCGAAGTGCTTCCCGGAGTTGTCTGGGCCGGCGGATACTTCTCCGGCATTTATCAGATAGACAAGAGATCTTCCAATGTCAGCTATTTTACTCCGGCTTCGTATGCATATGAGAACATACGCCCGGATAAGTATATACGTGATATCCGTAAAGACTCACAAGGAAATATCTGGAGCGGAGGATTTTATAATCTGAAACGTATCAATGTACACACTAAAAATATACAACTGTACCACGGACTGAACTCCATTACTGCAATTCTCGAACGCGATGCCAAAAGTATGTGGATAGGCAGTGCGACCGGATTGTTTTTATTGGATAAAGAATCGGGTAAATATGAACGTATCAAACTTCCCGTAGAATCAAACTATATATATTCTTTATACCAGACCAAGAAAGGATCGCTATATATAGGAACCAGTGGCTCCGGATTATTAATTTACGATCCTCACACCAAACTGTTCACTCATTATCATACGGGAAATTGCGCATTGATTTCCAACAATATCTATACCTTGCTTTCAGACGCTGACGAAGATATTCTGCTTAGCACGGAAAGCGGTCTGACCAGCTTTTATCCTAACCAAAAAACATTTCACAACTGGACAAAAGAAATGGGACTTATGACCACACATTTCAATGCATTGTCCGGTACCCTGCGAAAGAACAACAACTTTATTTTCGGAAGCTCGAACGGGGCAGTAGAGTTCAATAAAGACATGAAACTGCCCAGAACCTATTCTTCCAAAATGATATTCAGCGATTTCAAACTGTTTTATCAAACGATCTACCCGGGAGACAAAAATTCCCCGCTAAAGGCAAGTATCAACAATACGAAAGAGCTGAAATTAAAATATAACCAGAATATTTTCTCGTTACAGGTTTCTTCTATCAACTATGACTATCCTTCTAATGTCCTTTATTCCTGGAAACTGGAAGGCTTTTACGAAGAATGGAGCAAACCGGGGACAGAAAACACAATCCGTTATACTAACCTCGCACCGGGAAAATATACGTTAAGGGTACGCGCTATCTCCAATGAGGACCAGCGTATTATGCTCGAAGAAAGGAGTATAGATATTATCATCGCCCAGCCTTTTTGGCTGACCGTTTGGGCAATGTTGCTCTATATCGTTATCCTTGTCTTTATCGCTGCTGTCTCATTACGTATTCTGATCCTAAGGAAACAACGTAAAGTGTCCGACGAAAAGATTCATTTCTTTATCAACACTGCACACGACATCCGTACTCCGTTGACGCTTATCAAAGCGCCACTGGAAGATCTTCGTGAAAAAGAAGAACTAAGCAAGGAAGGAATATCCAATATGAATACTGCATTACGGAATGTAAATGCCCTGCTACGTCTCACCACCAATCTAATAAACTTCGAGAGGGCGGACGTATATTCCTCCGAACTATATATTTCGGAACATGAACTGAACACATTTACAACCGAAATATACAATGCTTTCCAGCAGTACGCCAATATCAAACATATCAACTTCACCCACGAAAGTAATTTCAGGTATATGAATGTATGGTTTGATAAGGAAAAAATGGAATCAATCCTGAAAAACATAATCTCGAACGCCTTGAAGTACACTCCGGAAAACGGTAATGTACAGATTTTCGTGTCCGACAATACAGACTCGTGGAGCGTCGAAGTTAGGGATACAGGAATCGGAATTCCGGCCAGCGAACAGAAAAAACTGTTCAAGCTGCATTTCCGTGGCAGCAATGCAATCAACTCCAAAGTGACGGGTAGCGGGATCGGACTGATGCTTGTCTGGAAATTAGTGCGGCTGCATAAAGGTAAGATTAATTTGTCGAGTGTGGAAAATCAAGGTTCGGTTATCAAGGTATCTTTCCCGAAAGACAGCAAGCGTTTCCGTAAGGCACATCTGGCAACACTGAGCAAACAACGTCAGGAAAACAGAACCCTAAGCAATGTACCTGCTCCCTCACCCGAAATATACGAAAACGCACATAAGAAGTTGAACGGTGAACACCGGCGGATTCTGATTGTGGAGGATAACGATGAATTACGCAACTATCTGTTGCAGACATTATCAGAAGAATATACTGTACAAACGTGTTCCAACGGAAAAGAAGCGTTGACGATCATCCCCGAATACAAACCGGAGTTGGTTATCTCTGATATTATGATGCCGGAAATGCGGGGAGACGAATTATGCAAGGAACTCAAAAACAACATAGAGACATCGCACATTCCGGTTATCCTGCTGACAGCTCTGAATAATGAGAAAGATATCTTGTCCGGACTTAAAATCGGTGCCGACGAATACATCTTGAAACCGTTTAATATAGGTATATTAAAAGCGACTGTCGACAATCTGCTGACTAACCGTGCTCTTTTGCGCAGTAAGTATGCCAATCTGGAGCTGGATGATGAGGAAGAAGATGACGAATGCATCAACTGCTCACAGGACATTGACTGGAAGTTTATTGCCAACGTCAAAAAGCATATAAAAGACAATATAGATAACCCGGCCCTTACCGTAGATGTACTTTGCAACCTGGTAGGCATGAGCCGTACAAGTTTCTACAACAAACTCAGGGCATTGACCGACCAGGCTCCGGGAGATTATATCCGTCTGATCCGGTTGAAGTATGCCGTGCAATTATTGAAAGAGAACACACATAGCATAACAGAAATAGCAGAAATGACAGGATTCAGTGATGCGAAATACTTCCGTGAAGTATTCAAGAAGCATTTTAACGTAAGTCCCAGCCAATACGGCAAAGAAAAGAGAACAAACAAGAAAGGAGGAGAAAAGAAAGAATGAACATCTATCTCGAATCATTTGGAATTTTTTTTAAAATAGGCGCCTTTACTATCGGAGGAGGGTACGCAATGGTGCCGCTTATTGAGAATGAAATTGTTACAAAGCGGAAATGGATTGCGCAGGAAGATTTTATCGACCTGCTGGCTATCTCCCAATCTGCTCCGGGCATTTTGGCAGTCAATATTTCTATCTTTATAGGATACAAGTTGCGTGGTATCCGAGGAAGTATTATCACAGCATTAGGAACAATTTTGCCTTCCTTCATCATTATATTGGCGATTGCTCTATTTTTCCATAGTTTTAAAGACAACCCGATTGTGGAACGCATCTTCAAAGGAATCCGACCGGCGGTAGTGGCACTTATTGCCGCCCCGACTTTCACAATGGGCCGGTCCGCTAAAATCAACCGCCACAACCTGTGGATTCCTGTTGTTTCGGCACTGCTGATCTGGCTATTGGGGTTCTCGCCTATCTGGATTATTATTGCTGCGGGAGTGGGAGGCTTCCTCTGGGGAAAATTTAGAAAAGTAGAAAGTTGAGAATGGAGAGTCGAGAGTTATCGTTCCCTGTTCATTATTCAAGATTCATGGTAAAAAATTAAAAAGAGATGATCTATCTTCAGTTATTCTATACGTTTTTTAAGATCGGGCTCTTTGGATTTGGAGGAGGTTATGCGATGCTCTCCATGATTCAAGGGGAAGTAGTAACCCGTTATGGTTGGGTGAGCTCGCAGGAGTTCACGGATATTGTTGCAATCAGCCAAATGACACCGGGACCTATCGGGATTAATGCGGCTACGTACGTCGGATTCACCTCTACGGGGAGTGTCGTGGGATCGGTCATTGCTACCTTTGCTGTAGTCCTCCCCTCCTTCATCTTGATGCTGACCATTAGCAAATTCTTCCTGAAATATCAGAAACATCCGGTAGTAGAATCCATATTTAGCGGACTGCGTCCCGCAGTTGTCGGCCTGTTGGCTTCCGCCGCACTGGTATTGATGAATGTAGAAAATTTCGGTTCACCGACAACTGACACTTACTCATTCGTTATCAGTATTATCATCTTTCTAGTCGCTTTCATCGGAACCAGAAAATATAAAGCTAATCCTATATTAATGATTATAGCCTGCGGCATTGCAGGACTATTGCTTTATTAATTGCTGGGGTGGTAGGCGGATACACAATATTGAAAATAAACGACTTATGTATTTTCCTACCACCTCCCCCTACGGGGACTCCTCCTTCCCGAAGGAGGAGAATTGAAGATACTACTGAATTGTTAGTCAGCCTCTTTTTCTATTCTTCACTTATTACAGTTTTACTTTTATTACAGTTTTACTTTTATCACAGTTTTACTTTCTTGCTAACCGACTTCGATTCATTATGAAGACGGTCTAACGCAGTCACCACATAGCGGTACTTTGTTTTTCCTGTTTCGTATGGAAGTTTGTAGAAAGGATTACGGGTGATAGCAACAATATGTGAAGGGTCGTCAAGATTCACCTTTTCTTTTCTGCCAAAACGATAGACCACATATTGCACAGCCTTATCCATTTCCGTTTCAGCTTTCGGAGCAGTCCAGAAAAGCACATAGCCGTCTTCAGTCCATATTTTCTTCATCTTGCGCACCTTGTCCGGAGCCTTATCATCCATAAAGTCGAATACGGGGATTAATGCCGGATATTTGTGATATTCCGAAACCAGCGCATCGCGATATCTTCCCTGATTTTCAACAACAGCTGCCGCATACCATTGACAGCTACCGCCAATCGTCTGGTAAGCACGCTGTAAAGCCATTTTCCGGGGAAGCTGATTCATAGAAGGATTCTGCGGGTCAGCGTGCTGAATCGTATTTGTCACTGACTGGCCGATAAATAACGGACGGTTCTCCGAATGCGTAGCCCACCACTTCACCAATGTCTCATAGTCAGCCGCCTTATGACCGATTTCCCAGTAAATCTGCGGAATATTATAATCAATCCAGCCTTCACGCGCCCAGAGCAGAACATCAGCATACAGATCGTCATAATTCTGCAAGCCATTGGTATTACTTCCCAACGGGTCACTTTTCTGATTACGATAGATTCCGAACGGACTGATTCCGAACTTTACCCACGGCTTCACCCCCCGAATGGTTTCGTGCAATTTCTTAATCAACACATTCACATTACTACGTCTCCAGTCCGCCTTGTTAGTAAAGCCTCCGCCATAACGGGCAAAACTTGCGTTATCGGGAAAATCGACTCCCTTAATAGGATAAGGATAGAAATAGTCATCCATGTGGATAGCGTCCACATCATAGCGGGACACAATATCCGTCACGATCTTACAGATATATTCACGACTCTCGGGAAGTGCCGGGTCGAAGTACAATTGGTCTCCATAAGTAACAAACCATTCCGGATGCTGATTATATATATGTTCCGGCGCCAACTGATTCTTCAGGGAGGTTTTCACCCGATAAGGATTAATCCAGGCATGAAACTCCATATTCCGTTTCCGGCATTCCTCAATCATAAACTGCATCGGGTCCCACATAGGCGAAGGCATTTGTCCTTGTGTCCCTGTCAGAAAACGGCTCCACGGTTCATGTTGCGAAGCATACAACGCATCCGCTTCGGGACGCACTTGAAAGATAATCGCATTAATACCCGCCCCTTGAAGCGAGTTCAACTGGCTAATCAGTGTTTGTTTCAGTCGTTCTGTGGGAACACCGCGAAACTGTCCGTTGACAGCCTGTATCCATGCAGCACGAAACTCACGTTTGGGATATTTGTCGCCCGTCGGCACCTGTGCCCTCACTCCCACAGCCAGAAGAAGAGCCAAAAGTAAAAGATAGTTTTTCAGCTTCATAATATTCTTAAATCGTAATAATGTGACGCAAAGATAATACAAACTCCCGATAAATTCGCTAACTTTGCCGACTACCATAAAACAAGGAGCATTTTATGTCAGAAAATAACTATATTTCGATCAAAGGCGCACGAGTAAACAACCTAAAAAACATCGATGTAGATATTCCACGCAACAAACTTGTTGTCATCACCGGATTATCAGGTTCAGGAAAATCATCTCTCGCTTTTGACACCCTCTACGCAGAAGGACAACGCCGCTACGTAGAAAGCCTAAGTAGCTACGCACGCCAGTTTCTCGGACGAATGAGCAAACCGGAATGCGATTTTATCAAAGGCATTCCGCCTGCGATTGCCATAGAACAGAAAGTAAACAGCCGCAATCCCCGTTCCACCGTAGGAACTTCCACAGAAATTTATGAATATCTCCGTTTGCTGTATTCCCGTGTAGGGAGGACATACAGCCCTGTAAGCGGACAGGAAGTGAAGAAACATTCGACGGAAGACATCATCAACTGTATGCTATCACACCCGGAAGGGACAAGATACACCGTACTGACCCCTATCCACCTGCGTGAAGACCGCAGCCTGCAACAGCAACTGGAAATAGACCTCAAACAGGGATTCAACCGTATCGAAGTGAACGGTGAAATGAAACGAATCGATGAATATACGCCTGTGGCAGGTGATGAAGTCTATCTGCTGGTCGACCGTATGGCGGTTGCCACCAGCAAGGACGCCATCAGCCGACTGACTGATTCTGCCGAAACAGCCATGTATGAAGGCGACGGAACCTGTATGCTGCGTTTTTTTCTATCGGATGGAACCACGAAGTTACATACTTTCAGCACTAAATTCGAAGCGGACGGCATCATCTTTGAAGAACCAAACGACCAGATGTTTTCATTCAACTCGCCTATCGGCGCTTGTCCGGCGTGCGAAGGATTCGGCAAAGTAATCGGTATTGACGAGCACTTAGTCGTTCCGGATCGTTCATTATCGGTGTATGAAGGAGCTATCGTATGCTGGCGCGGCGAAAAGATGGGTGA
>ENA-OURS01003018-OURS01003018.1-human-gut-metagenome-genome-assembly--contig:-NODE-3018-length-11030-cov-2.198269_pt1 | contig 11030 bp, 3 predicted proteins | sample MGYA00242109_ERZ509010 | MGnify/ENA primary metagenome ERZ509010 (study PRJEB26280, sample SAMEA2338774) | human gut metagenome | biome: human gut; feature: human-associated habitat; material: faeces... | reverse complement strand
GGCCTCAAGTTCTTCCAGCTTGGTCTGCGCACTCAAATCCAGCTCGGTACTGGTACTTCCCCCGGTTTTCGCCTGTGCCTGGTTACGAAGGTTGAGTTTACGTAGCTGCTTGCAGTTGCCGATGTTCAACCACCAGCCGGTACTGCCGTTGCCGGAACTTTGAAGGTTCAGTTCGCGCAGCACGGTACATTTGCCTAGGTCGAAAGCGTTTTTCAGGTGGTCGGCGGCCCCGCTCATATCCAGCACCTTCATACGGCTCGCGCCATAAACCCTCAAGGGATCGTTCACCGTATAGGCACCGGTGATGGAAAGACTCGCAGCCGCATCTTTCTTGATGATGCCGGTATTCCCTATATTCGGGCTGTTGTTCGTACCGTAGCCGAAAGCATAAACCTCGTTGGCCGTAATCTTCAGCACGTCGGGGGTGTCAGCAGCCGTACGTGCCAGATAGAGGTCGATGTTGTCACTGGTGAAATTGCTCGTGCCGTACTTGGCATCCAGAAGGGCGAAACGATTACGCACGAAATATTCACGGTGCGCACGGTTACTGCCCTGAAGGGCGTAGATGAACGGCCACACCTTGCCGTACATCTCCTGCGTGGCGGGCAGGATGTACTTCAGCTCGCCGCTCTTGTTATAGGCACGGTCGCACCAGTTGCCCGCCTGCTCCACGTTCAGCATGTCCAGGACACGGCTGGTGGTAAGTACACCGCGAAGAGCCTGCGCCTGTGTCTTCAGGTCAGCGTCCAGGTTGGCCAGAACGAGGTTCCAAAGCCAGCTGTCACGGCCTTCAAAGGCATATTTCCCGGCCTCGGCGTCATAAGTGTCGCGGTCGGTGGTGTAGTCATACACCAGGAAACAGTCGTTACGTTTTCCCATCTGGGTATCACCGTCGTAGTAGGTGATGTACCATATCAGGCCGTCCCACGTGCGCAGCATCATGTTCTTCGCACGCTGGTCAACGGCAAGGAAATAGTCCGTCCAGAGGTAATACGTCAGCAGGAAAGCCTTGTCGAAATAGTCACTTATCTCGTCCCTGAACTTCTCGCTCTTAAAAGTGGAGAGGTCGGCGCTCGTCGCACCGTCCGGAACACACGAGCGTATCCATGCGTACAGCCGTTTCACGGCCGTACGCTGCGACTCGTCAAGGCCCGCCCATTTCACATCATCCGGAACGTTGGTCTCGGCACCGGCATCAAACACCTCCTCCAGATGAGCGTCACTTGTGGTCTTGAAAAGGCACATGGCCTCGGTATTGTTCAGCATTTCCAGAGTGAGGGGACAGGCAGGATCGTAACCCTCCACGCCACTAAGGCCGAACAGGTCGCCGCTCTTGCTTTTCTCGTTGTTGAAGTTGTATTGCCCCACATAGTTGTTCTCGCCGTCCTCCGCAGCCGCCACAAACACGTCGATAGGCACACCGTCGATAGCGGTACGCACGGTGACCGCGTTCAAATCGCTGCCGCCCGTCTCGTACTGGTAACGCTGCGGAGGGGTGAGAAGCCCCATCTCCTTCAGCACGTCGTTGAACAGTTTGGCACCGCCTGTGTTCAGCGACATGGACGAGTCGGAATAATCACTCTTCAGACAGATCAGGTTCATGGCGATGCCACCGGGACGGACGGGATATTTCTTTTCCGCCTGCTCCTTGCCGCCAACGGTGAAGCTAAGGTTCGTGCCGCCCTTGCTGATATAGATACGGATGTTCTTGCTCGGATATTTCGTGGAACTGGTACCCTGAATACGGATATAACAGTCACGGAGCACGAAGTCGTATTCGGATCCGAAAGGGGAGTAATAGAAGATATCCGCCGAAAAGTCCGTCTTCTTGTTGTTCTCGGCATACACGTCATCGAGCTTGTTCTGGCGCACGATACGCAGCACCCCCTTGCCTTTGGCACGCAGCTTGTCCATATCCACAGTGTCGGTATCACCCAGGATATCGTTCTCCTCGTACAGCGCGATCATCTCCTCACCGTCCGCACTGTCCACCATCCGGTTCTCCAGTTCCTCGTCGTCACTCAACCGACGGGTATAGATACGCACGCTCTTTACCTCCACGTCCGCCCCGGCGCTGTCAATGGTGATATATTTCGGATTGTCCTGGCGGAAGCTGAAGGCGTTGTCGTAGATGTCGGCACCGGTACGGTTGCCGTCCACATAAAGCTCCATCAGACGGCTCTCATTGCGGGTACCCACCATGAGGGCCACCTTGATCCACCGGTCTTCCACATAATTCGTGCCCAGCTTGATCTCACGCTCCACCAGCTCGTCGTCCTCGTTGGTATAGGACACTTTCTCACCGGTCTTGAAACTCGCTTCCGAAGGGGTGATATAAAGCCCCTTGCCACTGTCGAGACAGTCCACAACTGCGGTATCGCTGTCAGTGGGATTGCTTACCCGGAGGGTCAGTTCAATGGTCAGCCCCGTACTTTTCACATCGGTGGCAAAGGGCCGGTAGCCGATGACGGCTTTCGCACCGTTGGTCAGCTTCAGCGCCTCACCCGTCCAGCCGTTGCTGCTCCAGTCAAAACCCTCGAACGTGGTCTCCACGCCGTTCGACTCCCATGTTCCGGGGTTACTCTCCCCGTTGCTGCGGCCCGCCGCGTCAAGCTTGACCGCCAGGCCGTAGGTGGCCTCGCTGATATCGATACCGCTCTCACCCACGTCGATGCGCAAAGTGTACCCGGTCGGACCGGCTTTCAGGACAAGCGTCTGCGTGCCTTCCTCGGTAAACCGGTTACTGTAGGTCATCATGCTGCGGGGAGCGCTCACGGTACTGCTCTTGACGCCGTTTTTCCAGAACTCCACTTCAGCGGGCACACGGTCGGGATCATAGGCCACCCAGTCGAAAGTGAGCTTCTCGTAGCGGCCGGCTTCAAGGACCGGCTCCAGATGCTCGTCCCGTCCGAGGACATGCCCGTCGGCATGAATGAGCTTCAAACCGATGAAGGGCGCGCCGGTTCCGGCCTTCAGCAGGTCGATATGGATGCTCTCGCTTTTCAGCGTGAGGTCGTCAGTTTCCATCTCGGCCACCAGCTGGGCGGTATGCCGCCCCACGGACAGGCCGGTCATGGAAACCTCGAAACTGCCGTTCGTCGTGCCGCTGCGGGTGACCGTATGCGCGTTCTGCTGTACACCGTCCACGTACAGGCTGACGGTTTTCGTGCCGGTACCGCTCACGGCGTAGGGTATACTCGCGGAATCATAGGTACCGTAACCGCCGTTCTGGATGGTGGCCGCCAGGTTGTAACCGCAGGAAAGGGACAGGGTGACGCTCTTCACGCTCACGTACGCCTGCTTCTTCTGCGCCTTGCCCGTGGTGGGATCGGTAGTCTCGGCAATGACGTAGATGTCGCTCGTGCCCACCAGCAGGTATTTGGTCAGGTCAAGGGTATAGGTACCCTTGCTCACTTCCTTCAGCGAGGAGGAATAAGTGGTGGTCGTCCCGCGCTTCACCTGGATGGTGACGGTCGCTTTCTGTCCGGTACTGCTACCCTTGTCATCACCGCCGGCAACCTGGTGGTCATAGGTATAGGTAAGTTTCACCGCTCCGCCTTCCTTCACGGTTTTCTTGTCGGTCTCGGCAAGCAGCACGATCTTGGTGGTGGAGGACTCACCGCCGCCACCGCTGCCGGCCGGGATGTCAACGCTCGCGATCTCCGCCCCGCTCTTGTTGGTCAGCGCAAGGCGGACACTGCTCTCGTCGTCGCTCACTTCCGCGCTCATGCCGAACACGGTACCGGCTTCCACCTCCTGGAATTTGGCGGCGACGGTCTTGTTCTGGACGGGATTGGTACTGTCAGCATCCAGGCTCTCGTCCACTTCCAGCTTGTCGATGGTCAGATCCACGTTGCCCTCGCTGTCGGGAACTTTCTTCTCGCCGTTCACTGTCAGGCTTTTCATCGTTCCGGCACCGCCGAAGTCCTCCCAGCTCGCCTCCTGCTCCCAGCTCGACAGACTTGTCCCCACGAACTGTTTGGTCTCCCATTTGCCCTGCGAGACTTCATAGGTGATGCAACGACCCTTGTAACGGTATTTCTCATCCACGGCACCAATCGCGGAGGAAAGGACATAATAACCGCTCTCCAAAGGGACTTCCGCCGTCACATTATACGTGTTACCGCCACCGCCCGGAATATCAACGGAGGCAATCTCCGTCCCGGTCTTCCCCAGCAGGGTGAGTTTCACCGTGTCGTTCTCCTCATCAGGGACGGCCGTCATGCCACCGACCAAACCATCGTTCACACCGGCGGCGGCATCCTCCGCCTGTTTCGCAGCCGCGGATGCCGCTGCCGCAGCGGAATTTGCAGTTTCAGCAGCCTGATTGGCGGGACCGGCCGCATCAGACGCCATACCCGCAGCTTTATTCGCCAAAGCCGCAGCATTATCCGCTTTCGTGGCAGACGCATTCGCCGTGGCAGCGGCATCATCGGCCGGTTTACGCAAAAGGGTAAGCGGAGCACTCACCAGCTCACTGCCGCGAAGGGCGGGGAGACTTTTGATATTGTCAAGGGAGCTGACCTCCACAAGTTCATCAACGCTCTGGCTCTCGGCCTTGATAGCGTTCAGGATCTCCTGTTTTTCCGCATTTGTCATGGCTAATCCTCCATTACCCTTCTATCTGTTTCACTATTTGGGAATAACAGCCCGGAGTAAGACCGGTGACAGCTTCCTTTATCAAAACCGCATCCTCCGATGTCAGATCCACATCCGCATCGGAACCCATAATCCTCATGCAAAGACTGTAAGCATGTAATTTCCTTTCATTATCCGTCTGAATATTACCGCTCGGACGGAAACCGGTACCGTTGAACAGGCACTGGGAGACTATGACTCCCATACACTGGGGTTTCTTATCAATCAACAGCACGCTACCGTCGAAATCCTTAAAATACACATTAAAATTTACTTTCATATCCTTTATTTTTAGATATATGTCATCTTAACGACAATTCCATTAACAACCTCAAGGGTATAGTTATAAGTTATAAAATCACTCTTTACAGCCCACTGGAAGGTACCTGAAACACCCTTTCGGTAACTGTATGTCCCATCGCTGGCCAAGCTCCATCCCGTACCGTAATTGTTCGACAGGATATCACCACAATACACCGCCCCGTTCACATGCACACCACCGTCAAAATAGCCGGCATAAGTATTGGCACTGATAGGATAGCTTTGACCAGAGGACTTGCTGGAGGCATAGATAGCGGCACCACCCAGATTCGAGCCTACGGCCTTGACACCGAAGCGTCCCTGCGTGGCGGCATTAAAGGACACATCCACAATACCCTCCATGTCCGTTTGTGAGACACCAAGTTTCAGACTGCGGGAATCATTGCCGAAATAATCACCGGCTTTCCAGTACAACCGTCCGGAATCAATCGTAAAACCGCCGATTTTACCCTCATAGGCATACACTGTACCATAAATCTTGGCGTTGCGCGTCTCAATACTACCGTCTTCCAGAATCTTGAAATTATCATTAGCCGTAACAAGTCCCTCCAACGTGATATTATCGCCCTTGATTTTTACGCCGTCACCCCCAACACCTACAAGGGATTTCAAATTTCCATCACCGTCAATGGCATACAACCCGGAATATTTGGAAGTAACCATCAGGCCGGTCTCTTCCAGCAGGTTCTCGTCTTTGTCGAACACCGCCGCCGAAATCTTTACCAGACGCTCCGACTGCTCGAAAAGGGTTTTATAACGGTGTGTCAGGGATTCCACACGGTCGGTGCTCAATATGAGCATATACAGGTAAATATCACCGGTAAAACTCAATTTAAAATCACCTGTACCGTTCCAGAGTCCGCTACAGGTGTACTGTACGTACCCGTCGGTCGCGGACAGTTCTTCCTCCACCTCCATGCTGTTGAAATTGGCAAAGCCTGTCTTATCCACACCCACAAACTCCACACGCAGCGTGCCGGCCTTGGCACAGCGGTAAAAGAAAGTCAGGAACACCGGGACGGCTTCCTTCTCCCCACTGTCATTTTCAGGCATGGAGGGAATACTTTTCAGGTTCTCACGTTTCTGGAGGATGTACTTGTTACGAATCCGGACAACCGTACGGCCGTCATCCTCGGTCACGCTCGCGCTGTCACCCTTCCTCGTCAAGACGTTACCGTTCGCCCAGATCCACCGGTTGCCCACAAGGAAGAACACGGTCTCGTTCTCCGTGTTCCACTTCATAAGGCCGTTATCAAAGGCGGGGTTATTCAGGTAGCCGCGCTCGGTGGCGAAGTCATTCCGCAGGGCGGTGACGGAACTGACGATTTTCCCCTCGACTATCTCGAACTTCGTCTTGATATCCTCGCCCGTTACCAGAAGGAACGTACCACGCAGGTAGGCGTTGTCGCTGTACAGGCCATCACCGTGAGGCTGGTTGTCTGAAGGGAACCAGTCATCACTGATACCGTCAAGGTTGCCCAAACGGGCACGCAGGCAGCCGGTGAAGTTCTTCGCCTTCACCACGTCCATCACGTCCACACGGGGCTGCCCGTCCTCGGTGGCGGAGATCAGGATCAGGTTCTGGCGCAACGGATTCTCCGTGTTGCCCATCAGCACGCACTCGTCACCAGACTCCGGAAGAGAAGCGCCGAACTCGTCCTCGCCCACGAGGATGGAACCACCCTCAACCCAATAGCTTTTCAAATTCCCGCCGCTGAAGGTCTGGCAGCGCATGAGGTCATGGGCCACGAAAGTGTTCTCCTGCTCGAAAGTGATCCTCCAGTAACCGCCCTCAAGAACAGCGGTCTTTATTTTCCCGTTGGCGGCACTGACACAAAGCTGGCCGCCGACGCTGCGTACCTTCTCGATAAGCAGCTCCAATACTACCATGACCTGGCGTACCGTCAGCTTGTCGATGGTCAGATGGGACAAAGCGTCCTCCATCCAGAGCCGCCAGCCCTCACCGAAAAGACCGTCCACGAATTTCGGACTGCGAAGAAGCTCACGCACAACAAGGGTCAGCAGCCCGGCATTGCCCTTGTCATCAATACCCGCATTATCCTCCTGTCCGAAAGAGGCTCCCGCTTCGAAGGTGATCTTCCCCTTTGCACGGTCATTCTTTTTTTTGCTGATGTGTTCCGCCTGGCTTCTCCGCGCGGAAAAAAGATTGTTGTCCGTAGGCAGTGTCTTGTCCCAGCTACGGATAATGTCAGGAAGCGCGGCACCCTCCGCCTTTGACTTCGTATAGTTTTTCAGTTCCCCGATACTGTCATTCACCCGTTCAAACGCACCACTATGCAGGGCATCGCTGATCTCGATGTCCATCTCCCCGGGTTGGTTCACTTTCCGGGTAATTTTCGTGATACGGCTGCTGCGATAACCGGTTTCGGGGAAATACTCCTCGCTTTCAAGTCTCACACGACGGCCTACGGACAGGGAAACACCGTTCTCCTCAATCCACACATGGTCGGTCGGGGCCTTGTAAACGGCAAGATCCTGCCAGTGTTCGGTATTGAACTGTTCCACCGCCGTAAGAAACTCCTCCTCGGCAAGCGGGTAATATTCGTCCGGCATACGGATATTCCAGAGAATATAACGGTCACCGGATTTCGGAATAAGTTTGCCGCCGGGGAGTTGCGTGTCATCATCATAGGGCCATATCGTAATAATCTCGAACTCACGGGTGGCACTGTTGAAATTCACCTCGAAATAGTGGTCCTCACCCTGCCCCAGTCCGGAAAGGTCACCGTCCTGGAACGATACACGTTTGGTCTCGTCGGGCAGCTCGTAATCGTTCGGATCGAAGTTCAGGCTGTCGTCCCTGAAATAATAGACCGTGAAAGGGTTGCCGTCGTCATCTTTCACATCTTCGCTGCGCACACTGCTGACAGCCCCGATCCTGCGGGGATAAATGCCGCTGAAGGCGTCTTGCTCGTAACGGTCATAGATGCCGTACTCCTCCGTATGTATCTCGACATATTGCCTGCCCCCCGGAAGCATCAGGCGGCTATGCCCGTATTTTGACGGATCTATGTTCCGCGTGCTGCCTACCGGGAACAACCGGGTATAAAAATTGTCGGTACCCGTCGTGTCGCGTTCGATTCCGGTCAGTCCCTTCCCGTAGCCCAGCGTTATTTCCTCGCCATGCTCACACCGGCACACGTTCACGGTCTGGCCTTCCACCCACCATTCAGCCTGCCCGCCGACCGCTTCGGCTATCTCTTTCAGGGCTTCGTTGCAGTACTTCCCCTCGTAATCGATGACGATAAGGTCCGTACCGTCCACCCGCCCCACTTTCCAGTCGGTGGTGTGGTTCATTCCGTCATTGATACACTTCACGATCATGGCCACGTGTTCACGCGGAGTCGCTGTCAGCGTGAACACAGGCTCGGTGTTCCCGTCGGTGGTCTCCAGCACAAGAAAACGTCTCACCAGGCTCTCGATACCGTAAAACTTCAAATCATATACCCACTCCTGGCCGCTCTTCTGCTTCGGGGTGTACCGTTCGGTCAGCCAGTAGCGCTCACCCTCAAAGTCCACCCGGTCATTCACGTCCAGGGCGATATATTCGTAATGCGTGAAAGAGAGTGTCAGGACATTGTCACCCTGCACCTCCTTCACCTGGGTGGAGCTGTCGCCCGCCTCGATATCGGTCCGTCTGTTGCCGTTGCTGTCATAGATGGTCAGCATGTCTGTATCTTGTTTAAACGTCGTTTGAATAGGGTTTGAATCACATTTATATGATCGGGACAGGTTCCCGGAACTTCACCTTGAACTTGCCGGCGTGCACGCCTTCCTTCCAGAGATAGGTCAGAGGCTGGAACTTGCTGCAATCCGTATATTTCACACGGAGAGTCAGGGCAAGTTGGGGAAAGGAAATCTCAAGCCACCCGTCACGGCCTTTCTTCAGGAAATTGATGAACTCGAAATACTTCTTCAGCCAGCCGGCCTGCGTTTTGCCAAACAGGGCGAAATGAAGCGTCACGTCACGGGCCTCGTTCCTGGGCGTCAGCACGGAGGAATATTTCTCCCCGTCCTCCTCCCGGATATTCACAGCCGTGTCCGTTTTCGTCTTGCTCGGGGTCAGGATGGCGGTCAGGTTATCCATCCCGCCGCGCTTGTCCTCAACGAGGAACACCCCGTATGTACTCCAGATGTCGGTACCGTTGACAAGTACCAGACCGCCTAATATCTTTTCCATATCATTTGCATTTTACTCCGTCACGATTGATTTTACGAATCTCTTCCTCTATTTTGCCAAGGTGCGACGCGCTCGTGCCGGTGTTCTCCTCGATACGGGCAAGATGCCCCTCGGCGGTGTTCATCTTGTCGATGACGCTCTCCATCTTCTCATCGATGCTCGACCAGTGTTGCAACCCGCTGGTGAACATGCCGTCCAGTTTTGTACCCTGGTCCTGTGTCATGGCTGAAAAACCGCCGGTTTTGGCGCTCTGGCTCGTACCGCCCGAGTTATCGTACCCGGTGGCCGCGGCAAGATTGTCACGAAGAGCGACGGCTTCCTCGACATACTTCATGTACTCGTCCTGGAGGGCCTTACGCTCGGCTTCTGTAAGGTCATTGTCTTCCATCGCCTTGCCGAACTTCTCCCACCAGCCTTTCAGCTTGTCGGAATACAGCTCACCGATCTTGTTTGACAGCATCGCACGCATGAAATACTCGGATATGTCCTCCGCCGCGGCTGCGGCATCATACTTCATATCCATCAGGTTATCCACGAAACTGCTGTACATGCTGTCGAAGGAAATACCGGTGAGACCTTCATACAGCTGGTCGGTAAGTTCCTCCAGCTTGCCCGCCTGGTCGATATAGTCATCCAGCTTCTCGGTCAGACGACCTCCATATCCGCCCTTGCCGGTATCCTGGATCTGCGTCCACATGTCCACGTTACTGCGCAACTTCTTCATCTCCTCCGGACTTAGGTTCCAGATGTCACCGTTCCAGCTACGCCCGATCTGACCGCTCAAACGGTCAATCTGTTCCTGTGAGAAACCGCCCCAGTAATAATTCCAGCTGTGATGCGAACCGTGATAACCGGCCTGCGACATGGCCATGTCCAGATAGTTCGAGTTCGTCTCCTGCTGGAGCCTGTAGGCATCCCGGTAGGCGGCCACGGACTTTGTACCCTTGCTCGCCTTGATCTCCTCCGTCAGGTCCTCGATAGCCGTCTGCAAGGTCTCGTTGCGCTCGGTCAGCCGGTCGATGGTTTCCTGGACCTCTTTGGCATTGCTTGAAGTCGTCCAGGAGGAAAATCCGCCCCAGGTCAATGCGTCGAATATCTTGCCCACACCGGAAAGCAGCGATTTTCCGATAGTCACAAAAAGATCACCGGAAAGCACATCGTCAAGAATACCGCTCACGGCATTGAACACCGCGTCGAGCAGGCCACCGATGACCACACTCAAACCATCCTTGAAAAGGTCTATAATACTTACAATCCAGCCGACAACAGGCACATCCTCAAGTGTTTCGGAAACCTTTCCGAAAGCCTCGCCCAGTTTGCCGTCCACTTCCTTGGCACCTTTGCCGAGTGTGATCAGGCCATTATACGCCCCGCTGATACTGCCGGAGGCAATCTGCTGCAATCCGTCCCTCACATTCTCCATACTGGTCTTCAGACCGGAGGCAGTATTCGAGAGGGACTGCCGGGCACTGTCAGCCGTTTCCTGCAAGGCGTTTATATTCTCACTCGCGGCATCGGCATTAGCCTGCGCCGTTTCCAGGGCTTGCCGGGCGGACTCCTTCTCCTGTTCGGTTCCGGACTGTTGCGCCTCAATGTATGATTTCTGGGCGGCAATAAGTGCCGTATAGGTGTCCGCATACACCGCCTGTGCCTCCTTCAGGTCTGAAAGGGCTTTCTGGTAGGCAGTAACCTCGGCACCCAGTTTCTTGAAACTGACCTTGCCGGAACCGCCCAAAGCCCTCTCCATCTGCTGGACGGCAGAGACAAGCGCGTCCTGGCTGGCATGGTCGGCATTTCGGAACTCGTCAGTGAGCATGTATTTTCTGGCATCCGCCAATACAGGCTTTATCATATCGGAAAACATCCCGCC
>ENA-OURS01003005-OURS01003005.1-human-gut-metagenome-genome-assembly--contig:-NODE-3005-length-11096-cov-2.539806_pt1 | contig 11096 bp, 7 predicted proteins | sample MGYA00242109_ERZ509010 | MGnify/ENA primary metagenome ERZ509010 (study PRJEB26280, sample SAMEA2338774) | human gut metagenome | biome: human gut; feature: human-associated habitat; material: faeces... | reverse complement strand
CATGGACGAAAGATTTTTTTATGCTTATCTTTGAGAAAGCTTTTACTTATTAACCATATATATTTTTTCAGGAGGTTTTAGGAATGTTTGATTACAGACAGTATGAAAGAGGCTATTTTATGCCACCGGTTAAGTGCAATGACTGGGTTAACAAGGAGTATGTTGATAAGGCACCAATCTGGTGTTCGGTTGATTTAAGAGATGGTAACCAGGCTCTTGTTGAACCTATGAGTCTAGATGAAAAACTTGAATTCTTCCAGATGTTAGTTGAAGTTGGATTTAAGGAAATTGAGATTGGTTTCCCTGCAGCTTCTGAGACAGAATATGAATTCTGTCGTACACTTATTGAGAAGAACATGATTCCTGATGATGTTACAATCCAGGTTCTTACCCAGGCAAGACCACATATTATTAAGAAGACATTTGAAGCCGTAAAGGGTGCTCCAAGAGCAATCGTTCATGTATATAATTCTACTTCATTAGCACAGAGAGAACAGGTATTCAGGAAGTCTAAGGAAGAAGTTAAGCAGATTGCTATTGAAGGTGCTAAGTTATTAAAGGAACTTGCTGAAGCTGATGGAGGAAACTTCCTTTTTGAATACAGTCCAGAGAGCTTTACAGGAACAGAACCAGAGTATGCACTTGAGGTATGCAACGCTGTTGTTGATATCTGGCAGCCAACTCCTGATAAGAAATGTATCATCAATCTTCCTGCTACAGTAGAAATGTCGCTTCCACATGTATTTGCAAGCCAGATTGAATATATGTCTAAATACATGCACAACAGAGAAAATGTTATTATTTCTCTTCATCCACATAATGACCGTTCGACAGGTGTTGCTGATGCAGAGTTAGGACTTCTTGCAGGAGCAGATAGAATTGAGGGAACACTTTTTGGTAATGGTGAGAGAACAGGTAATGTAGATATTATTACACTTGCGATGAATATGTATATGCAGGGTGTTAATCCCGAACTCAATCTTTCTGATATGCCACATCTTGCAGAAGTATTTGAAAGACTTACACAGATGAAGATTGATGACCGTCATCCATGGTGTGGTAAGCTTGTTTTTGCAGCTTTCTCAGGTTCACATCAGGATGCTATATCTAAGGGAATGCATTACAGAATTGAAAATGATCCTAATAAATGGACAGTTCCATATCTTCCAATTAATCCAGAAGATGTAGGACGTACATATGATTCAGATGTTATAAGAATTAATAGCCAGTCTGGTAAGGGTGGTGTTGCTTATGTTCTTGAACATAACTATGGAATGGTTGTTCCTAAGGCTATGAGAGAAGATCTGGGTTATGCTGTTAAAGACGTATCGGATGTTAATCATAAGGAGCTTTCAGCAGATGAAGTTCTTGAAATATTTGAGAAGAGATATAAGAAATACACACCAGTATTCAAGATTTCTGAAGTACATTTCAAGCAGATTAATGGAATACAGACAGTCGTAACTATTAATGAGAATGGTGAGAAGTACAATGTTGAAGATGGCGGTAATGGTCGTCTTGATGCTGTAAGTAATGCTCTTGCCAGCCACTTTGGAAAGCCTTGCGATATCTTCTGTTATGAAGAACATTCATTAAAGAAGGGCTCTGATTCTAGTGCCATTGCATATGTTGGTATTACAGGAGAGGATGGAAAGAATTACTTTGGTATTGGTATTGACCATGATATCATCAGAGCTTCTATTGATGCGTTAGAGTCAGCCATGAACAGAAGTCTTGAAGCTTAATATATTATTTAATTGAATAATCTGTAATAGTACCCATGTCCTTAACGTATACTAGAATGATAACGATTAAGGAACATGGGTTGTTTTATTTATGTAGAATTAAAAAATCCCCCTCAAAGGGGGAAGCGGTACTATAGTACTAATGCTATTATACGCTTGTGGGGAGAAAATATAGTTAAAGGGGTAAAACTATTGATTCAAACATTTCGGAGGGATGGTAATGTTTTTAAGAAAACGATTAAGTAGTTTGAGTGCAAAGTCGAAGAAAATCATTAGTGGTGTTCTTGTTGCAGTAATGGTTGCTGGTTCTGTGATTGCGGGAACTTCATTAAAGGCTGGGGCATATTCTAAGACACAGGATGTACTTGATGAACTGTTAGGAGCAGCTAAGCCATATGGTGTGGTTGCAGATGAATTTAAGAACGCTAATCATAATCAGACATGTTTTGCAACCAATAATCTTGTCATAACAGACCAGTGGCTGAGTGCCTGGCTGGATATGAGTGTGGGAACAACTTATATCAGAAGTTTTGATAACACAGGTTCGACTGAGGTGTTTATTGACAGGAATGCATTTAATAATCTTGTTCTAGGAACAGATTACGATTATGTTCCGACGGAGAACAAGTGTTATATTAAAGGTGCTGACGGAAAAAGAACAGGGGCTGTCATTAACGTCAACAACTGTAAAGATACAATCAATGTTTATTATGCTGAAGATTATATGGACGTAACTGCAGCACTTGATAAGGTGTATGACAATTTTAAAGAATATGCAGATATTTCTGATGAAGAAGCTGACATCGTTATCAAAGCTAATGATGAGAAAAAGATTGATCTTTCATCATTTAAGGATAAGCAGATTGTAGTTGTTAATATGTATGCAAGTAATTATAAAGACTGGCAGGGCAATGAAGTATCAACTTATTATGGAGAAGGTCAGTTAAGTATAACTAATAAGGCTGATGGTCAGTTTGTTATTATGAATCTTTTAGGTGCAGATGGAGATGCAGAGGTTAAGAGATTCAGCATTAATGGAAAGAATTCAGGCGGATTAACAGATGTTGATATATCTGATACAGTAATATTTAATGCTGTAAATGTTTCAGGTAAGCTCAACATGGGGGAGATATGTGGTATAGTAGTTGCTCCAAGAGCAGATGTTACACTTACATCAACATGCAATGGAAGGGCAATTGCAAATACATTCGTTAATATTAATGGTCAGATGCATTTCATATCTGATTGCCAGCAGGAAGGTACAACAGCAAAGGAAACTGCTGCTGAGACAAAGGTTGATGAGTCCACAAAGGGTGCTGAAGAGACTAAGGTAAATGAGACAACAAAGGCAGCTGAAGAGACTAAGGTAAATGAGACAACAAAGGCAGCTGAAGAAACTAAGAAAAATGAGACAACAAAGGCAGTTGAAGAAACTAAGGTAAATGAGACAACAAAGGCAGCTGAGGAAACTACAGTAAGTGATACAACAAAGGCTGATGCAGTAATTAAAGCTGATGATACAACAAAAGCTGAAGAGTCGATAAAGACAGGGGATGCGACTAAGAAAGCTGATGATATATCAGACACAGATGTTACTAAGAAGAGTGGCGAAGTTGCTGGAGATGAAGAACTGGTAACAGGAAAAGACGGAGTGGCAATTGATGGTTCAAGAGTAAGAAAGAATGGTGAGGTTGCTGCTAATGAAGAAGTTGTAAAGACAGGTGACAACAATCATGTCTGGGTATATGTTATAGTTCTTGTAGCAGCAGTTGTTATATTCGGAACAGTTATTGTTATAAGCAAGAAGAATAATAAGAAATAATATTTACTATTAATGATTATTAAGGCACAGCATATATTGTTGTGCCTTTTTTATTGGAGTGGTATTGAAGCACTCTGTTTTTTTATGCTATAATGCAATATGTATGAGTCAAAGTAGGCTCTGAACACAAAATACAGTGAAGAACAAGGAGATGGAAGTTTTATGAAACATTTGATACTTGCATCGGGTTCACCAAGACGAAGAGAATTAATGAGTCAGGTAGGACTTGATTTTACTGTTGTTACAAGTGATGCAGATGAGAATATTAAAGAGATGGAACCGGAAGATTATGTAAGAGAATTATCTTCTGTTAAGGCACAGTCTGTATTAGAGCAATATGCAGATAAAGAGGATTCTGTAATTGTTATAGGTGCAGATACTATTGTTTACCATAAGGGAGAGATTCTTACCAAGCCTAAGGATGAAGAGGATGCATTCAGAATTCTTAAGTCTTTAGAAGGTCAGATACATCAGGTGTATACAGGTGTAACTATATGCAGTGCACATAAGAATGTAAGTTTTTATGAAAAGACTGATGTGTGGGTATATGATATGACTGATGAGGAAATCAGGGATTACATATGCACAGGAGAGCCTATGGATAAGGCTGGTGCATATGGTATTCAGGGAAAATTCGCAGCATACATTAAGGGTATTGAAGGCGACTATAATAATGTTGTCGGGCTTCCAGTTGCAAGACTTGTACATGAACTTAAAGTATTTTAAGGAGAAAACATATGGTTAAATTCGTAGCAAGTGACCTTGATGGGACACTGCTTCTTAACGGAGCACAGAGCGTTGATGAATCGGCTATACAGTATATCAATAAACTTGTTGACAAAGGCGTTATATTCGCACCGGCTAGTGGCAGGCAGATAACGAGTCTTAAGAGGCTTTTTGGGGCAGTCAGTGATAAGCTTGCATATATTGCAGAGAATGGTGCTCTTGTGGAATACAAGGGTGAAACTATTGGAAAGACTGCTATGGATAGGAAGCTTGCGTTAGAGATAATTGAGGATGTAATTGAGCAGCCTGATTGTGAGGTGCTTGTATCAGGAGAACATACGGCATATATTAAACCTAAGTCTGAAGAATATTATTACAGAATGACCAAGGTGGTCAATTATCATACTACATTAGTCGATAAGTTTACTGACATTGATGAGGATATATTAAAGATAGCTGTGTGTGATATGACAGGAATTAAGAACTCTAAAGAGCATTTTATTAACAAATGGAGTGATAAGGCTTCAGTACTTGTATCAGGAGAACTTTACTTAGACCTTATGGATACTAATGTCAATAAGGGTAGAGGAATTGAGCAGATACAGAAATATTTCAGCTTAAAGCCTGAAGAATGTATGGCATTTGGTGATAATTATAATGATATCGCTATGTTGGACAAGGTATATTATTCATATGCTATGGAGAAAGCTGTAGAAGATGTTAAGAAACACGGGCGTTTCGTAACAGGTTGGGTAGAAGGAACATTAAGAGAGCAATTTAAGGATATAAGATAAGGAGATTTAAGTTATGGATAAACATATTGATGAGTGTGCAAAGGTGTTTTTAAGAGATCAGAAACAGCTTTTCGATGAGCCTGTTGCATATGATTTAGAGGAGGCTAAGGAATTCTTAGAGGACTGTATGGCAGTATACTGCAAGGATATTAAAGAGTTAAGAGAAGTTATGGATGATGAAGGTATGGATGTATCTGATTTAAGCAATGATGAGCTTCTTGAGCAGTTAGAAGTATTCAAGCTTGATAATGGCGGATATTTCTTCGTGGAAGGATAGTACAGATGCGTATAACTGTTGTGTGTGTAGGTAAGATTAAGGAAAAGTTTTATACCCAGGCAGTTGAAGAGTATTCCAAGAGACTTTCAAGATATTGTAAGTTGGATATAGTTGAACTGGCTGATGAGAAAACACCGGATAATGCAAGTGATGTTGTCAATGAACAGATTAAGAATAAGGAAGGGGAGAGAATCCTTTCTGCTATTAAAGATGATGCTTATGTATGTGCACTTGCAATAGAAGGAAAAATGCTTGATTCTGTTGAACTATCAGAAAAGATTGACAGACTTGGAATAGAAGGAACAAGTAACATAACATTTGTAATAGGAGGCTCTCTGGGACTTGCAGATGCAGTACTTAAGAGAGCTGATTATAAGCTGAGTTTTTCAAGGATGACATTTCCACACCAGCTTATGAGAGTTATTCTTTTGGAACAGATATACAGGGCTTATAGGATTATGAAAAATGAGCCATATCACAAATAATTAAAGAGGATAGAATATGAAAAGAAGAAAAAAACCATTTATTATATTAGCAGTTATTCTTGTTGTTGTTTTATTGGTTGCAGGATATATTAAGTTCTTTAATGGACATCTGATATATTTCACAACAGGAATGAAGAGCGGTGAGCTTATTAAGACAGCAGGACAGAAGACAACTTATACATGCGAAGCAGATATTCTCATGTCTGATGTGAAGAAGGAATATGAGGAAATGTTTGGCAGTAATATATGGAGAGAGAAAATTGGTGATGCTGATTTTGAAAGCTATATTAAGGACCAGATTAAGAGTAAGTTAATGCGCGTCAAGGCTATGAATGTTAAGGCTAAGGAACGCGGTGTTGTGCTTGGAAGAGAAGAAAAAGATTCTGTGGGCAAGGCTGTTGATGCATTTTACAATGAATTAACAGAATCACAGATAAGCAGTACAGGAATAACTAAGGATAAACTGAATACAATGTTTACTGAATTCGCAATAGCACAGAAACTCTACGATGACCTTACTTCCAGCATGGATATTGAAGTAAGCGCAGATGAGGCAAGAGTTATTGATATCCAGTATATTGTATCAGATTCAGAGGAAGATATTAATAAAGCATATAATCTTGTGAATTCAGGAAGTTCATTCTTTGCTGTTGCCAAGGAATACAATGCGGACGGCGAATATGAGTACGAACTGAAACGTGGCGAGATGGATGCAGCATTTGAAAAAGCAGCATTCAATCTGTCTACTGGTGAGATGAGCAGTATAGTTGAGGCAGCAGGCAGATATTACATTATAAGATGTACATCGGATAATGATAAGGCTAAGACCGAGGTTAATAAGTCTGCAATTCTTGAAAAGAGAAAGTTAGAGCAGTTTAATGCTGATTTTGAGAAATATGAAGCTGGTATATATATGGAATTTAATAACAGTGAATGGAAGAAGTTAAGTATTCAGGATGCGTATACGTTGGGAAGCAGCTTTGAAGATACTTTCAATGCGTATTTTGGAAAGTAAAGAGGAGAGTAATTAATAATGGCAGCTAATAAATATGATGCTAACAGTATATCAATACTGGAGGGTCTTGAAGCGGTAAGAATGAGACCTGGTATGTATATTGGAAGTGTCGGAACAAAAGGTCTTAATCATCTTATATATGAGATTGCAGATAATTCAGTGGATGAGCATCTTGCAGGTTTTTGTACACAGATAAATGTAACTCTTAATGATGATGGAACAGCAACTATCAAGGATAATGGACGAGGTATTCCTATTGGAATCCATCCTAAAGCCGGAATACCTGCGGTTGAGGTTGTATTTACGGTACTTCATGCAGGCGGCAAGTTCGGAGATGGCGGATATAAGATATCAGGCGGACTTCACGGCGTTGGTGCATCTGTAGTTAATGCACTTTCTGTATGGCTTGAGGTTGAGATAAGAGTTGACGGTGGAGTGTACAAGCAAAGATACGAGCGTGGAAAAGCAACAGCGCCGCTTGAAAAGATTGGTACATGCAGAAAAAATGATACTGGTACAACTGTTACATTTCTTCCTGATGGAGAAATATTTGAAAAGACAAGATTCAAAGCAGACTCGATAAAGAGCAGGCTTCATGAGACTGCATATCTTAATCCGGGGCTTACAATTGAGTTTGAAGATAAGAGAAAGGGCAGCGAGGATAAGGAAACTTTCCATGAGCCTGACGGACTTAAGGCATATATCAAAGACCTTAACAATGGCAAAGAGACAGTATGCGATATCGTCTACTTTAAGAAGAAGCAGGAAGATATTGAGGTTGAAGTAGCATTTCAGTTTGTTAATGAATTTGAGGAAAATATTCTTGGCTTCTGTAATAACATATACACTCAGGAGGGTGGAACGCATATTACAGGCTTTAAGACCAAGTTTACAATGATTATCAACCAGTATGCGAGAGAACTTGGCATCTTAAAGGATAAGGATGCGAATTTTACAGGTCTTGATGTAAGAAATGGTATGACTGCAGTTGTTGCAGTTAAGCATCCTGCGCCAAGATTTGAGGGACAGACCAAGACCAAGCTTGATAATCCGGATGCTGGTACAGTTGTTGCAAATGTAACAGGTGACGAGGTACAGCTTTATTTCGACAGACATTTGGACGATCTTAACGCTGTAATTGCATGCGCTGAAAAATCTGCGAAGATAAGAAAAGCAGAAGAAAAGGCCAAGACAAATATGCTTACAAAGCAGAAGTTCTCTATAGACAGCAACGGAAAGCTTGCTAATTGTGAGAGTAAGAATCCGGAGGAATGTGAGGTATTCATTGTAGAGGGAGATTCAGCCGGAGGTTCAGCAAAGACTGCAAGAAACAGAAGAACTCAGGCAATTCTTCCAATCAGAGGTAAGATTCTTAATGTTGAAAAGGCAAGTATTGATAAGGTACTTGCCAATGCCGAGATTAAGACAATGATTAATTCATTCAACTGTGGATTCTTAGAGGGCTACGGTAATGACTTTGATATTAGCAGATTAAGATATAATAAGATTATTATCATGACCGATGCCGATGTGGATGGAGCACATATTGATACACTGCTTCTTACATTTTTCTACAGATTCATGCCTGAGCTTATTAATCAGGGACATGTATATATTGCTACACCACCTCTTTATAAGGTTGTTCCTAAGAAGGGCGAGGGTGAATATCTATATGATGACAAGGCACTTGAGGATTACAGAAAGAAGCATACTTCAGGAACATTTACACTTCAAAGATACAAAGGTCTTGGAGAGATGGATCCTGACCAGCTATGGGAGACAACTCTTAATCCTGAAACAAGAATTTTAAAGCAGGTTGAGATTGAGGACGCAAGGCTTGCAACTGAGGTTACAGCAATGCTTATGGGTACAGATGTACCACCTAGAAGAAAATTTATATATACGCATGCTAATGAAGCTGAGATTGATGCGTAAAAGCTAAAGGAGTAGAAAATGGCTGAGAAGATTATAAGGACTGAGTATTCTGAGGTTATGCAGAAGTCCTATATAGATTATTCCATGAGCGTTATTACAGCAAGAGCACTTCCTGATGTAAGGGACGGTTTAAAGCCGGTACAGAGAAGGGTGCTGTATGCCATGGACCAGTTGGGGCTTAATTACGACAAGCCTCACAGAAAGTCTGCACGTATCGTTGGTGATACAATGGGTAAATACCATCCACATGGTGACAGTTCAATATATGAGACACTTGTTGTACTTTCACAGGATTTTAAGAAGGGTATGGCGCTTGTTGACGGACACGGAAACTTCGGTTCTATCGAAGGTGATGGAGCTGCCGCCATGCGATATACAGAAGCTAAGTTAAAGAAGTTCACACAGGATGTATATCTTGCTGACCTTGATAAAAATGTTGTAGATTTCGTGCCTAACTTTGATGAGACAGAAAAAGAGCCTGAGGTTCTTCCTGTAAGAGTACCTAATCTGCTTGTAAATGGTGCAGATGGTATTGCGGTTGGTATGACAACTAATATCCCTCCACACAATCTTTCAGAGGTTGTTGATGCAGTATGTGCATATATGGATAATGAGGATATCACAACAGACGAGCTTATGCAGCTCTGCCCTGGACCGGATTTTCCTACAGGCGGAATTGTGATTAATAAAAGCGAGCTTGGTGCAATATATGAGACTGGAACAGGTAAGATTAAGTTAAGAGGCAAGGTCGTATTCGAGCCTGCCAAGAACCGTTCTGAGAAGGACAAGCTTGTTATTACAGAGATTCCATATACAATGATTGGTGCTAACATAGGTAAATTTATATCTGATGTTGTAAGCCTTATAGAAACTAAGAAAACTACCGATATTGTCGACATTTCCAATGAATCTTCTAAGGAAGGAATAAGAATTGTCCTTGAACTTAAGAAGAACGCAGATGTCAAGAATCTTGAAAATCTTCTTTACAAGAAGACCAAGTTGGAAGATACATTTGGCGTAAATATGCTGGCTATCGTTGATGGAAGACCTGAGACCTTAGGTATTAAGGATATAATAAAACACCACATTAATTTCCAGTATGAGCTTGCTACAAGAAAGTACACAACACTTCTTGAAAAGGAGAAGGCTAACAGGGAGATTAAGGAAGGTCTTATAAGAGCATGTGATATTATTGACCTTATTATCGAGATATTACGAGGCAGCGCTAATCTCAAGATGGCTAAGGACTGCCTTGTTAATGGTAATGTTGAGGGAATCAAGTTTAAGTCAGAGCAGTCAAAAAAGCAGGCTGCAGGTCTTGATTTCACAGAGAGACAGGCTGGCGCAATATTGGAAATGCGTCTGTACAAGCTCATTGGCCTTGAAATTCTTAATCTTCAGAAGGAATATGATGAATGTGTTAAGAAGATTGAGAAGTATGAAAAGATACTTGGCAGCAGAAAAGAGATGGCTAAGGTTATCAAGGCTGACCTTCTTAATATTAAAAAGGAATATGGTGTTGCAAGAAGAACTGTAATCGAAGATGGCGAAGCTGCTGTATTTGAGGAAAAGAAGATTCCTGAGATGGAAGTTATGTTCATCATGGACAGATTCGGATATGCAAGAACTATTGATATGGCTGCATTTGAGAGAAATAGAGAGGCTGTATTTAATGAGAATAAATATGTCATTCCGGTAATGAACACAGATAAAATCTGCATATTTACTGATACGGGAGAGCTGCACCAGTTAAAGATAAAGGATCTTCCGTTCACTAAGTTCAGAGATAAAGGCACTCCGATTGATAATCTGTGTAACTATGACAGTTCTAAGGAGATAATTGTGTACATTACTCCATTTGAACGACTTAAGAATCAGAAAATGCTTTTTGTTACAAGACAGGGAATGATGAAGCTTGTAGACAGCGAAGAATTCCAGGTTGCAAAGCGTACAGTTGCATGTACAAAATTAGCAGATGACGATAAACTTATCGGAATGTATTCAACAGACGCAAGAGTAGAGATTTATTCAAAGTTCTCACTTGATGGAGAAATCAAGGAAGAAGAGGTTGTCGAGAGCAACCAGAATGTAATTGTACAGACAGAAAATGGAGTGTTCTTAAAGTTCCCATTAACAGATATTCCAATGAAGAAGAAGAGTGCTGTTGGCGTAAGAGGAATCAAGCTTTCAAAAGATGATTATATAGAAGATGTATTCCTGCTTACAGAAGGTGATGAGTTCACAATGGAATATAAGGGCAAGAGTATCAGCTTTGCCAAGATGAAGACGGCACACAG
>ENA-OURS01002991-OURS01002991.1-human-gut-metagenome-genome-assembly--contig:-NODE-2991-length-11131-cov-2.782683_pt1 | contig 11131 bp, 7 predicted proteins | sample MGYA00242109_ERZ509010 | MGnify/ENA primary metagenome ERZ509010 (study PRJEB26280, sample SAMEA2338774) | human gut metagenome | biome: human gut; feature: human-associated habitat; material: faeces... | reverse complement strand
GCCGCTCGGAATCGGATCACAGCCGGATCAGGGTCGTTGAATGATCGTGGTGGCCGGCCGGGCGGGATCAGTCGACGGGCTTCGTCTCGTCCGCCTCGTAGTCGAAGAAGTCGAAGTCGGCGGTCTTCTCGTGCAGAGCGGCGTCGGTGACGGCGATGCCGACCATAGTGCCGGTGAATTCGCCGTACTTGCAGTATTCGTCAGAGAAGGTGGTAGTGTCGAAATCCGGGCCAATCTTGGTCCAGTTCTCGCCATCATAACCCCACTCGAACCAAGTACGACGACCTTCGATATTCAAACGGAAATAGATCGGCTTGTCTTCCACAGCAACGCGAGTGTCAAGCATTTCCGTCTTTTCACCGTTTTCGAGACGCACAATCGAAATCGCGCTGCCGCCAAGCGTCTGTGAATAATACTTGCGCAGGAAAATATTATTCATGTTGTCGTAGTAGATGGTCAAGCCAGCGCTGTGCTGGTAGACTTCCGGCTCGAACTCCATCTTCGTGGTGACGGTGGCGTACACGCTGGTGAGTTTGCGTGCGATCAGGCTCGTGCGGTTGAGCGATGCCAACGATTCCTCGCCGCGGATGCGCAGCCAACCGGGGCGTTCCGTCACGTTGGCGAAGGTGGTCGGCATCTGCCGCGGCGAATAATACCAGTTGCCGATCGCGCCGCCGTCGAAGTCGTCGTGCCCGGGAATCTCCGGCATCGGCGCATCCGGCAGATCCGGCTCTTCGACTTCGAGTTTGGCCAGATTGGAGCCGTCCGCCATGCGCAGCCAGCCGTCATTCGTCCATGTCATCTTCTGAATGGCGGTTTCACGGCCAAGCGTACAACGTAATTCCGGCACAAACGGACGGCTGGTCAGGTGCACAAGATATGTCTCGCCGTTCGGCAGATCCACGTAGGAGCCGTGCCCGGACTTCTGCAGCACGGAATCCGGGTTGAAATAGCGCGGCTTCAAATGATCGTCATCAGCACGCTCGTTTGACTCCTTCGGCTGCGAAGTGACGAGCGGACCATTCGGATCCGGCTCATACGGACCCCACACATTGCGGGAACGGCCCATGGTCACGGCATGGTTGTAGCCAGTGCCACCCTCGGCGCACATAATGTAATACCAGCCGTCACGCTTGGTCAGATGCGGAGCCTCAATGCAGCCACGATCAGTAGCGCCACGCCATATACGCTTCGGATAGCCAACCACATGCTTGGTTTCCGGATCATATTCCACACAGCAGATCACGCCCGGCTTCTCATAGCCTTCACGGGTCTCCCACTCCAAGCTGACGATGTACTTCTTGCCATTGTCATCATGTAAAATGGACGCGTCGAAACCAGAAGATGTCAGATATACCGGCTCGCTCCACGGACCTTCAATGCTCTTTGACTTAATCAGATAATTATTCACGTCGAAATAGCGTGCATTCATGGAGTTCATAACGCCGTAAATCACGTAAAACATGTCCTCTTCCTCACAATACGTGAGACATGGAGCCCAAATGCCCTTAGCGCTCGGCAGCTTGGTGAGGTTCGGCTTCGTATCATCAGTAAGCACGTGGGTGAGCAGCTCCCAATGCTTCATATCCTTCGAATGGTAAATCGGAATACCCGGGAACCATTCGAATGTAGAGACAGCAACATAGTAGTCGTCGCCTTTACGGCAGATGGCCGGATCAGGATTGAAGCCTTTGAAGATCGGATTATGCAGCATTGTCGTTCCTTAATGTTCTTGATATCACGCGTTGCTTTGTACGATTCTTGCGTCCGACGGAATCACTTTTGGACGGGGAACCAGTTTTGGGCGATGCAGCGTCCAAGGTCCCATGCGTCCCAGCCGATCCAGCCGGGAGTGTTGACAGTGTCAGTGAGCAGCTTGTAGTTCCAGTAGTAGAAGCCGCTGCCCTTGCTCCATGCGGCGAGCTGGGATTCGGCTACGCCCTGGTACAGCGAGCGCTTCTGTTCGGCGGTCAGGGTTTCGACCTGAGCCCCTTCCTCGCCGTTGAGCACGCTTTGTCCGCCGTGGGTGTCCACACCGCAGCCGACGGAGTTGAACAGGCACCACTCCCCCACAATCACCGGGAAGTATTCGCTCATCTCGGCGATCATCGGCGCATAGGTATTCCTCACGAAGTCGTCGTAGCCCTCCGCTGTCTGCGGGCAACCCATCGTTTCGGCGGTCATGAGGTATTGGTGGGTATCGAGGACCACGTTCTTAAACTCGGGCGCGAGCTTGCCGTCGGGGCCGCGCATGAAGTCTTTCCACTGTTCGATGTCGAAACCGTCGTGGAACACCACCGCCTTGTCTGCCGGCAATGCGCCCTTGTCGGCATCGCGCAGACGGTGGTAGGCGGCGATGTAGAAGTTCTTGAGCCAGTCGAATGCGATCGGGCCGGTGCCTTCGGCGAGTTCCGGATCGACCGCCTTGTAGCGTTCGGTCACGTTCGCCATCGGCCAGCAGGTGGTGGTGTTCGGCTCGTTGATGATTTCGATGCCCATCAGCGCCCGACGATGGCCGTACCGCTTGGAGAGGCGTTCGAGCACGGACAGCACGAATTCGACTTCGTCGGGCAGCTGCGCCCACTTGCACACGCCGGAGATGCCGCCGTTGTCGAAGCCGTTCTGGCTCATCGGCGCGGTGTGCAGGTCGATGAGGATGGTCAGACCGTATTTCTCGGCCCAGTTGAAGGCCTTGTCGAGTTCGTCGATGCAGCCGATGAACGGCGCGCGGTCGCCGAAGATGAAGTACGGCACGGGGATGCGCACGGAGTTCAGTCCCCACGATTTGATGGTGGCAAAGTCGCGCTCGTTGATGTATTCGGCGCGGTGGGTCCTGATGCGGGCCTCGTAGACGGCCGGATCGAGTTGCGTCGGCAGATAGTATTCGTCATCGGCAGTGGTTCCATCGAATAATGCCGGGTTCATCCACTTTTCCAGAACCAGCCAGTTACCCAGGTTCACGCCCTTGATGTAATCAAGATCCATATGCACTCCTTCGTACGCTTTCAATCATATTTTATATTACTTAGTAATCACTAAGTTAGATGATAGTGCATTTTTCTCCTCCCCGCAACCCGTCTCGGACATCTCTCCGAACCGCTGTCGCACGATTTCGCATAAAGCACCCTTTGCGAAAATCGTGGGGCCGACAATCAAAATCGTTCAGCAATTTCGCAGAATCATGCGATTAATCATAAGAAAAAGCCTCTTTCTTGCGGGAAGAAAGAGGCAACCTGCAGCCGGAGAGACGATTACTGCTTATCGCTGGCGAATCGTTACGTGCAAGGCACTCACCGAGGCAGCGGGCAACGTTACCGTCAGCTCGGCGCCGCCGGCGGATTCGTGCACGCTCACGGCACTATCCACGTCCACGGCATGAGCGCGCACCAGATCCGGATGCTCCACCGTGTTGCAATCATGCGGATCTTCGGAAGCAAGCGTTTCCATCGAATCAACCTGAGCGCCGCACGGCAAATGCAGCCGCACTTCGGCACCATCGTTCATATGCGCATTGGTGAGATTAATCAGCAGCTGCGTGCCATCCTCATTACGTGACGCAAACGTATACACGGCAGAATCCTCGGAATCGTTACGCGCCACATCAAGTGCGGTCATGCCACGATGCATCTTATACATCATGAACACATCGTAGTTAGGCGTAAGGATGGTCCGATCGCCTTCAGTCAAGATCAGTGAGTTAAGCACATTGATGGTCTGCGCGTTACACGCCATGGTCACCTTGTCGCAATTACGCTGCAGCAGATCCAACGTAAGCGCGGTGGTGATGGCGTCGCGCATGGTCACCTGCTGCTTGAGCGCAGGGCGTGCGAAGAATGCGGTCTTGTGCCAATTGCCCCATTCGCCGATGATTAGATCGACATGCGCGAGCCTGGAATCCATAGCCACCTCCGGCTCATGAATAAGCGCCAGGCCGTCATTCATCAAGCGCCACTGATCACGCAGAATATCTTCAAGTTCGAGGCATCCCTCAATCACCGCATTCCAGCCGTCTTCATCGAACCGGGTGGGAGTGTCGGCATCGTTATCCACGTTCCAATTGTAGAAGTGCAGATCATAGCCGTCGATATTCGGCTGACGATATTCGGCAAGACCGCGGAAGAAATCCTGGGTCCACTGCACGCGTTCGCGCGGCTTGTTGCCGTCGGGACCGCTCGCAATAGCATACATTGGGGTCGGCGCGAACACATCGGTGGTGAAGCTCGGCATGGCGGATGCGAACCTGCGGTATTCATTGAGGTAGGTCCGCGGAGTCATGGTACCGCCACCAGCCCACACTTCGTTGCCGATCCCCCAATATTTCACCCCGTAAGGTGCCTTATGGCCGTTAGCCTCACGTTCCTTGGCAAGATCAGTAGGCTGCACACGATTGCAGTACTCCATCCAATCCTTCATTTCGGCGACCGTGCCGGAAAGCATGTTGATATTGATCCACGGTTCAGCGCCGAGCATTTCACACAAACGCAGGAATTCGTCGGTGCCGAAGCTGTGATCGTCCAGCTCATAGGTGGCGAAATTCTCGTTGAAAGTGGTTTTACGTTCGCTTTGCGGGCCCACACCGTCACGCCAATGGTAGGTATCCGCATAGCATCCGCCCGGCCAGCGAATAACCGGCGGCTGCAATGCACGCAAAGCATCCAATGTGGCCTTGCGGTAGCCACGCTCGTTTTCGATCGGGGAATCCTCTCCCACCCATAGACCTTCATCAATGCATTCGCCAAGGAATTCAATGAATTGGCCATGCAGTTTCGGATCGATACGACCAATCGTACTGTTCGGGTCAATGCAGACAACCATGGTTTGCTCCTTTTGCCGTAGTGCTCACATCTGCAACGTTCGTAATTCGTATGGTTCTTGTAGTTATTGTGCCGCACAATATATGCGAAATGGCCGAAGATTCCAGGAGAGATAATGAAAGAATCTCCGGCCAAGTTATTTCGAAAAGCGCCGATGCTACTTCACCTTTTTAATCATCAGAATGAAGATGCAGGCGAGCGCCACCATAACGATTGCCGCCGGGAACACCAGTCCGTACGAGCCGGTAGCCACCACAATGGCGGAGGTGACAATCGGGCCGACCATCTGACCGAGAGTAGTGGCAATGTTCAAAACGCCCAGATCCTTCCCGGCCTCTTCTTCATTCGGCAGAACGTCAACATTGAGCGCCTGATCGACGGAACCGTACATGCCGTAGCCGAAGCCACCGATGGCGGAGAAGAGAATCATGCCCAACGCGTTGTGCATGAGCCATGGCAGAGCATAACCGATGGCGAGCAGCACGCTTGCGGCCACAACCGGAATCTTACGGCGACCGATTTTGTCGGAAATCGGACCTGCGGAAAGCGCGGAAATCAGGGAGACAACCATCAGCACCAAGCTCATGGTGGAAATGGTGGCCGCGGAATCTTCAACACTTTGACCAATGTAGTCCTGCAGAATATACAGCTGGTAGTTGAGAATCATGTAGTAGCTGAACAGCAGCAGGGAACGGCCGATAAATGCCAGCCAGAAGTCGCGAGCGCCTTTGGTCGGCGGACGGAAGCTCATGATAATACCCTTGAAATCAACCTTTTCCTTAGGCATATCCTTGCTGGACTTTTCCTTCGGCCAGAAGACCACGGCAAGCACACCGGAAAGACCCATAGCCACACCGGACACGATGAAGCCCGGGAGCTGCAGGGTGATGAACTGCGCACCAACAATCTGACCAAGAGCAGAACCGAACAACGTACCTGCAGAGATAAATGCGGACATGGTGCCGCGCATATCTTCAGGAATACGGTCAGACAGAGATGCGATGACCGGTGCGATCATCATGTTCAGACCAACCATGGAAATGCAGTAGCTGATGCCAATGCTCACACCGTCCGGCAGAATGCCGATGAGGAACAGCGAAATGCCCGCAACAATGCCGCCCGATGCGATCCATGGCGTACGACGCCCGAAGATCGAGCGCGTACGGTCAGACATGTTGCCAACCACGAGGTTGGAAATCAGCGAAGCCAATGCCGTGGCCGAATTCAGCACGCCGAAAATGGCGTCTTTGCTGTCGGGCGCGATATCAGCCAAACGCTGCGGCAGCAGCACTGCAGCAACGATCTGTAACGCCAGCATCCATGCGAACGAGAACACGAAGAACGCTACGCAGAAACGCGTTTTGTCGATTTTGGAAAGCTCGTTGGCATGTTCCGCAGGCCGTACGTCAGTCATGCTTGTCTCCTTATCTTTCTTTTTCAAAGTCAACCCTCTACGTTTTTGCCGAATCTTCAATGATCATGCAAACAACAGGCAAGAGAGGCGTTGTGTTGAAGTCAACTCTCATCGGCTTCGTCAGTTATCTTATATCTTAAAGATATAAGATAACAAATCGGCGTGTCGAACAACGACCTACTTTCAAGCACAGCAATCAACCGCATAACCGCAATATCGAAACCACATGAAAACGCATGTGGACAGCGGCAATAGTATTCTTCAAATCAGTATGGAATCACAGGAAAACACATCAGCAAACAGCATCAAGAGACGTCCAATCAACCAAAGAAAACGGCTCTCCCCAGCGCAGCGACGCAAACAAATCACACAAGAAGCGGTAACCCTAATCACGCAATACGGGTCATACGGCTTCCCCATGCAAGCATTAGCCGATGCAGTTGGCATGACCCTGCCCGGACTCAACCATTACGTCAAAAACCGAGAACAATTACTCTCATTGGTCATCGAAACGTTCTACGACTCCGAAGAAGAAGGCAATGCCCACACAGCATTGGGCGCAGCCATCAGCCACTGCGACCAAACGGATTCAGCAACCAAAGAACGCCGACATCTGCCCAGCACATTGCATGAAACCGTGCGCTTCAACGCCAAACGTCCCGAACTTGTCGCACTGTTCATGCGCCTCGCCATCGAAGCGTCCGATCCAGAACACCCAGCCCACGAGTTCTACCAGAACAGACACAATTCGATTTTGACCGACATGACCAGCGTGGACTGGGAACTACCGGAAGAATACCGCGATCCAGAACGCCTGCATGACCTCATCGTCACCTCGTTCTTTGCCATGGACGGCGTGCAAATCCAGTCGTTAACCAATCCCAACGAATCCATGATGCAACTATGGGAACGTGCAGAACACATCCTATTCCCCTCCCCCACATGGGACGGCTACCGCTGAACAGAGCGCAAACAAGCAAAGACACCGCAAAAGCAAAAGGCGTTTGCCCGCGGCGACCGGTAACCGATCACCATAGGCAAACGCCCCGCAACACAACACCGGCTTGCGAAGATGACAGGAAGAGAAGGAAACCTGCCACCCGGCATTCAACAAACCGTTGCCACAACCAAGCCGACGCGTTACGCACACATTCGCATCAGCCAGGCAGCTCCCGTCAGTCCAGCACGAAGGTGTTGAACGATCGAGGGGCAAGCGTTGCCTTGAAGCCGCGATCGGCATTGCAAGGATCGGCAAATTCAAACGGACGCTCCTCTTCGAGAGCGTTCTGGGCCACCACCACAATGGTGCCATCCGGATTACGGAACGCAATAGCCATCGAATTGAAATGACCCGTAGTGCCAAGCACATGCGCACCCGGCTTAACGAAATGCGAGAAATGACGCATCACATAATATTCCGGATTACGGCGAACCTCATGCATATCCGCAGTAATGGTGAACAGTGAATTCTGCCACCACCCCCACGTAGAATCCTGATCGTCAAGAATCATATTCCAATAAGTGTAAGCAGTCGCGCCATTACGCAAATAATGGTTGATCAAGTGGAAAATATACTCCGCATATTCCCACGTATTATCGCCCATACCGCATTCGGATTCAGACTGAATCAGCTCGATTTCAGGCCAGGATTCATGCGTACGCGCAATACAGTTCTGGCCGGCCCACTGGTAAGCGATGCCCTTGATGTACTTGCGAGCGCCATCGTCGAACAGAATATTGTCGACAAAACGGTTATAATTATTCAGCTTCATGCCGTAGCCGCCGGTCCACGCCATATCTTCCGGACCATTCAGCGTACCCAGCCAAATATCGGTGTCAAGACCAGCTTCGTCAAAAGCAGGTCCAAGATAATCGCGGATGAACACCTTGAGCGCTTCGGAATCCCACAATGCACTCGGGAACTTCTGGTCGGCGAACACCTCGTTCTGCACGTGCAGCTGGTTCACAGTGATGCCGTGCTCGGCGTAGGCCTGGATGTACTTGACGAAGTATTTGGCGTAGGCTCTGAGGTTCTCCGGGGTCTGCACGAGACGGCCGTAGTTGTAGGCCTTCGGGCGCTTCATCCACGTCGGCGGGCTCCACGGGCTGGAGAACAGTTGCATGTTCGGCTGCCATTCCTGCGCGCGGTGGATGTACGGGATCAGGGTCTGTTCGTCGTGTTCGACGGAGAAATGTTCCATCTCGTAGTCGCCGTCGACCTCGTCGTAGCTGTACCAGTGGTCGGCGAAATCATTGGCTCCGACGGGGGCGCGGTTGAAGGTGAAGTTCATCTCGTCGGGGCTGAACAGCTCCTTGATGATCTGGTCGCGTTCGGCTTCGCTGACGTTCTGCAGCGGCAGCCAGCCGAGTTCGTTGAAGCAGCCGCCGAAGCCGCGCAGGGCTTGGTATTCGTTGCCGTCGAGCTGCAGGTCGGCCGCGGTGGTGGCGTTGGTGGATTCGATGTCGGAGGTTCGGTCGGCAAGCTTGTCGTCTTGCGTCGTTGCAATCCAGGTGGTCATGATGTTCCTTGGTATCGTCGTTGATAATTCGAATATGCGTTGATGTTTGGTATGGATGGGATGCGGGGCGATTTGGCCCCGCGGAGGGAGACAGTCTACGAAAACGACCATCTCCCCGGTTTGGAGCAGCTGTCTTACTTGACCTTCTTGATGGCCATGATGAAGAGGATGCCCGCGATGGCCGCAAAGGGCGCGAGCGTGGAGGGCTTGAACAGATTGAGCCACGCGCCGCCGTCGGCGTTGAGGTCGAGCAGACGGATGATCTGACCCGTGATGGTCGTGCCGACGTTCGCGCCGAGGATGATGCCGATGGACTGGTGCAGCGTCAGCACGCCCGCGCCGACAAGGCCCGAGGTGAGCACGATGGTCGCCGTTGAGCTCTGAATGACCGCCGTGACCGCAAGGCCGAGCAGGAAGCCGACGAGCGGATTGTTCGTCACCTTCTCCATCGCCGCCTTGAGCGCACCGGACGAGCCCTTCTTCAGGCCGTCGCCCATGAGCTGCATACCGTAGAAAAACAGCGCCAGCCCGCCGAAGAGCGAAATAAAGTTAAAAATCGTCATACCGTCACCAATCTTCTGTGTGTTCCCGATCCGTATTTTACAGTTCCCGTGGCAGAGATGGCATACTGCGCCAAACTCCACCAAATATTATGGTAGCAGAAATTTACAGAATTGCAAGGATTTTCGCAGAAAAGTCCCATATAATTTCCGTCCATATCTTTCTGCTTGCAATTTGACTTTCCTGTGGTACAATAACGGAAGAAAATGCCACTGCATTTTGAGGAGGTTTTACCATGCTCAACAAGTCCAATCCCATCGGCGTGATGGACAGCGGCATCGGCGGACTGACCGTCGTGCGCGAGCTGCAGCGCATCCTGCCCGGTGAGGACATCATCTACTTCGGCGACAGCGCCAACTGCCCCTACGGCAACAAGACCGCAGATCAGATCTTTGAGCTGAGCTGCCATATGCTCCAGTTCCTCGGCTCCAACGGTGTGAAGTGCACCGCCGTGGCGTGCAACACCATCTCCACGATGGCGGAGCGTCTTCGTCCCTGCTTCGACTTCCGCATCATCAGCATCGTGGAGGAGGCGGCCAAGTACGTCATCCGCGAGAAGCTCTCCAGCGTCGGCCTGATCGGCACGGAATTCACCGTCGCCTCCGGCAAGTACGCCGAGCTCATCCATCAGGGCAACCCCGACTGCCATGTGGTCGGCAAGGGCTCTCCCCTGCTCGCGGCGCTCGTGGACCGCGGCGACTTCAACCAGCACGACATCAATCTTGAGATCACCACGCAGGTCGACAACATTCTCTCCCGCGAGAAGGTCAGCGACCTGATTCTCGGCTGCACGCACTACCCCATCGTGGAGGAAAACTTCCACGAGTGCTATCCGCAGCTGCACCTCATCAACCCCGCGCTCGAGCAGGCGAATGCCGTCAAGGCGTACCTCGCCGAGCAGAATGCCCTGAACCCGCAGAAGAAGGGCACCTTCACCATCTGCACCAGCGGCGACCCGCAGGTGTACGTCAACGTCGGCAAGCGTCTCGGCCTCTTTGAGGCGAGCGAGCTGAAGGTCGTTCACATCTGAAAACAGCATAAGGAAAGCGCAGCCGTTTGGCTGCGCTTTCTCTTTGCTCTCTTCACTTTTCGCGCTTGCGGAGGTAGATGGCCAGCGCGGCGACAGCCTCGGCGGCATAGACGCCATAAAACGCTGTGTTGATGTGCTTTGCCTTCTGCTGTGCCAGCGACATCGCCTCCTGCGTGTAGACGGTGACGGGCAGATAGCCGTCTGCCTTTGGCCCTGTCCGCCAGAAAACGACCGAGCGGTTGCGCCAGATGAAGTTGCAGAGCACATTTCCGTTGTCGTCCTCAATGGTCGCGCCCTCGGTCTGCGAGCGGTAGATCGGCGTGTCATTCTCGTAGTAGAGCGGGCTTTCGGCAACGGCGGTATCCGGCGCAGGCGCGGCGTCGCCATAATAGATTGGCTCCACTGGCTTTCGCATATAACGCACGAACGAGTCAAAGTCCGTGAACTCCGTTCCCTCGGCGAGCCGCCTTGTGTCGCCAAAGCCGACAAGCGCGCGGTTGATAAAGGCGCTCAGCGCCAGCGCCGCGCAGAGCGTGAGCGCCGTAGTACGCAGGAGCCTGTCGTTTTTGCGCTGCGCCTCCGTTTTCTCCTCCGGCGGGAGGAATCTCTTTTTCACCAGCCGGCGCTCGGCGATCCATACGGCAAAAAAAGCGAGCAGCACCGCGGCGAGCAGCACAAGCGCTGCCTGCCAGAACGTGAGCGAGACGCCGACGCCCGTGCGGCTGACGGTGAAGCCGTTTATCGTGACCGGATGAAACGCCCACAGCAGCGGCAGCGTGCAGGCAAAGAGCAC
>ENA-OURS01002988-OURS01002988.1-human-gut-metagenome-genome-assembly--contig:-NODE-2988-length-11137-cov-3.496120_pt1 | contig 11137 bp, 9 predicted proteins | sample MGYA00242109_ERZ509010 | MGnify/ENA primary metagenome ERZ509010 (study PRJEB26280, sample SAMEA2338774) | human gut metagenome | biome: human gut; feature: human-associated habitat; material: faeces... | reverse complement strand
TGGTCAACCGTCCGGATATCCTTCTGGCAGACGAGCCTACAGGAAATCTGGATCCGAAGACTTCCGAAGAAATCATGAAGCTTCTGGAGCAGATCAATGACAGAGGAACCACAGTCCTTGTTGTAACACACAACAAAGAGATCGTAAATGCAATGAAGAAACGTGTAGTTACTATGCATGAAGGTTCCATAATAAGTGACGAGAAAGAGGGAGAATATCATGAGGCCTAGCACAATATGGTATACCCTGAAACAGGGTATCAAGAACATTAAGAGAAACTGGATGTTTTCCCTGGCATCTATCATTACCATGGCTGCCTGTATTTTTTTGTTTGGCATTTTCTTCTCTATCGTGAATAACGTAAACAATGTTGCTCATAAAGTAGAGCAGGAAGTCCCGATCACAGTATTCTTTGATGAAGGAACAACGAACAAACAGATCAAGGCAATCGGTAAGAAAATTAAGGAACGCCCGGAAGTAGAGAAAATTGAATTCACATCCGCTGATGAGGCATGGGGAGAATTTAAAGAGATATATTTCCAGGGATCTGAAGCGGCAGACGGATTTAAAGATGACAATCCGCTTGCAAACCAGGCAAACTACAGTGTATACATGAACGATATCACGAAACAGTCAGAGCTGGTTTCTTATATAGAAGGGCTGAAACATGTACGTCTGGTAAATCAGTCCGAGGAAGCAGCCAAGACACTGGGAAATGTCAATAAACTGGTTTCCTATGTTTCCATTGCAATCATAGCATTATTACTTATCATTTCTATTTTCCTGATCAGCAATACAGTATCTGTCGGTATTGCAGTTCGTAAGGAAGAAATCGGAATCATGAAGTACATAGGAGCGACCGATGCATTTGTAAGAGCTCCATTCCTTCTGGAAGGCATTGTGCTGGGAGTTATCGGTGCTGCTATACCGTTGGTCGGACTTTATTTCTGCTATAATGCAGCGGTATCCTATATTCTGAACAAATTTAATGTGCTGACCGGTGTGGTTGATTTTATCCCGGTATGGCAGATTTACCAGACATTGCTTCCTATAGGACTGGCACTTGGAATCGGAATCGGACTGATCGGAAGTTTCTTTACAACAAGAAAGCATTTAAGAGTATAATAAAAAGCAGATAAGCATGAAGCTGCCGGAACAATGATATCATATCATAAACCGGCGGCTTTTTTACAGGAGTGCAGACATGAAAAATAAAGAATTTTGGAAAGGTGCAGTAGCAGGAGCACTGGTTGTGACATGCATCGGTACAGGTGCCTTTGCGGGAACAGGTCTTGCAGCAAAAGGAACAGCTCTTGGTGATCGCAAGTGTACATCAAAGCTGGCATATCTTGAAGAGCTGATCGACAGATACTATCTGGGAGATAAGGATGAAGAAAAGCTTCAGGAAGGGCTTTATGCAGGTCTTCTCTATGGGCTGGATGATCCTTATTCCAGATATTATACAGCAGAGGAATACGATTCTGAGAATTCTTCCAATGAGGGAAGCTATGTGGGAATCGGCATTCTTATGGAGAAGAACAAAGAAGGCGGAGTAAAGATTGTTGAATGCTATGAGGGCGGTCCCGGAGAAAAAGCAGGACTGGAGGAAGGGGACATCATCAGTGCCATTGACGGGGAAGATATCACAGAGGATGAAGTATCTGATGTTGCAGACATTGTCCGCAATTCAGATAAAGACAGTGTGGTGCTTACTGTTCACAGAGAAGGTGAAGAAGATGCCATGGAAATCACAGTCCCTGTCACAGATGTGGAATTACCGTCTGTTTTCCATGAAATGCTGGATTCTAAAATCGGCTACATCCGCATTACACAGTTTACAGGCGTTACCGGCGAACAGTATCAGGAAGCTTTTGATGACCTGCAAAAACAGGGAATGGAGAAAATGATCGTGGATCTCCGCGATAATCCGGGTGGACTTCTTGATTCTGTCTGTGATGTCCTGCGGAAAATCCTTCCGGAAGGACTGATCGTTTACACCGAAGATAAGGACGGAAACAGAGAAGAGGAAAAATGTGATGGCAAAAACGAACTCCGGATTCCGCTTGCAGTCCTGGTAAATGAAAGCAGCGCCAGTGCATCAGAGATTTTTGCCGGTGCAGTGCAGGATTATGGTATTGGAACGATTGTCGGAACAACTACTTACGGAAAAGGCGTGGTACAGTCCATCCGCCAGCTCTCAGACGGAAGTGCCATTAAACTGACTGTTGCCAACTACTACACTCCAAAAGGAAACAACATCAACAAAACAGGAATCAAACCTGATATAGAGGTTTCTCTGGATACCAGCCTGCTGAATAAGAATAGAGACGAGATCACCCATGATGAGGATAATCAGCTGCAGGAAGCGATTAAGGCAGTTGAGAAGGAAAAGTAGTTGTTTGGCTGATAGTTTGATGTTATACTGTATATATCTGTATTTATAATAGAAGCATTTTTATTATAGATGAAAAGCCCATTACTGAGCAGGCAGCGGATTTTGATTTGTAGTTGCTAAGACACTGAACAGTTAATGGGCAGAAAGTGAAAAATATCAGAAAACGAGAGGGCGACAACATGAGCGAATATGTGATCACCACCGACAACAATTCAGATCTTCCGGAGGAATATCTCAAAGACCATGGAGTAGGCTGCATGTATCTCAGTTATTCCATGGATGGAAAAAATTATACACATGGAAATTTCCTTCCGGAGCATGAATTTTATGAGGCAATGAGAAACGGTTCCATGCCAACCACAGCACAGGTAAATCCTGAAAATGCAAAAGCACTGCTGGAGCCTTACCTGAAAGAAGGAAAAGATATTCTTCATATTGCATTTTCCTCTGCCTTAAGCGGTACATACAATAGCAGCCGTATCGCAGCAGAGGAACTGATGGAGGATTATCCGGATCGCAAGATCATCGTGGTAGATTCTCTTGGCGCTTCCCTTGGTCAGGGGCTTCTGGTTTACCTTGCACAGGAGAAGAAAGAGCAGGGAGAAGATATGGAGACAGTTGCGAAATGGGCAGAAGAGAACAGGCTTCATATGGTACACCTTTTTACAGTCAACGATTTAAACCACCTATACCGCGGAGGCCGCATTTCCAGAACTACTGCAGTAGTAGGAAGTATGCTGAATATTAAACCGGTCCTTCATGTAGACAACGACGGAAAACTCACTGCCATCGGAAAAGTCCGCGGCCGTAAAAAATCCCTTCAGGAGCTGGTAAAGCTTATGGATGAGAAAATCGGCAGCTATCATGACACCTGCCATACCATCTTTATCAGTCATGGCGACTGCGAAGAAGATGCAAATTATGTGGCAGAGAAAGTAAAAGAAAAATACCAGATCAACACGATTATCATGAATCAGGTAGGAGCCACCATCGGCGCTCACTCAGGTCCGGGAACAATGGCGTTGTTCTTTGTGGGAGATGAAAGATAAATTAGTTTTTTTTGTAAAATGGTTTCATGGTATCATTATCCTGCGGGAAGATAAATGATACTGTGGAACCACTTTTGATATTACAGGAGAATTTTATGAAATTATTAAAAAAAGCATTCGCATTCACATTTATATTTATGCTGAGCGTTTCAGGACTGACAGGATATCAGGTAAACGCCTCAGAGGAGCCAAAACATCTGGATATCCTGTTCACCCATGATCTGCATTCTCATTTGAACAGCTTTCAAACGATTGTAGACGGGACACAGCAGGAGACCGGCGGGTTTGCCCGGCTGAAAACATTGATCAATGAGCACGAGAAAGAGAATACAGATACACTCATATTGGATGGCGGAGACTTCTCCATGGGAACTCTGATACAGACTGTATATGACACTGAGGCCGCCGAACTGCGGATGCTTGGATATCTGGGCTGTGATGTGACAACTCTGGGAAATCATGAATTTGATTACGACTCCGATGGTCTGGCAGATATGCTGAACGCCGCAGTCAGTTCAGGCGAAAACCTTCCCAGGATGGTTGTGTGTAATGTGGACTGGGATGCAATGAAAAAAGCCGGCCTCAGTGAAGGACAGAAACAGATTTATGAAGCATTTCAGACATATGGAGTAAAAGACTATACGGTAATTCAAAAAGGTGATGTAAAGATTGCAGTACTGGGTGTTTTCGGCAAGGATTCTCTGGATTGCGCTCCTACCTGCGAGCTTCTTTTCAAAGACCCGTCAGAAGCAGCCAGAGAAACAGTAGAGGAAATAAAAAAGAACGAAGATGTAGACATGATCGCCTGTGTATCACACAGTGGAACATGGGAGGACGAAAAGGTATCCGAAGACGAAATCCTTGCAAAGAATGTTCCGGACATTGATCTGATCGTCAGCGGACATACCCACACACAGTTGGCAGAACCAATCCTGCAGGGAGATACCTGCATCGTATCCTGTGGAGAATATGGGAAAAACCTGGGAACACTTTCCATGACTCAGAAAGAGAATGGACGGTGGGAAACGGATACCTATGAGCTTGTTCCGGTTACGGATGAAATCAAAGCAGATGAAGCCACACAGAAGAAAATAGATGAATTGTCAGATACTGTTGATACCAATTATCTCTCCAATTTTGGTTATACCAGAGAGGAAATTCTGGCAGAGAATGATATTGAATTCAACAGCCTCAGTGAGATGGAAACAAAGCATGAGGAGTTAAATCTGGGAGATATCATATCAGATGCTTATGTATATGCAGTAGAGAATACAGGAGACTCTGACGGAGAAAAAGTAGATGTTGCAATCGTACCTGCCGGAACTGTAAGAGATACTTATACAAAAGGCGATATAACAGTGGAGCAGGTATATAATTCCTTCTCGCTGGGAACAGGAAAGGACGGACTTGCAGGTTATCCTCTGATCAGTGCATATTTAACGGGAAAAGAACTGAAAACAGTGGCAGAGGTAGATGCCTCAATTTCAGATTTTATGACAATAGCCAGATTATATTGCAGTGGAATGAATTTCACCTATAATCCCCACCGCATGATCTTAAATAAAGTAACAGACTGTTATCTGACAGGCAAGGACGGGGAAAGGGAAGAAATACAGGACGATAAATTATATCATGTTGTCACCGACCTGTACACAGGCCGTATGCTTGGCTCTGTTCTGGACAAATCCTATGGTCTGATATCCATCGTCCCCAAAGATAAAAACGGCAATCCCATAGAGAATCTGGAAGATTATGCAGTCATGGATGGAAAAAAAGAACTGAAAGCCTGGGCTGCAATCGCAGAATACATGCAATCCTTTGAAGACACAGACAAAGACGGAATTGCAAATGTGCCGGAATATTATGATACAACACACGAAAGAAAAGTTGCCGACAACAGCAAAAACATCATAAATCTGATAAAACATCCGAATAAATTTGCAATAGCGATTGTGGGAATCTGTATTGTGGCTGTTGGGGTGATTTTGTTGCTGATCTTCGGAATTGTAAAGATTATCAGAAGAAGGAGATAGCATTTTACTATAAACATTGCATGATCAGTTGCTCTATCAGGAGGGTAAAGGGCGGATATGTGAAAAGCTATTTCTATTTTGGAAAAAAGAAAAAGACCTCATAATATGAAGTCTTTAAAGGCACACACTGTGCAACTGGAAAAACCAGTGAGTAGTGCAAATCCGTAGGGAAAATTAGAACAGTAGTTTATCTAAATTAAATGATTTTATAAAAAGAAAGCAGGTGAAATGTAATGAACGTTATATGTTTCCATAACCCAGATGAAGAAAATGGCTATTTAAGTAACTGGTATCTTAGTCATTTCACAGTCAACGGAATAGATTTTTCGTCAATGGAGCAGTTTATGATGTATCAGAAGGCATATCGCTTTCATGATGAAGAAATAGCTGATAACATACTTCATACAGATAATGTTGCAGAGATTAAGAAATTAGGTCGTAAAGTACATGCCTATGATGAAAATGTCTGGAATGGTGTAAGGCAGATTATTGTTTATGAGGGATTAAAAGCGAAATTCAGTCAAAATGCAGAATTAAAACGACAACTTGTTGATACAGGGGATGCTGTGTTAGCTGAATGCGCAGTAAGAGATCAAATCTGGGGAATAGGTTTATCCATGGGTGATCCAAACAGGTTTGAGCGAAGCAAATGGAAAGGCAACAATCTTCTGGGATATGCTTTAATGTTAGTGAGAGAACAGTTATAAATTCTGATTCTAGAGATGGAAATAGATAAGAAAAACATTTTTTATGAAATCCAGAATAATAAGGAGTTTTTGAATGAGCAAAAAAATAACGAAAAGAGGAAGGTACATAATGAAAGTATTAATGCTCAACGGCAGCCCGAGAACAAAAGGAAATACATTTATTGCATTAGAAGAAATGAAAAAAGTATTCGAAGTAGAAGGTGTAGAAGCGGAAATTGTACAGGTAGGCAATAAAGATGTAAGAGGATGCATTGCCTGTAGACGTTGTGTGGAACTTGGCAAATGTGTTTTTGATGATGTGGTGAATGAACTGGCACCGAAATTTGAAGAAGCAGATGGAATTGTGGTTGCCAGTCCGGTATATTTTGCTTCAGCGAATGCTACACTGATTGCCACCCTTGACAGACTGTTTTTCAGCACATCTTTTGATAAAACAATGAAAGTGGGCGCAAGCGTGGTCTGTGCAAGACGTGGAGGCTGTTCAGCGACTTTTGATGAGCTGAACAAGTATTTTACCATATCAAACATGCCGATTGCGGCTAGCCAGTACTGGAATTGCATACATGGACGCGAACTGGGAGAAGCTGACAGGGATGAAGAAGGAAAGCAGACCATGCGTGTACTCGCCAGAAATATGACTTTTCTGATGAAGAGTATCGAACTTGGTAAAAAGCAGTTTGGACTTCCGGAAAAGGAAGAACATGCATTCACACATTTTATCAGATAGAGATTCCTGAGTGCTTTTTAAATAAATCGAGTTACCTGCTGCATTTGCGGAGAGTAATAAGCAGTGGGTGGAACAGAGGGAAGGGATAACTATGTATCGTATTTTTATCGTAGAGGATGATGAGATCATCTCAGAAGTACTGAAAAAGAATCTTTCGTCCTGGGGATATGATGTATCCTGTGCGGAGTATTTTTCCAATATTATACAGGAATTTGTACGCAGAGATCCCCAGCTTGTCCTGCTGGATCTGAAACTGCCTTTTTATAATGGATTTCATTGGTGTGAAGAAATACGCAGAATTTCTCAGGTTCCGGTTATCTTTATTTCTTCGGCGGCAGATAACATGAATATGGTTATGGCGATGAGTCGTGGCGCAGATGATTTTATTGCAAAACCGTTTGATATGGATGTACTGACTGCAAAAATTCAGGCGATTCTGCGCCGCACATATTCCTTTGGAACTCCGGGAAATGTTCTGGAATATAAAGGGATTGTTCTGAGTCCTTCCCGCTGTACACTGACGTGGAATGGAAACGATATTGATCTTACGAAAAATGAGCTTCGCATTCTGGAAATATTGATGGAGCATGCCGGAAAGGTTGTTTCCAGAGATGCGATTATGACGAAACTATGGGAGAGTGACAGCTTTATTGATGATAATACGCTGACTGTGAATATTACCCGCCTGCGCAGGAAACTGGAAAAAGAAGGACTGAAAGAATTTATCATTACCAAAAAAGGCCTTGGATATATGGTATAAGACGACAGTATAAATAAAAGGATTTTTTATGAAACTTTTTCTGGATTATATAAGCAAAATTAAATTCTATATCATTCTGCAGTTGTTTCCTGTAATGCTTGCAGAAATAATTTTCTTTCTTTATCAGCTGCCGATTGAACCGATGGTGTATGTTACTGTTTTCTGGTTAATAACTGGTATTTGTGCGTGTCTGAACGGATTTTACAGATACAGGAAAAAGGTAGAACAGTTGGAATTGATTGCAGCTGCACCGGATATCAATCTTTCACAGATGGATTCTCCTGTCGGTCAGGATGAAAGATTCCAACAGGAAATTATGCAGCAGTTAAATCAGATGCGTATCGATGTGGAGAATGCCAGCCAGAAGTCGTCTGAAGACATGACAGATTATTATACGATGTGGGCACATCAGATCAAAACGCCGATTTTTGCACTGCGACTTTTACTTCAGGAGAGTACTGAGGAAAATAAAGAGAAACTTTCGGAACTTTTTAAAATTGAGCAGTATGTGGAGATGGTTCTTGGTTATCTAAGGACAGAGGATATGTCTTCGGATCTCAAACTTTCCCGTTGTTCTCTTGACCGGATCATACGTGATCAGATTCATAAATATGCAGGAATTTTTGTCTCAAAGAAACTCACACTTACTTATGAAAGTATTTCGCAGGATGTTCTGACGGATGAAAAATGGCTGGGATTTGTGATCGGACAAATTTTATCCAATGCCCTGAAATATACCCGGACCGGAGGAATCAGAATTTATCTGGAGAAAAAATTATCTCTGGACACAGATGATGTAAGCATTTCAATAGGAAATGATGACTGCAATAAAGTAGAAAAACTTACACTGGTCATTGAAGATACCGGAATTGGTATTCGTGCAGAAGATATTCCGCGAATTTTCGAAAAAGGCTACACCGGAGTAAACGGACGGGATGATAACCGCGCAACAGGTATCGGACTGTATCTCAGCAACAAGATTATGCGCAAACTGGGACATCGTCTTTATATAACTTCTGCGGAAGAAAAAGGAACGAAAGTATTTCTTGAATTTTCAGTTGAAGATTTGAATATGTATTAGAGTTTTTTTACACGTTTTAGAGGAAACCTGCTAATATTTAAGTGACACGAAACCTTACAGAAATGTAAGGTTTTTTCATATAATGTACCCTGTTTCGATGGCAGAAGCCGTAAAAAATCCTTATACTTACGGTATCAATTAAAAGAAAGGAGCCCCATTTATGGCTTTGCTTGAAGTTACAAATATCAAAAAAATATACAGTACACGTTTCGGGGGAAACAAGGTACAGGCGCTTTCAAATGTTACATTTTCTGTAGAGGAAGGTGAGTTTGTCGCGATTATGGGGGAATCTGGTTCCGGTAAGACAACCTTGCTGAATATTCTTGCGTATCTGGATCGTCCGACATCCGGAGAGGTTCTTCTGGAAGGAAAAAATATCGTATACCTTACAGAAAAAGAAATATCAGCATTCCGAAGGAAAAATCTTGGATTTGTTTTTCAGGATTTTAATCTGCTGGATACCTTCAGCCTGAGAGATAATATTTATCTTCCACTTGTTCTTACAGGAGAAGATTATCGTGAGATGGAACAGAAAATCCGCCCGATTGCGCAGGCTCTTAAGATCACAGAGCTTCTGGATAAATTTCCATATGAAGTTTCCGGTGGTCAGAAACAACGTGCTGCTGTTGCAAGGGCGTTGATCACGAATCCCAAACTGATTCTTGCGGATGAACCGACGGGCGCACTTGATTCAAAGGCGGCATCAGCACTTCTTTCCGTATTTGGTGAAATCAATGCAGAGGGACAGACAATCCTCATGGTCACACACAGTGCACAGGCAGCCAGCCATGCGTCCAGAGTTCTTTTCATCAAAGACGGAGAAGTTTTTCATCAGATATACAAAGGCAGTAAATCGCGTCAGGAAATGTATCAGATGATCGCGGATACGCTTACGATACTTACGACAGGTGGTGAGCAGCATGCATAAGGGAATTTTTTCCAGACTTGCAAAACAGAATATCCGAAACAACAAAAGCACATATATTCCATACATGATCACCTGTATTTTCTGTATTGCAATGATTTATATGATGGAATTTCTGCGTGACTGCCCGACACTGGATCAGGCAGTGCGTCAGGCGGATGAAGTGCGTATGATCGTGTTTACAGGAGAGATAGTCGTAGAGATCTTCTGTATTATTTTTCTGACCTACAGTAATAGTTTTCTAATGAAGAGAAGGCAGAAAGAGATAGGTCTTTATAATATTCTTGGACTGGAAAGAAATCACATTGGAATCGTAATGTTTCTTGAAACGATCATTACCTCAATAGGTTCACTTGCCGGCGGTATTGCAGTCGGAATTATTGGAAGTAAGCTGGCACTTCTTTTGCTGTTAAAGCTGCTTCATATCCCTTCAGTGCTTGGATTTTATATTTCAGTAAAGGGGATTTTTACCTGTCTGTTCATGTTTGGCATCGTATTTTTGATGATTCTGTTTCTGAACCTTGCGAAAATTCATTTAAGCCGTCCGGTAGAATTACTTCGCGGTAATAATACCGGAGAAAAAGAGCCGGCAGCAAAATGGCTTATGGCATTGGTTGGTTTTATCTGTCTTGGTGCAGGCTATTACCTTGCGGTTACGACTGAATCTCCAATCAAGGCAATTACGATATTTCTTCTTGCTGTTATTCTTGTTATGGCAGGGACTTATCTGCTTTTTACCGCAGGAAGTATTGTGATTCTGAAGTTTCTCCGACGCAGAAAGAGTTTTTATTACAGGACTGGAAATTTTATCAGCATATCGGGAATGCTTTATCGAATGAAGCAGAACGCAGTCGGTCTGGCAAGTATCTGTATACTAAGTACAGGTGTTCTGCTTATGATTTCCATGACAGTTTCCATTTATTTCGGAATGAATGATATTATGCTGAATCGCTATCCGTATGATGTTGATATGTCTGTTACCAGCATAAGCGAAGATGAATGTCAGACCGCAATAGAGGCTTTTGAAAAAGCTATTGCAGATAATAAAGTTCCGGTAGAAAAGTCTGTGGAGGAAATCTATCTAGATATCGTATGCAGCAAAAACGGTGATCAGATTCTGATAAAACCAGCAAATACTATTCGAAATTCTGATTCGGTACTGGTACTTTCTCTTTTCACTCAGGCAGAATATGAAAGACTTACAGGAATTTCTGCAAATCTTAATGATGGTGAAATTTTTGCATGGTATCCTTCAGCTGTGCAGAAAGATTCAGTTACTGTTGATGAGACAGAATTTACAGTGAAAAAATGGCTGGATAAGAATCCCCTGACCTGTGGCGAAGATGCAGTCAGTGATAATGCAGTGCTGGTTGTTACAGATGAAGATTTTAAGAAATTTGATGAGATGCGTACAGAAATGTATAAAAGGCGTTTCTTCTGCTCCTGCGGGAGAGGATCTG
>ENA-OURS01002978-OURS01002978.1-human-gut-metagenome-genome-assembly--contig:-NODE-2978-length-11193-cov-2.238912_pt1 | contig 11193 bp, 8 predicted proteins | sample MGYA00242109_ERZ509010 | MGnify/ENA primary metagenome ERZ509010 (study PRJEB26280, sample SAMEA2338774) | human gut metagenome | biome: human gut; feature: human-associated habitat; material: faeces... | reverse complement strand
CGGCCGACTGCTGGTGCTGGACATCGGCGGCGGTTCGCTCGAAGTGGCGATGGGCTCCGACGAAGAGCCGACCGTAGCGCTTTCCGCCCCGGCTGGCGCGGGCCGCGTCACCACTGAATTTCTGCCTTCCGGCATGGCCACGCCCGACGAGTTGGAAGACGTGCGTAAGAACGTGCGCAAGATTCTGGAGCCGATGGTCAAGGTTTTCCCGCAATCCAAGCACCCGAATCATGCAGTTGGCACCTCCAAGACCTTCCGCTCGCTGGCTCGCCTGTGCGGTGCGGTGATGCGTGCGCCGGGCCGCGAAGATTCATGGATTATGACTCGTGAGCAGTTGGAAGACTGGATTCCTCGTTTGGCGGCGATCGCGCCTGAGCAGCGCGTGGCTTTGCCCGGCATCACGCCTGAACGCACGATGCAGATTGTGGGCGGCGGCGTGGTGGCCGACGAGATCATGAAGGCCCTGAATATTCAGGAAGTCGAGATCTGCCCGTGGGCGCTGCGTGAAGGCGCGATTTTGCGCTGGCTCGACCAATTCGGCCGCACCCGCCTCGGTTTCTAGTCCTATTGAGGGGAATCACCCAACCGCCACGGTAGCCAACAATGCCGCATGATCAGAGCCCTCGACTTTGACCACCTTGCATTGTCCGGCCTTCATGCCCTGATCAAGCACCACGTGGTCAATACCGGCGAACATTGGCACAGCCGCACGGTTCGTGGGCCATGAGAACGTAAACCCATGTCCGGATTCACGTGCGGCATCCACGAACCGGTCGCCAAGAAAATCACGGAATGGCGTGTGATCGTAAGTGGCGTTGAAATCGCCCATGAAAATATACCGTGTATCCGTATGCTCACGCATCAGACCCAACTCATCCAGCGATCGCTTCCACTGCCGCCAATAGCCGGGTACGGGAGCGGTGGTGTGCACGGATACGAATCGAATCTGCTGGCCACCCATATCCACCGTGCCGCCGGGCATGAATGAGGCGCTGGAATTCACGTCATCGTCGGTCGGATCGGCAAGTGGCGTGGCCGACCAGAGGCCGTTACCGAATACGCCGTCAGACGATGAGACCTGCGCATACGGCAGATAATGCTCAATACCAGCCTCATTGAGTTTTTTGACGAAATCCTCGGTGGTCTCCTGCAAAGCAAGCACTTCGACGCGCTGATCGCGAACCAGCTCGACGATGGCTTGCGGGTCGGCCTGCCCCTTATACACATTGAAGGTCATGACGCGCGCGTAGGCATCGCTGGTGTTGGGGGAGGCTGCGGCCACGGCGTTCTGCGCGGCTTGGGGGAGTGGATCGGTCGAGTAGAAGAACGGATATTGCCAATAGCCATTGCATGCGATTGCGGCGATGGCGATTAGTGCGGCAAGGATACGCCGCGACACGATGGCCAACAGCAGGGCAATCAAGCCAAGCAACGTGAACCATGGCGTTGCCGATACCACAATCGGCGCAAATGGCAGTTCCTGTAAATCGGCAGGCAGCGCGCGGGCGGCAGCGCCGGCAAGGGCAAGAAGCGCGAACATCGTGGCGAGAAAACCAAGCAGACGATGCCGTTTGTGTGGCTTCACGGCAGACTTGGATACTGGGCGTGCCGTGGCTCTGGCAGAGCGTGGCTTGGCAGCGGCGCGAGCTCGTACGCTTGCGCCTGTGGTAGTACTCCGTGCCTTTGCCATGCTGCCCTTTCCTCCGGCTTGTTTACTGTTACTTTGCTTTTCGTGCGATTTGCCACTGTACCGTGTACGGCTTGTCTTTCAGTGTCTTTTCGCCGTGCGCAAGAGCAGTTCGCACCAAACTGGCACGAAAGACCGGGCCATGACCTGATGTCGGGTTCCTCCATGTGGCTTGCTCAGGTTGCCGGATGGCTTGCGCAAGCTGCCACGCGAACATGATGCGACTGGGCGTGTGGCCGTGTACAATGAAACGTCGTTGCCCGAGTAGCTCAGTGGATAGAGCACCGCTCTCCTAAAGCGGGTGTCGTCGGTTCGAATCCGATCTCGGGCACTTGGCTTCGGAAACATGACGGTATCTCAGCCTCTATTCATCGGTGATGAGCCATGGGCATTAGGCATGTGTAAACGTATAGGTTCCACTATCCATCATCCCGTCGTGTGAAACTATGCAAAGACATGTGGGGCTTCACGGTCATCGTGAGGGTCCATGGCTATCGAATACACGGAAGAGAAGCGGTTTACTGTCGAACAGGTTGAGGCGCTGTTCAAGTCGGTAGGTTGGGAATCGGCGCAGTGGCCGGAACGGTTGTTCAAGGCATTGCAGCATTCGGATACGGTGATCAGCGCATGGGATGGCGGCCATTTGGTCGGCTTGGTTCGCGTGCTCGACGATACCGAAATGGTGGCCTATATGCATTGGGTGCTGGTAGATCCGGCATATCACGGGCAGCATATCGGCAGCCATCTCGTTGAACTGGTCAAGGCTAAGTATCGCGACTACTTCTTGCTGGAAGTCATGCCTGAGGAAAGCAAAAACGCACCGTTCTACCAGAAGCATGGCTTCCACCTGATGGACGATGGCCGCGCCATGCAAATCGTCAATCGCGGCTGACGGGCTGGCAGTGCGGACGGCGCAAGAGCGGCGGCATGCGCCAATCGTGGGCAACGTACGTAGTCGTTGACGGTTATCCCGTAGCAATGTTCACAATACGACCCCTTGTCCATACAGTGAAAATAACGGCTGACGTTCGACGTTGCTGCGCTATGACTAGAGACCATGAGTGAAGACAAACAGTATGACTTCTATGTGGCCGGTCCGTTCTTTGATCCTGAACAAACGGCAAGTATGGAACGTTTGGAAAAGATATTGGAAGACCATGGCAAGGTACTGTTCAAGCCGCGGTTTGTCAGCCAGATCGAAGAAGTAGGCCCTGAAGGATGCTTTGCGGACGATATCCATGGCATTAATGCTGCTAAAGCCGTGGTCGCCAATCTTATGGACGAGGACCCGGGCACGATGTTCGAAATCGGATATGCGCATGCGCTGGGAATCCCGGTGTACGGCTATTTCGAAAACCTTACGCCAATGGATCGTGTCAATCTGATGATTGCGCAAGCGGTCGAACTGGTGTTCGTCGGTCCTGATGATGTGGCGAAATACTTGGAAACCGGCGAGCATACGGAAGTCGATTACATCCAGTTCTAAACAGCTCTAACAGGTTCTCTGCAAGCAGGGTTGGCGGCGTTCTCGTACATAGTCATGTACGGGAACGCCGCAGTGGTATAGGGATATTCCAACAAGCGGCATAATGGGGTCGTGGGAAAACCAGTCGGATACAAGTGAAGTGTCTGAATTTCGTAAGGAGTGCCGTTATGAGTAACCACAATCCCATGAATATTGCCACCGACTTTGCCAAGGCCACGGGAGGAACCGCTCGCAAAGTTGTTGCTTTGACCGATAAAGGTCCGTTGAATGGCTTTAAGAAATTCCTGTCGCGCGGATCGATGATTGATATGGCGGTAGGTGTGGTGATGGGCTCTGCCGTTACCGCTGTGGTCAATTCCATCGTCGACAATCTCATCAGTCCATTAATCGGCATGATTGGCGGCGTACCGGATCTTTCCGGACTGCTGACCATCACGTTCAACAACTCGACTGTTTCATTTGGTGCGATTCTTAACGCGCTGATTAACTTCCTGCTTGTTGGCGTGGCGGCGTATTTCTGCGTGATTTTGCCGATTAATAAGCTTCGTGATCTCACTGCTGCCCAGGATGAGGCTGACGCTGAAGAACAGGGGCCTAGCGTTGAAGAGCAGACTCTCGCCACGCTGCAGGAGATTCGCGACGAGCTGAAAAAGGCCAATAACTCCGCCGAGTAATCTGCTGAATGTACGGTGCGACAGATTTACCTGGTTTGCCCGAAATAACGGATTGCCGGGGCCATTTGGTCTGGACAATCCGTTGTTTCGCGCGTGTTTTGTAGCATCCGTGGAGTTACATGGGGAGTATGACTGAAAACATCGCTGATAAGGCCATAAACGATACTCGTATCGTCAAGCAGTTCACCAATCCCGTCAAGGAGCCGATTGACAGCGACATCAACCTGTTCGATCTGCTCGATAACCGCGCCAAGCGCGATCCCGAAGGTGCCATGATCGAATACAAGGGCGATGATGGCACTTGGCACCCGTACAGCGCCCAAGTATTCCGTGACATGGTCATCGACTTGGCCAAGGGCCTGGTCGGACTTGGTGTCAACAAGGGCGATTCAGTCGCCATCGTCTCGCGCACCCGCTGGGAATGGACCGCGCTGGATATGGCGATCATGTCCATCGGCGCGCTCACCGTGCCGGTGTACGAGACCAACTCCGCCAGCCAGGTCAGCTGGATTTTCAACGATTCCAAAGTCACGCTCGCCATCGCCGAAGATGACGGGCAGCGTGACAAGATCGAATCCGTGCGCGATGAGGTGCCCACCCTGCGCAACGTGTTCGTAATCGAGGCCGGCGGTCTGAACGCCATCAAGACCTACGGCGAAAGCGTCACCGACGCCGAATTCTGGGAATACAAGGAAGCCTCCCACGGCGACGACCGCGCCACCATCGTCTACACATCCGGCTCTACAGGCACCCCGAAGGGCGTGGAACTGACCCACCGCAACTTCGCCTTCCTGGTGCTTTCCGCGCTGCAGTACATGCCTCGTGCCGGCGCATGGCCCAACCGCCGTCTGCTGCTGTTCCTGCCCCTGAGCCATGTGTTCGCCCGATTCCTGGAATTCTTCAGTTTTGGCGGCACGATTTCGCTGGCCTTGAGCTCCAATATGAAGACGATGGTCAAGGACTTCGAGACCTTCGGCCCCACGCTGCTGCTTGCCGTGCCGCGTGTGTACGAGAAGGTCTACAATGCCGCCTCCCAGCGCGCCGGCACCGGATTCGCTGGCAAGATGTTCATGCGCGCCGCCGAGAACGCGCGCGAATGGTCCAAGGCCGAGCAGAAGGGTGAGCAGCTGCCGATTACCGGACGCATCGCCCACGCCTTCTACGAGCAGGTGGTGTACAAGAAGATTCGCACGATTTTCGGTCCGAACGCCGACTTCGCCATCACCGGCGGCGCTCCGATGGACTCCGAGCTTTCCCACTTCTTCAACGGCATCGGCATGCCGGTGCTGGAAGGCTACGGCATGACCGAAACCTGCGGCCCGGTGTGTGTGAGCTTGCCAGAGGACAACCGCATCGGCACCATCGGCATGCCGATGTGCGGTATCACCGCCGGCATTGCCGAGGACGGCGAGCTGGTGGTCAAGGGACCGCTGGTGTGCAGGGGCTACCACAACAACCCTGAGGTCACCACCCAGCAGATCACCGATGGCTGGCTGCACACCGGCGATCTGGGCGATATCTCCGAAGATGGCTTCATCTCCATCACCGGCCGTAAGAAAGACCTCATCATCACCGCCGGCGGCAAGAACGTGTCGCCGGGTCTGCTGGAGGCTTCCGTAATGACCTCGCCTGTGGTCAACCAGTGCTTGGTTATTGGCGATAAGAAGCCGTTCGTGGCCGCTCTGGTCACGCTGGATCTGGCGGATGCCAACAAATGGCTGGAATCCCAGGGCGCCAAGCCGGAACCCGATCTGGCCTCGCTGGCCAAGAACGCCATCGTTCACGCTGAGGTGGAGCGTGCGGTGAACGCCGCCAACGAGGGCGTTTCCCGCGCCGAGTCGATTCGTAAGTTCGAGATTCTGCCAGACGAATTCACCGAGGCCAACGGCATGCTGACCCCGAGCCTGAAGACCCGTCGCGCGCAAATCGTTGAGCACTATCGCGAGCTCATTGAGAACGTGATCTACGTCCCGCTGAAGAAGTAACCATCAACTCCCTCTGATCCAAAAAATAAGCTCTCTCTGACGAGGGAACTGTCAGCCGCAGGCTGACTGGGAGAGACCGCGGCTAGCCCGCGAAACAACAAGGCCGGGTGCGACTTGCACCCGGCCTCAGCTTATTCAGTCCAAAATCGCCGAAACATAATCGGCGGCGGCCTGATCCAGCTCCGCATCGCCGATGGTGGCGGTGCCCTGCACCAGGAACGGCTCAGCATAGTTCATGCCGACCTTGTACGCCACGACCTCAAACGGGCTTAGCAGCTCCTCCATGGTGTGGCTGTACTCGCCGTCCTTGCGGTACTTGGCGGCGTCGGAACCAGTGGTGACCACCAGTTTGAGCTCCTTGCCCTTCAACGCATGGGCTCCGGCGTAGGCCCAGCCGGCGGTGATGACCTCGTCTTCCCATTCCTTGAGTAGCGCGGGGGAGGAGTACCAGTAGAACGGGAACTGAAGGATTACGCGGTCGGCAGCCTCCAGCAGCTCGTGCTCTGTGTCGGCGTTGACGGAGAAGTTCGGGTATTCGGCGTATTCGTCGCGCACGATGATGTCGTCCTCGCCCTGTGCGGTGAGTTCGGCGAGCAGGCGGGCGTTCACGCGCGAGCCGTCCTTAAGATGCGGATGGAATACAAGAATCAACGTTGACATGGGATTTCCCTTCTATAACTGCTGCCAATGTGGCCTAATCACCACTATCGTATGCCGGGAAGCAGAACTCAGTCCAGTCCGGCCTCAGGTGCGAGCCGCGGGATGCCGCGCCGGGAGGCAACTCAGTCGAGGTTGGACTGCGTGCCTGCGGTGGCTTCGTTGGCGGCTTGCTCGGCTTGTGCTTGGTCGAGCTTGGCACGGACGTCGTTGAGCAGACCCTGGGCGCGCTTAGCCAAGGCCTCGCCGATCTCCCATTGACGCATCGACTGGTCAAGATTGAGGCCGCCGGTTTCCAGTGCCTGGACAGCCTGAATCAGCTTGTCGCGCGCCTCCTCATATGGCATCTGGGCGATGAGCTCGCGTTCCTTGTCCGTCAGGGACGTGGCGGGGGTGTTCATGTCGGTGGATGTGGCGTTTTCGGTCATGATGTTCTCCTTATATATACGGTATATATGCGTGGCTGCGTATGGCGTGTCACGCGGTTGCGGATGTGGTGGTTGCGGTAATGACACCCTTCTTCAAGGTGACGGTGATGCCATCCCCAGGGCTTACCTGCGAAGCATCGTCTAGTACGTGGCCATCGGCGGACTGCACCACCGCATAGCCTCGGTTCAACGTGGATTGCGGGCTGAGTGCGGTCAGTGAGGCGTGAGCTCGCTCGACGGTGAGCTGGGCATCGTCCACGATGCGTCGCAGCCCGATATCGAGCCGTTGCAACGAGTCGTCAATTAAGCGCTGATGAGGCTCAAGCATGGTGTGCGGCTGTGTCAGGCTCGGGCGGTTCGCATATCCCTCGATAAGTCGAATCTCGTTCTCCACGCGCGAACGGACCCGCAGTCGCATACGGTCGATGGCACCTTCGATGAGCTGCGACTGCTCACGCACATCCGGCACCACGCGCTTGGCCGCATCGGTAGGGGTGGAGGCGCGCAGATCGGCGACCAGATCCAGCAATGTCCAGTCATCCTCATGCCCGATGGAGGAGATTAATGGTGTAGTGCAGGCATACGCCGCACGAACCACACGCTCATCCGAGAAACCGATGAGATCCTCAAACGAGCCGCCGCCACGGGCCACGATGATCACATCCACGCTCGGGTCGGCATCGAGTTGTGCAATGGCCTGAACCACCTCGGCCGGGCATTGCTCGCCCTGAACATGCACATGGACCACCTTGAAGGTTACGGAAGGCCAACGAAGGTTCACATTGGTGATCACATCGCCTTCCGCACGTGCCTGAGGTGCGCAAATCAGGCCAATAGTCTTCGGAAACTCCGGGAGAGGCAGTTTGTGATCGGCATCGAACAGGCCCTCGCCCTTAAGCTGCTTGCGCAATTCGTCGATCATGGCCTTGAGGCTGCCACCGGCTCCGACCTTGAGAATCGTGTCCCCGCGCAACGACAGCGAAGTGCGCTTCATCCACAGGTTCGGTTTGCCGTGAATCACCACGCGGTCGCCCTGAACGAACTGGCTGGCTGCGGCCGCGAACCTGCCGAAGCCATTGACTTCCATGGCGATATCCTCGAAGTCGTCGCGCAGCGTGATGTAGGCCGAGCCGGCGCGACGGGTATTGATCTGCGTGATCTGGCCGGTGACCCACGCGGACGGCCATCGTTCCACGGCACCGTAGAACTTCTGGCTCAGCACGCTTACCGGCCACGGATTTTGCGCGGTGGTTTCAGCGGCGCGTGCAGGCAGCTGATCGATAGGGCGAGGCTCATTCGGCAGATTGATGGCGCCCCGATCGGGCGCGAAAGTGCCTTGACCCGGCTCAAAGCCAGACGAGGCCAGTGAAGCGGCGGTCGGTGGACGGCCGGTAGATGAGTAGCCCATTGCAGTAGTCATGCACTCCACTATAAGTGCGTTGGTTGATGACGGTAAAAATTTACCGTCGCCTGAAAACGGTGTGATGATGAATGCAAGAACCGTACGAAGCGATGTATCAGCCGATGATGGAGATGGTCTGGTGCATCAGAAGAAAGGAGTCATTATGGCGAAGAAACGGGTGCTATGAAGAGGAGTGAGATATGCGTTGCACTGACGATTGAGAGTCGTCAGTGAGCTCGCTGTGCGACACGCGAGCAGAAAACAGTTACGCTAATCACACACTTGTAGTTTTGGCGAAAAATAGCCGAAAAACCCTATAAATAGTTCGACACACCACTGTTGAGCACTAGATATAGGGGTGGGGATGCCGTATTCTTCTAGAGGTTCAAGAAAACGATATCAATGTAATTTCGTGTGGCCCACGTCGAGTGCGGCCAAAATGCGGAACTCAGGAGAGTGTTCGCCTTATAGGAAAGGGGTGCCCGATGGGCGCACAGGTGCTGGAGGAAACCGTCACCGATAACGAGACCAAGGTGGCCGCCAAGGCCTCCACCGTGCTCGTTGAGAAGCGTGATGGTCGTGTGGTCGACTTCGACCCCATCAACATCATCTCTGCGGTCAAGTCTGCTTTCGGCGACCTGAACAAGGAAGTCGGCCCCGAAGAAGATGCCATGATCCGTGGTTTCGCCAACCAAGTCGAAGGCGAAATCAAGGGGCGTTACACCGGCCCCGCCAAAATCGAGGACATCCAGAATCTCGTGGAGCACGCCCTCATTGACGCCCACCTGTACGATGTGGCTCGCGCCTACACCAATTACCGTCTCGACAAAGACATTCAGCGTGCCAAGGCCACTGATGTCAACGAGGCCGTTGCTCGCTTCATTAATCATGACCCGACCCTGATTCACGAGAACGCGAACAAGGATTCCAACGTCTACTCCACCCAGCGTGATCTGCTGGCCGGTGCCGTGTCCAAGGCCGCCGCGTTCAACATGCTGCCGCCGGCGGTGTCCAACGCCCACATGAAGGGCGACATTCACTTCCACGATGCCGACTATTCGCCGTTCACTGCCCAGTCCAACTGCTCCTTGCCGAACTTCTGGGACATGTTGGCCAATGGCTTCACTCTTGGCAACGCTCCGATGGCTTCCCCGAAGTCCATCGCCATTGCGGCCACCCAGATTACCCAGATCATGAAGGACGTGGCCTCCAGCCAGTATGGTGGCCAGACCGCCAACCGTGCCGACGAGCATCTTGCCCAGTATGCCAAGAAGGATTACGAGAAGTTCCTTGAGGAAGCTCGTGAGACCATCCCCGACGGCATGCCGGTTGAATTCGCCCGTCGTCAGGTCGAGAGCGCCAAGAAGAACGAGCCCGCCAAGCTGCATTTCGGTTCCCGTGAACCGCTGCCGATGGACACCCCGTTCCACACCGACGTTGACGAACTTGAGCAAGAGCGTGAAATCCTCGCCAAGATTCGTACCCGCAAGGCCATCTATGATGCCATGCAGACCATGGAATACCAGATCAACTCCAACCGTGTGTCCAACGGCCAGACCCCGTTCGTGACTGTCGGCTTTGGTCTCGGCACCGACTGGTTCTCTCGTGAAGTGCAGCGCGCAATCCTGCTGAACCGTATTCGCGGCCTCGGCAAGGAACACCACACCGCCATCTTCCCGAAGCTCGTCTTTACTGTGAAGCACGGCGTGAACGCCGACCCGGGTGACCCGAACTACGATCTGAAGCAGCTTGCCCTCGAGTCCGCCACCAAGCGCATGTACCCGGATGTGGTGTTCTACGAGAACATCGTCAAGATCACAGGCTCCTTCAAGGCTCCGATGGGTTGCCGCTCCTTCCTGCAGGGTTGGATCAACCCGGAGACCGGCAAGGATGAAGAAGACGGCCGTATGAACCTCGGCGTGGTCACCGTCAACGTGCCGCGTATCGCCATCGAATCCCACGGTGACAAGGCTCGCTTCTGGAAGCTGTTCGACGAGCGTATGGAAGTCGCCCATCAGGCCCTCCAGTTCCGCATCATGCGCTGCAAGGAAGCCACCCCGGTCAACGCCCCGACCCTGTTCCGCTTTGGTGCGTTTGGTCGTCTTGGTGCCAACGACAACGTGGACCAGCTGTTCAAGAACGAGCGTGCCACCGTGTCGCTCGGCTACATCGGCCTTGCCGAGACCACTGCGGTCTTCTATGGCAAGAACTGGATTCGCGACCACGGCTGGGATCCGGAAGGCAAGGAGTTCGCGCTGTCCATCGTCAAGCGCATGAACGAGCTGTGCAAGCAGTGGAGCAAAGCGGAGGGTTACCACTATTCCGTGTACTCCACTCCGGCTGAATCCCTGACCGACCGCTTCAACCGCATGGACCGTGAAAAGTTCGGCCGTATCGAAGGCGTGACTGATCACGACTTCTACACCAACTCCTTCCACTACCCGGTGTGGTTGCAGCCCACTCCGATGGAGAAGCTCAGCTACGAGAAGGACTTCCCGTACTACGCTTCCGGCGGCTTCATCAACTACTGCGAGTACCCGTGCCTGCAGGACAACCCGAAGGCGCTCGAAGCCGTGTGGGATTACGCCTACAACATCGGCATCGGCTACCTGGGTACCAACACCCCGATCGACCACTGCTTCGTGTGCGGCTTCCAGGGCGACTTCGAGCCGACCGAGGAAGGCTTCAAGTGCCCGGAGTGCGGTAACTCCAACCCGGACAAGTGCAACGTCACCAAGCGCACCTGCGGCTATCTCGGCAGCCCGGTCCAGCGCCCGATGGTGCACGGCCGTCACGAGGAAATTGCCCACCGAGTCAAGCACATGAGCGGCGAAACCGGTCGTGTGACGCAGGATGACGGAACCACTCGCGAGT
>ENA-OURS01002973-OURS01002973.1-human-gut-metagenome-genome-assembly--contig:-NODE-2973-length-11207-cov-2.018920_pt1 | contig 11207 bp, 7 predicted proteins | sample MGYA00242109_ERZ509010 | MGnify/ENA primary metagenome ERZ509010 (study PRJEB26280, sample SAMEA2338774) | human gut metagenome | biome: human gut; feature: human-associated habitat; material: faeces... | reverse complement strand
GCATCTCCGTTCTCCGCCGGTTCTGTTTCGGCAGTCTCTTCTGGTTCTGCCGGAACCTCTTCGAACTGTGCCGGATCCATCTTACCCTGCATCAGTGTCTCGAAGTCGTCCTTTTCGATCTTCTCGTGGATCATCAGATACTTCGCCAGCAGTTCCAGTTGATCCATGTGCATTTGCAGGATCGCCGTTGCCTTGTCGTATGCCTTTTCAATGATCTCACGTACTTCATCGTCGATCTCTCCGGCAACACGGTCAGAATAATCCCGGGACGAACCCAGGTCTCTGCCCAGGAAAACCTCGCTCTGGTCGTTGCCGTAGACCACCGGTCCCAGCTTTTCGCTGAAACCATAACGTGTCACCATGCTCCGTGCCGTAGAAGTAGCACGTTCCAGGTCGTTGGATGCGCCGGTGGAGATATCGTCCAGCACCAGCTGTTCTGCCACACGTCCGCCCAGCAGGGTGATGATGTTCTCTTCCATTTCCTTCTTGGAAACAAAGCTCTTATCCTGCTCCGGCAGGGACATGGTATAGCCGCCTGCCATACCTCTGGGGATGATTGAAACCTGGTGTACGGGATCCTGCGTCTTGCAGTGGAAGGTGCAGACAGCGTGACCTGCCTCGTGGAATGCCGTAAGGCGCTTTTCTTCCTCGCTTACAACCTTCGACTTCTTTTCGGGACCTGCAACAACCTTGATGGTAGCTTCCTCTATATCAGGCTGAGTGATAGCCTTTCTGTTGTTTCTTGCCGCAAGCAGAGCCGCCTCGTTTACAAGGTTTGCAAGGTCTGCGCCTGTAAATCCTGCCGTACCCTTTGCTATTGTAGCAAGGCTTATATCGGGAGCGAGCTTTTTATTCTTTGTATGAACACGCAGGATAGCCTCTCTGCCCTTGATGTCTGGGTAGCCGACAGTAATCTGTCTGTCAAAACGTCCGGGACGGAGCAGTGCGGGGTCGAGAATATCACGTCTGTTGGTAGCCGCAATAACTATTACGCCCTGATTATCCGTGAAACCGTCCATCTCAACGAGTAACTGGTTCAGCGTCTGTTCACGCTCATCGTGACCGCCGCCAAGACCTGTACCTCTCTGACGGCCTACGGCATCTATTTCATCTATGAAAATTATTGACGGGGTGTGCTTTTTCGCCTGATCGAACAGATCTCTTACACGGCTTGCACCGACACCGACAAACATTTCAACGAAGTCCGAACCGCTTATTGAGAAGAAGGGAACGTTTGCTTCGCCTGCAACGGCCTTTGCAAGTAAGGTCTTACCTGTACCGGGAGGGCCTAAAAGCAGAACACCGCGCGGTATCTTTGCACCAAGCTCCTGATACTTTCTGGGGTTTTTCATGAAGTCGACGATTTCACTCATCTCTTCCTTTTCTTCTTCGGCACCGGCAACATCGGCAAAGGTTATTTTAGGGCCGTTTGAAGGCTGTGTCCTTGCATTTGCCTTTGAGAATTGCGACATCTTTCCGCCGCCGCTCGCCTGACGCATTATGACGAATGTAAATCCTATCATCAGCGCAACCATCAGCAGATAAGGCAGGAAGCTCAGCAGGAACGAGTTGTCTGAAACGGGATAGAAGTCCTCGACAAGCTGACTGTCGGGATTCTTTTCGTTGTATGCCTTTCTGTAGCCCTGTGTATCCTGTAAGAACAGGCTTACGTTCGGTACGGAATACTTATACTTCTTTGTGTTGTCGCTTTTCAGGGTGTATTGTAATTCGCCCGAACCGAGATCAAGCGTGTAGCCCGATACGTTGTAGTTGTCAAATTCGCTTATCACCTTTGAGTATGTTGTATGCTCGCCGGGAGTTGCACTCATCTGAAGCATTGTTACCATACCGATAACAAGCAGAACGATAACTGCAAGGTAAATGAAAATGCCTTTGAATTTGTTGTTCTGATTCATCAGTTTCCCTTTCTGTCGGTCGTATCTGCATAGCATCCGACCGCCTCTACGGTTATATTTTTACAGCCTCGACGTTGCTCTCAACGTGCCTCTACCTTAAGCTCACCTATGTAAGGAAGATTCCTGTAAAGCTGGGCATAGTCAAGTCCGTATCCTACTACGAACACATTGTCAACGTCAAAGCCGATATAATCAGCCTTGATTACTTCTGATTTTCTAACTTTCTTGTTGAGCAGAGTGCATACCTTTATCGACGCAGGCTCTCTTTCAAGGAAAAGATCCTTTACGAATTTCAGCGTTTTTCCGCTGTCGAGAATATCCTCGACAAGAATAACGTGTTTGCCCTTTATATCTGCCGAAATATCCTTAGTCAGTCTTAGCTCTCCGGATGTGGTGCCGTTTCCGTAAGACTGAACCGTTACGAAATCCAGCTTTGTATAAAGATCGACATTCTTCAACACATCCGACAGGAACATAAACGAGCCTTTCAGTATGCCTATCACGGTTACTTCTTCGCCCTTATAGTCCTGTGTTATCTGTCTGCCTATTTCCTCAGCTCTTTTTACAAGCTCCTCGCTCGTAAAAAGCACTCTTTCAATGTCATCATGTATGTTTTTCACTACTAATTCTCTCCGTAATCACGTTTTATTAAATAATACATCGCTTATGTTAAATAAATGTTAAGCGATGAAAACAAAACGGCAATACAGCCATTATAGCACGATTATGCCGAAAAAGCAACGGCGATAATCATTTTTAAGCTGTTTATCACATTAATTTCGTCTGAATTTCTCACGGTCTGTAACAACAAACAGCTTTTTCTTTCTTATCTGAACAAATCTGAACTGGCATGGGTTTATCTTTCCCTGTCCGGCTCTTATAATTCCTACGCAGCTTTCAACCGCTTTCATATTCGGCGGTATATCGTTATCTTTGAAAATCATCGTAACGATACGGCGAAGTATGCACTCATCGGCGGTGCGCAGTATACCGACATCATATTTATCATCGGCGGTGCGAGCCTTTTCCATAAGCTCCGATGCGATTTTGTCAAGATACCTGTCATCGTCCGACACAGACTGCGACAGCCTGCTTATCGCACCGAAAAGCGAGGGGTTTATCTCCTTCAGCAAAGGCACAACCTTATGCCTTATCCTGTTTCTTGTGTAATCATCGGACAAATTGGTGCTGTCTGTGACATAATCAAGACAGTTTTCGCTGCAATAAAGCTCTATATCCTCACGGGTATTGTATAACAGCGGACGGATTATATTGTCACGCTTTGCGGGAATTCCGCATATACCCGAGAGTGCAGTGCCTCTGACCATATTTATGAGAATGGTTTCGCAGTTATCCGACGCTGTGTGGGCGGTGGCTATCAGCCTGTCCTTGCTTATGCTCTCGAAGAATTCATATCTTAACCGCCTTGCACATTCCTCAAGGCTGTCGTGCTTTTGCCGTAAATCATTTACCTTTATGCTTGCAGTGTACAGCGGAATGTCAAGGAATCTGCACATCCTGCGGACAAACCGCTCATCGCTGTCGCTTTCCTCACCACGCAGATTATGATTTACATGGCAGGCGGCAAGCGAAAAGCCGAGTTCGTCTTTCAGCGAATATAAGACATACAGCAAGGCGACGCTGTCTGCGCCGCCGCTTACCGCCGCAATTACAGTATCGCCCTTATTTATCATCGAATACCGTTCTATAGTATTTTTAACGGAATTTTTTAAATTACTGCTCGGCATGGACATACTCCACATCTGTAAATCTCGTGTACTGACCGTCCCATATCATGTTTATATCGTTGGTTTCACCGTGACGGTTCTTCGCAACGATACACTTGCAGGCTCTCTGATCCTCTGCCTCTTTGTTATAATAGCTGTCACGGTACAGGAAAAGCACTATATCTGCGTCCTGCTCGATAGAACCGGAATCACGCAGGTCTGACAGCATAGGACGTTTATCATCCTTTTTTTCGGCGGAACGTGCAAGCTGTGACAGTACGATTATCGGAACATTAAGCTCCTTTGCCATTATCTTGAGGTTTCGTGTCATTTCCGAAATTTCGTTTACACGGTTAAGATCCCTTCTGCCCGAAGAAATAAGCTGAAGATAGTCTATTACTATCAGTCCGAGATTATCGACACGGCGCAGCTTTGCCTTCATTTCATTGACCGTTATCGCTGAGCTGTCGTCTATGTAGATATTCATATTCGACAGTACGAATGCGGCATCTGCAAGATTTCTCCACTGTGCAGGGTCAAATCTGCCCGTTGACATAAGCTCGCTCGAAATTCTTCCCTCAGAGGACAGCATACGCTTTACAAGCTGTACCTTCGACATTTCGAGGTTGAATACGCATTCGGGATGATATTTTGCGACATTTGTCGCCATATTCATAGCGAATGACGTTTTACCCATACCGGGACGTGCCGCAACTATCAAAAGATCCGACTTATTCAATCCGTGTATGTACTTGTCAAGCGAGGGGAAGCCCGATTTCAGACCTTGTATGCCCTGCTTGTCGGGGTTTGCGCAAAGCTCGGAAAGCTCGTTGAGTATGCCGACAATGACAGCATTCAGCCTTGTAAGACCTTTTACCTGGTTCTCGTTTCTTATATCGTATATTCTTTTTTCGGCAAGCTCAAGCAGAGCGGCAGTGTCCGTCTGTCCTTCGTTTGCGTTTTCAAGAATATCGCCTGCTATGCTTATAAGAAGCCGTCTTGTGTACTTATCCTCGACTATTTCTATATATCTGTCAACGCTTGAGATGCTGGGGACGGTTTCCATCAGCTTTACAAGATAGTTTCTGCCTTCCTCCTGCGATTCGAAAACATTGTTCTTCATGCAGTTTTCAAGCACGGTAACAACATCAATATTGTCGCTTGCCGCAAACATCTGCATCATAACAGTGTATATATCTGTGTGGACTTTTACATAGAAATGCTCCGGGTGCAGTTTTGCCGACGCTTTCGGCATATTTGCGTTTCCGTCAAGCAGTATAGCACCCAGTACGGACTGCTCTGCGTCAAGGCTGTACGGAAGATTTACCCCCGCAAGCTCCATCTCAGCCATTATTCTTCCTCAACCTTTACACTGAATTGTGCAACGATGCCTGTAAACAGCCTTGCCTCTGCAGTGAATGTACCGAATGATTTTATATCGCTTTTTGTAACGATTTTTCTCTTATCAACATCAAAGCCGAAATCACGCTTTATAAGTGCGCTTATATCCTTGCCGGTAACAGAGCCGAACAGCTTTCCGCCCTGACCTGCTTTTGCCTTGAATGTAAGCACCTTGCCGTCGATAGTATCCTTTATCTTCTTTGCGTTGGCCGCTTCAACATCGAGCTTGTGCTGTGCGGACGCCTTCTGTCCTTCAAGGTGGTTAAGGTTCTCGTTTGTAGCCTCGACCGCAAGACCCTTCTTTATAAGGCAGTTTCTCGCATAAGCGTCCTTAACTTCCTTTACCTCGCCCTTCTTGCCTGAGCCTGCCACATCCTGTGTGAAAATTACCTTCATTTTATATCGTCCTTTCTTTAACTGCGCTGTGCAGTCTTATTATCGTTTGAGTTTACCTTTATAAGACTTAAATAGTAGTCGTCAATCGACTTCTTGAGAGTATCAAGCGCTTCGTTTACCGTAACGTCCTTTAGCTGAGCACCTGCCATAGTCTGATGACCGCCGCCGCCAAGAGCCTCCATTATAAGCTGGACGTTTAAGTTGCCCATACTTCTTGCGCTTATTGATATTTCGTTGCTCATCGTTTTGAACAATACAAACGATGCGTCAACATTCTTGATAGTCAGCAGTTCGTCTGCCGCCTGAGGAGCGACTATCCTAAGATCGTCCGCATAGAAGTCACACGGCGCTATCGCACACTTGCGGTAAATTTCCGCCTCTGCGACTATCTGCGTTTTTCTCTTGTAGCTGTCTATAGAGCTTGAGAACATCTTCTTTACGGTTATAGTATCCGCACCCATCTTACGCAGTACAGCCGCCGCTTCAAATGTCCTTACGCCCGTTTTCATAACGAAATTCTTCGTATCAAGCATAATGCCTGCAAGCAGACACTCCGCCTGCACCGCTCTGAGCTTTCCTGCCTCACCGAAATACTGTATAAGCTCCGTCACCATTTCTGATGCGGAGGAGGCGTAAGGCTCGTGGTGGAATATGACCGCATTGTCTATGTAGTTTACCATCTTCCTGTGGTGGTCGATGACAACTACCTTCTTTGCCTTTTCGTAAAGCTCCTTGCTTTCTATTATAAGCGGATTATGCGTATCGCAGATAATCAGCAGTGAATTGTCCGTCAACTCCTCCATAGCGTCCGCAGGCTCTGTGAACAGCGGTTCTTCTCCGTCAACGTGGGGGAATCTGTCTATCAGGACTTTTGCAAGCGAGGTGCTGTAGTCGCATACCGCCCAGGCGCTCTTGCCGAGATTCCTTATGGCGCAGGTAAGGCCTACAGATGAGCCTACACTGTCAAGGTCGCTGTACTTATGACCCATTATGAATATCTTGTCTGCATTGTCAACAAGCTCAAGCAGTGAGTTTGCGATGATTCGTGTCTTGACCTTCGTGTGACGCTCAACGCCCTTTGAAACACCGCCGTAGAACTCAAAGCCGTTGTCTGTCTTTACAGCCGCCTGATCGCCGCCTCGTCCGAGTGCCATTTCAAGCGCCTGACGAGCGAACTGTTCGCTTTCTTTCAGCGTTTTACCTGTTCTGCCGATACCTATCGACATTGTTACGTTAAGGCGGTCATTCACGAAAATTTCTCTTGCTTTATCGAGGATTTCGACCTTGTTACGCAGGATTTCCTGCAGGTGTCTTTCTTCTATTACGGCTATAAATCTGTCGGACGCATTCTTTCTGAGTACGCCTGTCGTCTGTCCCGCAAAATCTTCGAGCAGCTTGTCTATCTGTACCGAAACGTGAGCCTTTTCACTTTCAAGGCAACCGCTTATAAGCTCCTCGTAGCCGTCTACCATAAACAGTATGACAACGGGCTGTGACAGCTTTTTCTCTGTTTCAAGAGCAGTTATGTCGGTTATGTTCTTGAAGAATAACAGCGTCAGTTCTTTTGCTTCGTCCTCATCGGGTATTCTTGCAAAAACCTTATATACGCTGTCCTTGTATCTGACGGTTATTCCGTCATCGGTGAAGAAATCGGCAGGCGGAATATCGGTTATATTCGACAGCTCCATACCGTATTCGCAACAGTCGGGAAATTCTTCTGTGAATTTTCCGTTTGTCCAGACTATTCTTCCGGCACTGTCGATTATAACGGCGGACATAGGAAAGCTATGCACGGACATATGCATCTTCGATTCAAGCTCATCGTCTATTCGTGCATAATACTGGAATGTTTTTCTTGTGACCTGTATCAGTTTTCCTATCGCAAAACCGCCTATAAGCACGACAAAAGGTGCAGACACCCAGAATACATTGATGTCCTTCGTGTAAATATATCCCTGGATTATTACCAGTGCGACAACCAGTGCGGAAACCGATATTACAAGTCCGCCGTCACGATAAAAATTCTTCACCTTTTGCGTCTCCTTTGTATTCCGTTATTTTACACTTCCATTATGATAGGCAGTATCATAGGACTTCTCTTGGTTCTCTGGAATATGAAGTTGCCAAGCTCATCCCTTACGTTAGACTTTATATTGCCCCATTCTCTGATGTTTCTGTCTGCACAGGTCTGGAGCGTTTTCTTGACAAGCTGTTTAGCGTCGTCCATAAGCTCCTCGGATTCCCTTACATATACAAATCCTCTTGATACTATATCGGGGCCTGCCGCTACCATACCTGTTTCACGGTTGATAGTGGTTACAACTACAATAAGACCATCCTCGGACAGATGCTTTCTGTCACGCAGTACGACCGAGCCGACATCTCCCACTCCGAGACCGTCGACAAGCACCTTTCCTGCAGGCACCTGACCTACTACCTTCATTTCAACACTGTCGGTTTCAACCACCTGACCGATATTCAGAAGGAATATGTTTTTCTCGGGTATGCCCATCTTTATTGCAAGACCCTCGTGCTTTTTCATATGCTTGTATTCGCCGTGTATCGGTATAAAGAATTTCGGCTTTGTCAGCGCAAGCATCATTTTAAGCTCGTCCTGGCAGGCGTGACCCGAAACGTGTACCTCGTACATAGCCTCGTACACTACCTCTGCACCCTGCTTCATAAGCTCGTTTACGAGCTTTCCGACAAACTTCTCGTTGCCGGGTATCGGAGTAGCCGAAATAATGATAAGATCGCTCGGTGTTATAGATACCTGTCTGTGATCTCCCGATGACATTCTCGAAAGTGCGGAAAGCGGTTCGCCCTGACTTCCCGTTGTAATAATTACCATTTTTTCGGGAGGATATTTGTTGACATCTTCTATATCTACAAGCATACCCTGAGGTACTTTTATATAATTGAGTTCAATTGCGGTAGTAAGCACATTGAGCATACTTCTGCCCGAAACAGCGACCTTTCTGCCCCAGCTTTCCGCATTGTTTATAATCTGCTGTATTCTGTGAATGTTTGAGGAGAATGTAGCGACAATTATTCTCTTGCCCTCTGCTCCTGCAAAAAGGCTCTTGAAGCTCTCTCCGACCTTTCTTTCTGTAGCCGTATAGCCCGGACGCTCTGCGTTCGTGCTTTCCGAAAGCAATGCGAGAACACCCTTGTTTCCAAGCTCACCGAATCGTGCAAGGTCAATTATACCGCCCTCGATAGGCGTATAGTCAACCTTGAAGTCGCCTGTATGCACTATCACGCCTGCGGGCGTATGCACTGCCATTGCGCAGGCATCGGGGATTGAGTGGTTCACTCTTATAAATTCAACGCTCATACAGCCCATTCTGACATTCTGACGGGGTACGACCACGTTCAGCGAACACTGCGACAGTATGCCGTGCTCACGGAGCTTTCCCTCGACAAGTCCGAGCGTCAGCCTTGTGCCGTATACGGGTACGTTTATCTTCTTAAGGAAGTAGGGGAGTGCGCCTATATGATCCTCGTGACCGTGCGTCAGCACAATTCCCCTTATCTTCTCCCTGTTCTTTTCAAGATAGGTGAAGTCGGGGATAACAAGATCGACACCGAGCATATCGTCATCGGGGAAGGCAAGTCCGCAATCTATGATGAATATATCGTTACAGCACTCGTAGACGTAGATGTTCTTGCCTATCTCGTTTACGCCGCCGAGCGACATAATCCTTACGGGCGTCTTTCTGCCGCTTTTCTTTTCGTCCTCCGCAAAGAAAGAAGGGTACTCCTGCTTTCTCGTTTCCTGCTTGTTATTGTTATGATGCGGCTTGTTGTCTGTAAGAACAGGCTTTTTATCATTTCTGCTGTCTGCTGATATGCTTTTCTTTTCACTGCTTTTATTGTCGGTCAGCACAGGCTTTTTGTTCTGATTTCTGTTGTCGGTAAGCACCGGCTTTTTGTTTTCGGATGCTCTTCTGTCAGTCAGCACAGGCTTTTTGCCCTGCTGTCTGTTGTCGGTCAGAACTGTTTTATTTGCAGGCTTTGCATTTAAAATCCCTGTAAGCGATTCGCTTGCGGGAGCGTCCTTAGTGGCGTTCCTGTCGGTAAGCTTGAACTGCTTTGCAAAAGGATTCTTTCTTCTTTTCGAATAAGGCTTTGTAGCCTTCGGCTTTATGTTTTCAGTTGCCGTCAGTAAGTTTTTTGAGTCAATAATTCCCATTCAGTATACCATCCTTCCGAATAGCCGACAGGTGTTGTCTTTTTATCTTTATGTATGACATACAGCCATTGTCGGCGGTTCTGTACGGAAAAGCGGCGGTATATAATTTCGTCCACAGCTTTTACGGCAAAAAGCCAAAACCGCTTGTACGCTCCTGCAAAAAGATACACCTCTCCCTGCAAAAGCCAAAGCGAAGCTAAGCCTGTATCGGTGATACAGCCATTCCTGCCGTAAGCGGCATTGTCAATATGTCGTCCTGAGTACAATAAACGTGCTGCTCTTACCGTAACTGAACGTTTACCTTGTAAGTACCGTATTCGTGCTATCGAAATTTTATGCTGAAGTAAAAGGAAAATATATAATTTCTTAAAGCCGCTTTTCCGTTATTCTTTTGTTTTTATAATTTACTTAAAATAAATCCGTTATTCATTCCGCTTAAAATCATTTGCCGAGCCTGCATGGAAAATCTGTCACGCTGTCACCGTGAAAAAAGCGGAAAGCGGTTACTGCCGCATTCAACATATATTTTACAACATAAAAACGATATTGTCAAGAATAATAAGTATGCCGAAACGGTCGTATTTTGCTTTATAAAGCCGAAAAAGAGAAAAATAAATAATTCAGTTTGTAGAAAAAGTATGTTTTTCAAAAAGAGTGCTTGTCCTCAATCCCTATCCCCAAACCCCTTTCCCTGGTGAAAGGCTGTGTATGCTTTGTTGGCTCTGCATCGTGCAGAGCCTTTGGGCATACACGCCCGGCATCCTTGCCGGGGCTTAGTGGGGCTGCCGCCCTCACCCCGCTTGGGGCTACGCCCCAAACCCCTTTTTGCGCTACAGCGGCACACAAGAACTCCCCCGACTTATCATCGGGGGAGTTCCTGCTTATTGATCGAGGGGATGTATATAAACTTTCGTTGTACTTAGCCGGAGCGGTATCGCATCTGCGGTAACTGCGCTCCTATAATAGTACCGCCTGAGCGGTTATCAAGGCACTCGCCTTATCGCCGTAGGAAATCCTTTTCCTTCGACTATAGTTAAATTATAACGCCTGTTTGTTAATTGAATAATAACTGAGGGTGAAAAAATTATGAAAAGGTGTGAAAAGCAGTATTATTCTCCTGAATACCCGTTTACGCAGGACAGTAACCATACTGCGTTTTAAATTGCTTGATACGATTACCGTATGTTTTGAAAAAAGTGTATTATATTTCGGGAGGGGCGAGCCCCTCCCCTACGAAAAGTGAGAGTGATAGTGCGGTTTTGGAAGGGTTGATGCGGGGCAAGGGTTAGTGTGACAATCCCTCCGGTAGTCGCCCGAATTTTTTCGGGCGACAGCACCTCACCTTTGACAAGGGAGGCAAGTGTGATGGTGCAAAGCAAGGGATAGTGCAGAAAATCTCATTGATGGTGGGGAGGAGGAGCAATCACCACCATAGTTGGCTCGGCTTGACCGTGCAACAGAACCTCACCCTTTTAAATGTTAGAGGGTAACAGCGTAATGATGGTGCTAAGGGGAAACAATCCCCACCGTCACGGCTCGGAATAGTTTCAGAATTGTAAAGGCAGGACTATC
>ENA-OURS01002966-OURS01002966.1-human-gut-metagenome-genome-assembly--contig:-NODE-2966-length-11224-cov-2.755932_pt1 | contig 11224 bp, 10 predicted proteins | sample MGYA00242109_ERZ509010 | MGnify/ENA primary metagenome ERZ509010 (study PRJEB26280, sample SAMEA2338774) | human gut metagenome | biome: human gut; feature: human-associated habitat; material: faeces... | reverse complement strand
GGTGTTTTAAGTCTTATTTGTTACCGCTTACCGCGGCGACTTGTATATAATATCACCCAGTCTACCTGTTGTCAACAACTTTTTTCATTTTTTTTGAGTTTTTTTGTTTTTTTATTTTGCATTCCTGTAACATTACAATATATATGTATCGTCAGTCACATTTATACTATATATTGATTCCAGATGTATGAGGTATTTTATATACAAAAAACACCTTATCTTAAAAAAGCTTATTTTAACACTTTTTCAAGACAAGGTGTCTATACATTATATTATACTGCAGATTATAACCGACCTGTCTGCTGATATCTTTGCCATGCGCTCTGATATTTGAATGTATATATAGTAGCATATATACCGCATACTAATATAAGCCATCCACCAGGCATGCCTGCAAGTAAAAGCATGTAAATCATATTAAATACCGAATAAACCAGAAGAACAACTGCACAAGCTCTGCTCTTTGCCACATGAACTCCTACGCCTAGTCCAATTACAATAATCACATCTAATAATCCAAATATGTTGCCACCCAATATAACATTAGTAATTAATGATATAGCACCAATTACATATGTTATTATAGCAGCAATTGTTATGTTCTTTATAATTGTTTTTATGTTGGCACACTGGTTGAATTCTTCTTTAGTCATTCTTGTTGTTCCAAAATTCATATTTCCAGACATATCATACTGCTGGTAACCCATATTTTTCTGCTGATATCCAACTTTATTGTTCTGCTGTACATCTGTCCCTCCCTCCAATGGTGCACCACAGCTTTTACAGAACTTTGCCCCCTGTTCGTTTGCTCTTCCACATGATTTACATATCATCTTTCTATCCTCCCTTATTTTATCTTATTGTACTAAACAGCAGTCTTGTAATCGGATTGTTATTATATAGTGCCTCTAAAAATGCATTTTTATGTATCTGCGCTAATATATTAGCTGCATTTTCTGTTCCGCTTATGGCTGTAACAACTGTGAAGAATATCCACACAACTACAAGACCTTCTATAAGGCCGACTATTACTCCACCCAGCTTGTCTGCCTGTTTTATAATAGGAAGTCTTCTTATTATGCCTGTTGCTCCAATGATTATCCTTAACACTATAAATACTACTACAATTATCACTATATATATAATAGCTGTCAATATAATATTGGATAATCTGAGTGCAATTATTCTTAAACTTATCTCTTTAATAGAAGCTTGTCCCTGCTCATTAATAATTGTCATAAGTTCTGATTCCGGCATAGCCTTGATAGCATCTGTAAGACTTTCTGGAAGATTAATTCTGTCTCCAACTTCCATTATTGCTTTGCGTATATTCTGTAAATGTTCTCCCGCCTGACTTATATTAATCCCATCCGTAATCATCTGTTCGTTTGAAAAATACTGGTCTACTTCTTTGTTTTCTGAAAGTATTGTATATATTGACTGTGCCATATTTTCGTCGATATTAGTTTCATTCTTGATTGCAGTTGTGGCAAGTGGTGCTATTATAACTGCTGCCAATATTGTTACAATCATGGATACAAGCGATAATACAAGTCTTATCACTCCCTTTCGCCAGCCTATCACCGCAAATATTGCGAGAATCAGTATTACTCCTGTCAACAGCATACGCCATCCCCCTTATCATTTTAGTTTAATTGATTGTATGTATTTAGAGTTAACCACCGTATATACACCTCTGCTTCCTGTTGGCAGAACATCTATAACCGGCATATCAAAACTAATATCAGCCAGTTGCTTACCACGCATATTCACAAGTACAAATGATGATGCATTACTCATTATTACGCTCTTACCATCAAACTGCACATTAGTATACTGTATGCTAAATGTTGTATCAAGCACCTGCTTGCCAGAAGTATTATATACTACTAATTTATATGGATCTCCCGACTCCGAATTATCAAGCACGAGTCCTATATACTGGTCACTATAAAATACTCTTTCTATCTCGTTATCTATCTTGATGGTGTGTTCAAGACTCGGATACTCTTTTATCTTATAAATGCTCACAACATTTTCACCAACAGCAACTGCCATTGTGTCATTGATGAACTTCACATCGCCAACTATAACATCATCATAATTAAATCCGCCAACTACTCGTTCCGTCTCATTCTTTCCTACATCCGAAAAGTTATAGAACACCACATCTGTCTTAATCTCGTCTCCACTCACCCTAATAAATGAAGCTATCAGTTTCTTAGCATCTGGCGATATACTCACATCAATTGGATATCCATCTCCAGATAATGTTGTTTTGACACTATATATCTTCTCGCCATTAGTGTCATACATATTAATGTAGTTGGCATTATTATCATCTAGCACTGCCGCCATCTTACCGTTATCTGACACTTCTATCTGAAGTATCGGCATGGAAGTATCAGCCTTGCCTACTTGTCCACTTGTATTAAATGAATATGCACTGCTTCCATTAATATCTGCAACTGCTATTGAATTACCACATATACTTACTTTCGGATTCTGCATTGAATACGTCTGGTTCCATATTACTTTTCCGTTACTCTTATAATATGAAATTCCGTCATTGCTATATCTTACATATCCATCTGCAAATGCAATATATTTTGATGATTCTATGTCATCCCTGTTAACCGAAGCCGATATCATATATGAAGAATAATCATAGTTATCTATTACTCGTGATACGATATATGCTGCAACAAGAAGCACCGCAACCACTACAACTGCAATGATTACAACTCTTGTTTTGTGTCTGCGTATTCTCTTTCTTACTACAGCCTCGTCAAGAACATCATCGTCTGCTTCGTAAGATGCTGCTGTTTCTTTATTAATATTAACAATTTTCTTTACCGGAGCATTCCTGTCTCCATTAAATCTGGACTTACCAGATATTATATCTGCCATAAATTTCCCCTTTTCTATCGCATACTTATGCTGAGATAATTATACAATATTGGGGGATTTAATCAAGGAAGTTTTATCTGCTGACCTATGTAAAGTATATTTCCATCTTTGATGTTATTATAAGCTATGATTTCATTACATTTGGATGTATCCCCATAATATCTCTTGCATATTCCCATTATTGTATCGCCAGCTTTAACTGTGTATATACTTGCTTCACTCACTGTTGCCGCAACTGTCTGCTCCTCTGTCGGCTGTGGTACTGTTACCGTTACAACTTCTGTTGAAGTTGCGCTGACACTTGCAGGTTCACCGTCTGTCTCTGCCTCTGTTGGATACACACCACCTTCTAATTTATTAACAGGAACAACATTTTCTTCTGTTGCAGTGTCATTTCCTGACATCTGCACCATCAGACTGCTTATTGACTTATCAAATTTCTTCATTTTCTGATAATTATTCATAAGATTAATGCTTATAACAAGAATAACAACTACCATAAATGCACTGACACCGTACATAAATCTTGCGCTCTTTTTCTGCTCATGCATCTCTTCTTTCTCTTTTATTATATTTCGGATGGACTTCATAACCTTGTCCTGACCATCTTCACACGAACTTCTTTCTCGGCGCTCCAGCATATATTCCTGCATTTCATAATTTCTTTCATAAAAGCAGACATATCCCTTCTGTTTCTTCAGTTCTCCATTCTCATACAGATAAAAATTCTCTTCCTTTTCAACTGTATCAATCAGATAAAGTGTTTTCATGGAACCCGCGAAATTATCGAGATGTATTTTCTTCAATTTCATCATTCTTTCCGGTGTAACCTCTGGAATTGCTGCAAACCATCCTACCACTGACAAATTCGGAAAATATTTTTCCACATCCGAATATATTCCGTTCCATACATTTTCATTGAAGTACACTCCCTTTTCTTCAACTTCTGTCCCCAGTTTTGCTTTTATTATTCCCTTAATAAAAACACATTTTTCATTACCATCAGTCTGACTTTCTCCGAGAAGTACGCCTGCCTGTGAGTCTGAAGGATTATTGTACGCAATTGAATTTATATATGTAAAAGCATAATCCTCTATATATATTTTCTTGTCAGAGCTCACTTCACCTATCTGTTTAATGTTTTTCGGTCTTCTAATGGCCGCACCTCTTGTAACTTGTTTAGACTTGTCTGAATTCTCTTCATTACATATTATTTCTATCATGGTGCCTCCTTATACTATTACTCGCTTGAATAATAACACTGTCGAAAAGAAAAAATTATCAGATTTTGTCAGCAATCCAAAAAATATCAAAAACATTTTTTGGAATAATTATCAAGACGGATGCGTACACATTATAAAGAGCTTGTCTTAGCTCTTAAAATGGTCTGGAGGAGATTATGCTTTATTATTTTGATTCCAATAATCCAAAAGCCCCTGCTCAGATAGGGCATATACTTACTAATATGGTTAATGATATCATTCTTCCCAATCAGGAGATTATAATCCTGTGCATAGGAAGCGACCGTTCAACCGGAGACAGGCTTGGTCCTGTGATAGGCCACAAATTCAAAGACTTTATCTCCCCTGGTCTTTATCTTCTGGGAGATCTTAGCCAACCCATTCATGCTGCCAATCTTAATCACTGCATAAAATCCATTCAAAAGACATTCGACAATCCTTTCATAATTGCAATTGATGCCTCTCTGGGAAAAGAAGAACATATCGGTATGATTACATTAGGAAAAGGTCCGTTAAAACCAGGCCTCGGCGTAAAAAAAAGATTGCCTGAAGTTGGCGACATCCACATCACAGGAATTGTTAATTCTTCCCACGACATGGAGTCATCCTCACTTCAGACAACCCGTCTGTCCATTATATTCCAGATAGCTGATGCTATCGTCCTCGCTTTAAGAATATTTAATGACGATTATTATATACAGCAAGCGCCTGAGCTATCGTATCTGCTGAGTCAGACTTCATAATTGAATTAAGCTCTGAAAGCTTATCAACATTGATGAATTCTTTACCAAGATATGCTTCGTAGTTAGATGATATGTATATTCTCTGCTTCTTCACCAAATCATCCAACTCATCATATTCCTTTTTCTTCTTATTAAGCTCATGTTCCATGTTGGTTATCTTGTCAGCATAACGCTCATTGATTTCCGAGATTATATCAGCCTTGGTATTCTTTTCAAATTCTTCCAGGGCTGAACTCTTCTCTTCCTCAATTCGTGCTATATCATCATGTAATGCATTAATATCAGAATCAAATGATTCAAGGCCATACATATCTTCATTCTTATCTTTTCTGATATTCTTCTCAATCTTCTTAATACGTTTCTTATTATCTGTTATCTGTATTCTTGTATTCTGTGCTGCCATTATTGTTTCGGCATGCTTTAATACAACTTTTCTAAAAATGCATTTGATAACAACAATACTCACTAGCGTTATTACCATACAATATACCAAAAGTATCCATTGTGGAATCATTGGCAATAAGAATAATGCAACTGGAACAGCTACATACAGAATCAGTATAATTGCTATATCTATTACATAATCCAGCAGTTTCTTAGGATTAAACACTGATATAAACAACTGACTATTAAAAACTTTAGATATATTCTCATGTATAAAAGCTTCATTAATCTGGTCTGCAAGATCTTCATTCTGAGCCCTTAAAGATGCTGTCTCAGCATTGATTCTCTCTTTAACGCCGACCATCTTTGCTTTATCTCTTGCTGCAGAAACTGCCTTAATCTTATCCTTATCTGCATTAATTGACTTATCATATCCATCACATATTGCATCTGTACTCGCTTTTATCTTAGAGTCCATTTCATTCTGCTTTTCTTTTCTTGCATTATCTAATTCTTTAGAAATGTCTTTAACGCTTTCTGCCAGCTTCTCTAATCTGTCCTTCTTTACGTTATGCTCTTTGATATCGCCAATAATCTGTTCAAGCTGTTTCTGATTACCATTTAGTATATTCTGTTCTGCCATCTGCTCACCAACTTCCGTATACACTAATATTTCATCTTATTATTTGTTCTCACGATAATAATTAATAAGACATCCATCAAGAATTATCTGTCTCTCATCATCTGTAAGTTCATCCAGCTTAAGTTCGAACTCTTTCATATCTTTATTAACAACAAAAGCCTTGATTGTAGATACTTTATTCTTAATTGCATCCTGAATCTCTGGAATAAAGATATAATCTCCATTCTCAAACGGAAGCTCTCCCTTATCAATTATGAATGGAAGCATACCCCAGTTGATAAGATTTGAACGGTATCTCTTAGTTGCATACTCATTAGCAATGTTAGCCCATCCGCCAAGTACCTTCTGGCATGATGCTGCCTGCTCTCTTGCTGAACCATCACCCGGTTTAACTGCAAATATAGTACTTCCAACACCAACATTAGACTTATGCACATCATATGTTTCTTTAATCTTATGCATAATGTCTCTCAGCTCTGGTAAAGCTTCTCCCATGCACTGTCCTGCTTCTCTTGCCTTCTCTGCCTTCTGTACTTCCTTAGCACGTCCTACATATGCAGGATCCTTTCTTGAAAGTGCAAATTCAGCAAGACCAAGAGGATTAGATCTGAATGATGATGTCTCTCCTGATGGAATAAGCTCATCTGTTGTTGTAACAGGATCATGTATCTCAGATACAACCTTAATAATAAGATTCTCTGGAAGTGCAACCATCTCTGGCCAATCCTTGATATTAGGTCCAAACTGGATTTCCTGTTCCGGATCTGCAACACCCTTGCTGTCAAATACTCTGTTAGCATAGATTGAACTATCAAAATGATATGCTGGTCCTGTGAACTCTACATCCATGTCTGTTGCTGCTGTAAGGTATCCCTTATTAGCTGCTGTTGCTGCAATAGAACGTGCATCCATAAGTGCAACAGATGATATCTGTCCATTCTGTAACTTAGAACCCTCTCTGTTAGGGAAGTTTCTTGTTGAATGTCTGATTGAGAATGCATTATTAGCAGGTGTATCTCCAGCACCAAAGCATGGTCCGCAGAATGCAGTCTTAACAATTGCACCTGTCTCCATAAGATCTGCAAGCCTTCCATTTCTTGCAAGTTCAACATAAATTGGTGTACTTGCAGGATATACGCTAAGCGTAAACTCATCTGCACCAATTGACTTTCCTTTAAGAATGTCTGCTGCTGCACATATATTTTCAAAACCACCACCAGCACATCCGGCGATAATTCCCTGATCAACATAAAGCTTTCCATTCTTAATCTTATCTGTAAGCTTATATTCAACCTGTCCATCAAGGCTTACAAGAGCCTTCTTCTCTACATCATGAAGAATATCCTCAAGGTTAGCATTAAGTTCTTCAATTGTGTAGGTATTGCTTGGATGGAATGGCATTGCAATCATTGGCTTGATTGTGCTTAAATCTACATATACAACGCCATCGTAATAAGCAACATTTCCAGGATTAAGTTCCTTGTAGCTCTCACTTCTTCCGTGAATATCATAGAATTCCTTAACCTTATCATCTGTTCTCCATATAGATGAAAGACATGTTGTCTCTGTCGTCATAACATCTACGCCAATTCTGAAATCAGCACTAAGTGATGAAACACCAGGTCCAACAAACTCCATAACTTTATTCTTAACATAACCATTACCAAATACTGCTCCGATAATAGCAAGTGCAACATCCTGAGGACCAACTCCCTTTGCCGGTTCTCCTGTCATGTAGATAGCAACTACTCCTGGTCTGTTAATATCATAAGTCTTATTAAGAAGCTGCTTAACAAGCTCAGGACCACCTTCGCCCATAGCCATTGTTCCAAGAGCTCCATAACGTGTATGACTATCTGATCCAAGAATCATCTTTCCACCTTCAGCCAGCATCTCTCTTGCAAACTGGTGGATTACAGCCTGATGAGGTGGTACATATATTCCGCCATATTTCTTTGGACATGTAAGACCAAACATATGGTCATCTTCATTAATAGTTCCGCCAACTGCACAAAGACTGTTATGGCAGTTAGTAAGTACATAAGGAATTGGGAATTTCTCAAGGCCTGAAGCTCTTGCTGTCTGGATAATTCCGACAAATGTAATATCATGTGAAGTCATTTTATCAAACTTAATCTTTAACTTCTCCATGTTTCCAGATGTGTTATGGTTTTCAAGAATTCCATATGCAATAGTATTCTTAGCAGCCTCTTCCTTTGTTACTGAACATCCTGTCTTGGCAGCTACTTCATTCACAGCCGAAGCACTATCCTCAACAATATCAATGCCGTTGATAAGATATGCTCCTCCATCACTTAATTTAATCATGCTTTCTCCTCTTTCTATATATCATTACGGTTTCCCGCTTAATATCCATTATTCATATCCTCATTAAATAACATACACAAACATTAAAGATAAGGTGTAACCTTTTCTACTATTGATGCTATAGTATCAGTGTCTGCAGTTCCCGGAACCCAGCCAACTTTAACTGTATCACCTTTAATTCTTGGAATAATATGCATATGGAAATGAAATACTGTCTGCCCTGCTACTTCTCCATTGTTCTGAACAATATTAAGTCCATCAAAATCCAATGCCTTCTTATATGCTTTAGAAATCTTAGCTGCCACTTTAAATACATGTGCAGCAGTGTCATCATCAAGTTCATATATATTGTCAAAATGTTCTTTCGGCAATATAAGTACATGTCCTTTAGCGGCAGGATTGGCATCAAAAATAACTTTTACGATATCATCCTCATAAAGAGCATTCGTTGGAATCTCGCCGTTTGCCAGCTTGCAAAAAATACAATCATCCTTTTTCATACTATTTCCTCACTTTGCGCGAAATTTGTCGAAATACTTTTGTTTACATGCATTTCGAATATGTATATACTTTAATATCATAACTTAAACAGGGATCGATTACAACCTTGTAGCAAAAAACTTATCAAATTTATGTTTGAAAGGACATATCATAATAATGTTAAACTTTAATGAATATCAGAAATTAAGTGAATTAATTAAATCAAATCCTGAATTAGAGCCAATAATTAATAATATGTCATCATTCTCTCTTTCAGAGCTGTCAATTGATTCACATGATATTAAGAACTACATAGCTTACTTAAAGACAACCTTCCAGCTTGTCAGGAAAAAGTCTCCTGAAATATGTGATAATCCGTATTTCAACCGTATGGAAAAAGCTATTTCTCAGCTTATATATCATATGGAAAGAACAACTCTATACAGATACAGCATGAAGAAAACTGAAAAAGTATCTGTCAGCATCAATAACATTATGTATGAAATCCCTGATATTATCGATGATAAACTGGATAATTCCTGTGAATTCTCTTTCTGTCTGGATGATATACCCGATATTCTTATCAATCCAGAACAGTTAAAAACACTTCTCGCCGAAGCTGTTCTCAATGCATGTGAGGCTTCCGGATGCTCTGGCGAGATAAAATTAATAACCAGAAAAGAGTCTGATAGAATATTAGTTCAGATTGTAAATAACCGCATTATTTCTGATGATAATCATTCTGGCAATGCTCCGCTTGATTATAACCAACTTATCAAGCCATTCTTTTCTACCAAAAAAAATCATGTTGGTGTAGGGCTTTCTATCATCCACCAGATATGTCTTTCTAATAATGCAAAAGCTGATATACATGAACAGGAGGGAAAAACTGTCTTATCTATATTATTTCAACTATAAATGACATCGCTGCCAGCTTTAATATATCGCCATTATGAAGTTCTTTCTTCTCATGATTGCCCAGCCTTTCTCCATTAAGATATGTTCCATTGGTTGCGTTAAGATCTTCAACAAAATACTTATCTTCTTTGAAATCTTCATGATATATACAGCAGTGCATTCTGCTGACAACCTGTGCCTTAATCACTACATCTGACATTTTATCAAAACTTCCCAATACATATGGATATTTATCCATATGTATTACATTATCAGCGTTCTGTATCCCTCTTATATATATACGAACATCCCCTACCAGTTCTTCATCCTGTAATATAAGATTTAAAGTCTTTTTCTTGTTAATCTCCGGCATATAGTCTGATAACAGCATTGTCTCATTACATATATCATCATAGGAAATCTCGTTCTCTTTCTGTTCTTTCTTATGCTCTTCCTGCTGTGCCCGCCTGCGTTCTTCTTTGACATCAGCCTTCACTGAATATGGAATTGCTTGTTTCTCTGACATAACAACAGTCCTGCCACGCTTAATTTTCCCTTTCTTAAATGAAGTTAACATTCCAACCCCTGCACCAATACCTATGAAACTCCATATAGAAGGTATATTATAAGGTATAGCTCCTGGTACAAGTAAATTAATCATTCCTGATATGATAAGGACGGCTGCAATTATTATCCGCACATTTTTAGCATCATGTTTATCAGATTTCTCCTCTACATCAGACACAATCTGCTCCGGCATAACCGTCTTAACCTGTTTCTTTTCAACAGACCGATTATAGCTCTCCATATTATTACTTTCTATATTATTGCCTGTATTATTTTCTATATTATCTGATGTGTTATCAGATATATTATCAGTCTCCAGCTTCTTCCTTGTAACCACACCAAACATTCTCATCAGATTGTATGGATCATAGTCACCAACTATCACTTTCTGATAGACTTCATACAATTTCACAATACTCTCTTTATCAAGACTATGATCAAAATGTTCCAGAATGAATTCAAATAATATCTTAAGACTCTCGTTAAATGTATGATTGTTCAATCGCGTATGATATACAAACTGCAGTTTCTTAGTTCCTACATCCATATATATGTATCTTGGTTCTATCTTTACATGGTCGATATCAAGCATATAATCTTCCGCTATCCTTACCATCTCTGATATGTTGACACATATTGATTTAACATCTTCCATTGTCATCTTTCCATATTCATAATATTTGCTAAGCTGCTGTCTGGAAGTAATATCATAATAAATCCCGGATTTTCCATTAACCGAGTACATGGAAAAATGTAAAAAATGTTCCGGATTATTGCGTTTTAACATCTTATACTGATAATCCTCATACTCGGAAGAATCCTCTATAACCAGATAATTACTGTTATTCTGATGTTCATATCTGATATTAATATCTTCTTTCTCCAATACCAATCCCTCCTCAATTAATCTCAAGCTTTCTCAATGCATTAAATATTCTTATTGCCTTTTCCGGCGAATTGGTTGCCACAGGTGATGACTCACCATCTATCTTACAATCATTAAGAAAAATAGCTCTCTCTTTTAAATACTG
>ENA-OURS01002957-OURS01002957.1-human-gut-metagenome-genome-assembly--contig:-NODE-2957-length-11250-cov-2.907459_pt1 | contig 11250 bp, 8 predicted proteins | sample MGYA00242109_ERZ509010 | MGnify/ENA primary metagenome ERZ509010 (study PRJEB26280, sample SAMEA2338774) | human gut metagenome | biome: human gut; feature: human-associated habitat; material: faeces... | reverse complement strand
TTTGCCCCGCTGCGCGAGCGGACGACGGGAAAGTGCTTTTATAAGACGCACGGCAAACTGATTCCGGCAGAGCTGGGAAACGACGCCGGTATGATCGGCGCGGCGATGCTGCACCGGGACGCACAGTAAGATGTTGAAAATCTGAAACCTGGAGGAAACAATTATGGTAAGAATTGATAGAAGCGGCGCAAAGGAATTTCTGCCGGAGGGCAGCCTTGTGCAGCAGGCGCAGAGCGCCATCGACATGCTGAAAAACGGCACGGGCGCGGGAAGCGATTTCATCGGCTGGGTCGACCTGCCCGTGAACTACGACAAGGAGGAGTTCTCCCGCATTCAGAAGGCGGCAAAGAAAATCCAGTCCGATTCCAGGGCGCTCGTCGTCATCGGCATCGGCGGCAGCTATCTCGGCGCGCGCGCGGTGATTGAACTGCTGCGCAGCCCCAACTATAATATGCTGCAGAAATCGACGCCCGATATTTATTTTGCGGGCAACGGCATTTCCTCCGACGCGCTGTCGGAGATCATTGCCATGATCGGCGAACGCGATTTCTCCGTGAACGTCATCTCGAAGTCCGGCACGACGACCGAGCCTGCGATTGCGTTCCGCATTTTTAAAGAGATGCTGGAAAAGAAGTACGGCAAGGAAGGCGCGCGCGAACGGATCTACGCCACGACCGACAAGGCAAAGGGCGCGCTCAAGACGCTTGCAACCAAGGAGGGCTATGAGACCTTCGTCGTGCCCGACAATGTCGGCGGCAGATATTCGGTTCTGACGGCGGTCGGTCTTCTTCCCATCGCGGTCAGCGGCATCGACATTGAAAAGCTGATGCAGGGCGCGGCAGAGCAGCGCGAGGAAGCGCTCGCCGGCGGCGTGCACAGCGTGGAGGCGCAGTACGCCATGAACCGCCAGATGCTCTCGAACACCGGCAAGCATGTGGAAATTCTCGCTGCTTACGAGCCGTCGTTCCGGTTTATGGCAGAGTGGTGGAAGCAGCTCTACGGCGAGTCCGAGGGCAAGGACCAGACGGGCATTTTCCCGGCTTCCGTTGATCTGACACCGGATCTTCATTCGATGGGGCAGTATATGCAGGAGGGAAGACGGATGCTGCAGGAAACGGTCGTCTTCTTCGACAAGGCAAGAACGTCCATCGCCGTGCCGTCGGACGAGGAAAACCTCGACGGGCTCAACTATCTTGCCGGCCGCGAAATGAGCTACATCAACGAAAAGGCGATGCAGGCGACCAAGGCGGCGCATATCTCCGGCGGCGTGCCGGTGACGGAAATCCGGCTGCCGGAAATCTGCGAGCAGACGGTCGGCACGCTCATTTACTTCTTCGAGTATGCCTGCGGTGTGTCCGGCTATATCTCCGGCGTCAATCCATTCAACCAGCCCGGCGTGGAGGCATATAAGAAGAATATGTTCCACCTTCTCGGAAAGCCCGGCTATTAAGAAAACGAACCGGCTCGACCGCTTGCGGCCGAGCCGGTTGTTATCTGTCAGAAGCAAAAGAAGGCGGAAGGGTTTACGGCGCGCCTCCCATGCTGCAAGGAAGACGCGCCGTTTGAGAGATATCATCGATGGTACTATTGTACGGAATCTTCTGGTCGGATGCAAGCCTCCCCAGGGGATATTTTTTCGGAAAAAACGAGAAAAAATTCAGTTCCGGTCCGGGTCGAAGCGCTCGAAGATGCCGATGGCATGCGCCCGCTCGGCGCAAAGCAGGTCTTCGCGCCTGCGGAGGGTCCAGCTGACCTCCTGAATGCCCCAGAGGCTGCGGCAGAGCCTCGGCGCGAGGCAATTGCGGTCTTCATATTTGTAGGCGACGAAGTCCGGTCGGGTGAGGAAGTTCAGAAGGAGGTTTCCTGCGATGTAGCGCTTGTAAAGCGGAAGACCGGAGGGGTCTTTCAGGAAGTTCATCGACAGCTGCCCGCGGCAGGTGTCCGGGCGCAGCTTCTTGAGGTCCAGCAGGCAGAAGGGATCGAACGACTCGATGCAGTAGATGCCCTTGTAGGTATCCAGCCGCTCACAGACCGCCTTTGTGAGGGCAAAATGATTGCCATTGGCGCTTTTCAGTTCAATGATCAAGGGCGTTGCCGCTTCAAACAGCGCCAGTGCCTCGTCAAAGAGCGGAATCTGCTCGTCCGTTCCTTCCAGCCGAAGTGCCCGCAGCTCCTCGAAGGTCAGATCTTCGATCATGCCCTGCGCGCCGGTGCAGCGCGAGAGGCTTGAATCGTGAAATACGGCAAGCGTGCCGTCTTTTAAAAGATGCACGTCCAGCTCTGCGCCCCAGCCGTGCGCGATGGCGCGGCGGAAGGCGGGGAGACTGTTTTCCGGAATCTGCGGCTTGTCATGGTAGCCCCGGTGGGCAAAGCGCTGCGCGCGGAAGCAGGACCACAGCGGGTGATTTCGTCTGCCCTGCAGCGCAAGAATATAGAGCACGCAGAGAAGCAATAAAATGTAGAGTACGATCATAAGAATGCCTTCTTTTTCAGTTAATCTTCCATATCCTCGAACGCGGCAAGCCCGCGCTTTGCCTCCGCCTTGCTGTCTCCGTGCCGGACGAAGCACATCGTCACAAACGACAGCGCCACGAAAAAGGCGGCATATGGGAACAGAATCCGGTAGCTGATGCTCCGCATGAGCGTTCCGGCAAGGACCGGGGTCACGACCTGCGCCGCCATGGAGGCGGTGTAGTAAAAGCCGGTGAATTTGCCGGTGTCGGAGCCGCGGCACATCTCGACGACCATCGGCAGCGAGTTGACGTTGATTGCCGCCCAGGCAAGCCCCACAAGCGCGAAGACGAGGAACATGACGGCGTTGATGGAGGAAAAACTGGTCGTGAGGACATAGCCCAGGGCAAAGCAGGCGGCAAGCAGCACGATGCCCAGCTGGATGGTTTTCTTTCTGCCGATCTTTGCGGCAAGCGCGCCGATCGGGATGTAGGAGACAATCGCGCCGCCAGTTGCAATCAGAAGGCAGGTCGACGCGCCGCCGAGTCCCTGCCCCATTACGGCGGAGACATAGGTCGTGAACCAGGTGGTCACGCCGTTATAGCCCATGAACCACAGGGCAATCGATGCAAGAAGAAACCTGAGGCTGCGCCGGACGGGCTTCGGAAGGACCTCGGCTCCTGTAGCGTCGGTCTCGGCAAGGTTCCACTCCGGGTGCTGCGCTTCCAGCTTCTGGTGTTCCTTTGCCAGACGCGGCTCTTTGATCGTGAGGAACAGAATGCCGACCGAGACAAACATGATTGCCGAGACGATCAGGAAAAGCGGCTGATAGTCCAGCCGGTCCGCTTTGGTCAGCCCCATGGCGTCCAGCCGCTTCTGCGAGTACAGAATGGCGGCGACTGCGAGATACAAAATGCCGCCGACGGCACCCATGAGGTTGATGATGGCGTTGGCGCGCGAGCGAAGAGGCTTCGGCGTGAGATCCGGCATTAGCGCAACTGCGGCAGAGCGGTAGGTTCCCATCGCGATAAGCAGCAGCCCCAGCACGATGACAAAGCTTGCCGTCTTGAAGCCGGAAGGCGCGGCGGCGTAGCTGTTGTCCATGAGCGGCAGCAGGTTCATCAGAATCACCGCGCAGCCCGTACCAAAGAGAATGTAGGGCATGCGCTTGCCGATTTTCGTGTTCGTCTTGTCCGAGCGTGCGCCGAAAAACGGCAGAAGAAACAGCGCCAGCACATTGTCTGCCGCCATGATGGCGCCGGAGAAGGTTTCGTTCATGTGGAAGGTTTTCGTCAGAATGAGCGGAATGACGCTGTCATACATCTGCCAGAAGGCGCAGATGGACAGAAATGCGAGACCGGTCAGAATGGTGCGGCGGCTGTTGAGCTTCATGGGCGCGGCTCTCCTCTATATCATAAATATCTATCATTGCGGACACAGCTATTATAGCGGCGCACGGCGCATTTGACAAGCGTGCCGGCGGCGGCTACAATGGAGGAAACGGTTTAGGGAGTGTGAAGGATATGCAGCGTCTGCCGGAGGGCTTGAAGGAAAAGCTGTGTGCGTGGTATGACGCGGGGCATCGGGATCTGCCCTGGCGGCAGGACCGGGAGCCCTATCATGTGTGGCTGTCGGAAATTATGCTGCAGCAGACGAGAGTCGAGGCAGTGAAGGGCTATTACGCGCGGTTTTTGACCGAGCTTCCGACGATTGCGGCGCTGGCAGATTGCCCGCCCGACCGGCTGACGAAGCTCTGGGAGGGGCTCGGGTATTACAGCCGGGTCCGGAATTTGCAGAAGGCGGCAAAGATCATCATGGAGGAATCCGGCGGCGTATTTCCGAAGACGTATGACGCGGTGCGCGCCCTGCCGGGCATCGGAGACTATACGGCAGGGGCAATCTGCTCAATCTGCTTTGAGCTGCCGACGCCGGCAGTGGACGGAAATGTGCTGCGGGTTTTATCGCGCGTGATGGAAGACGGCGCGAGCATTACCGCCCAGAAAACAAAAAACGCCTGCCGCGAGGCGCTTGTGCCGGTCTACGAAAACGGCCCGCGCGGTACGCTCACGCAGGCGCTCATGGAGCTGGGGGCGATGGTGTGTGTGCCGAACGGCGCGCCGCGGTGCGGCGATTGCCCGCTGAAGGAGTTGTGCCTTGCAAATGCGCACGGCACGTGGGAAGCATACCCCGTGAAGGACGCGAAAAAGCAGAAGCGCGAGGAGGAAAAGACGGTTTTTTATCTGATCTGCGAGGACTGCCTTGCCGTCCGAAAGCGCGAGAGCCGGGGACTTCTGGCAGGGCTGTGGGAGCTTCCGAACGTGGCGGGAAAGCTCGACGCGGGGCAGGCGCTATGCTATGTGGAAGATGCCGGATGCGAGCCGGCGGAGTTGCTGAAAAGCGTCGAGCGTGTGCATGTGTTCACGCATATCATCTGGCGGATGCGCTGCTATTATATGGTATGCAGACGAAAATCACCGGAATTTGTCTGGGCAGATGCGCAAAGACGGCACGCGGATGTGGCGCTGCCGACGGCGTTCCGGATGTTTGTAGAGGAATAAAAAGTTCCCCGCGCAGAGCTTTCTGCGCGGGGAACTTTTGTATCTGTGCAATCAGCCGATGTTCGGCAGCGCCGCAAAGCTCTTTTGAAGCTGCTCGTCGGTGGGAATGGTGTCGGTCATGGTGCCGTTGTTGTAAGACTCGTAGGCGTAGAGATCGAAGTAGCCCGTGCCGGTCAGACCGAAGAGAATTGTCTTTTCCTCACCGGTTTGCCTGCATTTGAGCGCTTCGTCGATTGCCGCGCGGATGGCGTGGCTGGACTCGGGCGCGGGGAGAATGCCTTCGACGCGCGCAAAATACTCCGCTGCCTCAAAGACGCTCGTCTGCTCAACTGCGCGCGCTTCCATGAGTCCGTCGTGGTAGAGCTGCGAGAGCGTCGAGCTCATGCCGTGGTAGCGAAGACCGCCCGCGTGGTTGGCAGACGGAATGAAGCCGGAGCCGAGCGTGTACATTTTTGCCAGAGGGCAGACCATGCCGGTGTCGCAGAAGTCGTAGGCGAATCTGCCGCGCGTGAAGCTCGGGCAGGACGCAGGCTCGACGGCAATGATCCGGTAGTCCTCTTCGCCGCGCAGCTTCTGCCCCATAAACGGCGCAATCAGACCGCCGAGGTTCGAGCCGCCGCCGGCGCAGCCGATGATGATGTCGGGCTTGACGCCGTATTTATCCAAAGCGGCTTTTGCTTCCAGACCGATGACCGACTGGTGAAGCAGAACCTGATTGAGAACGCTGCCGAGAACGTAGCGGTAGCCGGGCGTTGTCGTTGCAGCCTCGACTGCCTCGCTGATCGCGCAGCCGAGAGAGCCGGTGGTATCCGGGTCCTTCTCCAGAATTTTTCTGCCAACGTTTGTCGTGTTGGACGGCGACGGCGTGACGCTCGCGCCGTAGGTGCGCATGACCTCGCGGCGGAAGGGCTTCTGCTCATAGGAGCATTTGACCATGTAGACCCTGCAGTCCAGACCCAGGTATGCGCACGCCATGGAAAGCGCGGTGCCCCACTGACCGGCGCCGGTTTCCGTCGTGACGCCCTTGAGCCCCTGCTGCTTGGCGTAATACGCCTGGGCGATGGCGGAATTTAATTTATGGGAGCCGGAGGTGTTGTTGCCCTCAAACTTGTAGTAGATCTTTGCCGGGGTGCCGAGCTTTTTCTCGAGGCAGTAGGCTCTGACCAGCGGCGAGGGGCGGTACATCTTGTAAAAATCGCGGATTTCCGCCGGGATTTCGATATACGGCGTGTCGTTGTCCAGCTCCTGACGGACCAGCTCGTCGCAGAAAACGGGGCGCAGATCGTCAAACGTCATGGGCTTGCCTGTACCGGGGTTCAGCAGCGGCGCGGGCTTGTTTTTCATGTCGGCACGGAGATTGTACCATGCCGTGGGCATCTCATTTTCGGAGAGATAGATTTTGTACGGAATTTGTTCAGACATGTTTGCGTCCACCTTTCTTTGGATTTGCAATGGATGAGCCAAATCTGCGGGACAAAACGAAAACCCTCCTGTCCCTACAGTACGAACTGCTGGGACAGGAGGGGAAAACTCCTGCGGTGCCACCCGGCTTGACGCGCTAGCGCCCACTTTGCGTATGCCAATACATACCGGCTCTTGATAACGGAGCGCCCGCTCCGGCTTGCCTACTGGAAACAGCGTTCGGCTTGCCCTCAGAAGCCCATTCGGCAACCGCCCTGCGCCGCGCTTCCACCGCCCGCGGCTCTCTTTGGCAAGGGGTGTGATTGCTTACTCACACTTCTTCACTGGTTTGAATGGCTAAACTCTACCACTTGAGTAGGCGTTTGTCAAGTGAAATTTTTGTGCGCGGTTTTTGCCGGAACTTGCGGAGAAAACCAGTCAAAGCATGCGCCGAAACGACCGTATTTTCCCGGAACACATGTCACAATGGGCTATCAGACGCGGAAAAATTCCGCAGCAAAAGAGGGAAGGACATGAAATTTTTTCGGAAACTTGCACTGGCGGCGCTGCTGACGGCGCTTCTGACAGGGACGTGCCTTGCGCGCGAGACGTTTCACGGGGCGTATCTGCAGGGCTTTCCGGACGGAAGCATCCGACCGGACGCGGCGGTTACGCGCGCGGAGCTGGCGGAAATTCTGTACCGGATGATGGAGCCGGAGCAAAGGCGGGAGCTTACCTGCACGGAAAGTGCGTTTCAGGATGTCTCTGCGCGGCACTGGGCGTATGACGCCATCTGCGCGATGGCAGGCGCGCGGCTGATGCTGGGCGGTTCAGACGGATGCTTTCGACCGGACGACGGTGTGACGGGCGAGGAGCTTTCGATTATTTTCGAGCGCGTGCGTGCGCAGGAGACCGGGAAGAAGGCATTGCCGGAGCTTGCCTCCGGCTGGGCTTCGCAGGAGGTGACGTTCGAAGCGGGCAACGGCTGGGTCATGGGGCTGCACGGGACCGAATTTTCCCGCGAGCAGCCCTTTACCAGAGGCGAGCTGGCGGCGCTTTTGAACCGGATTCTGGGGCGCGAGACCGAAAGCCTTTCGGATTTGCTGGTCGGCATGCCGCTGTTCTCCGACAATCTGGACACGGCGGCGCCGTATTTTCTGGCGCTGCAGGAAGCAGCAATCGACCACACGGCGGAAAAAACCGGCGCGCACGAGCGCTGGACGGGACTTGGATAGAAAATCAGGAAAGCTTCATGCGCGGAAGATCGTCTTCCGCGCGTTTTCGCGTTTTTATATGCTTTTCCGGATGGACAGGGCGCGGAAAATGGCATATAATACGAGAGCTTGAAAAGACAAACAAGAGGGCGGACGATGGAGAGAAATACCATGAAGATCAGAACAAGAATGCTGGCGCTGGTGTTGGTGTTGAGCGTTCTTTTGGGGCTGTGCGGCTGCCTGCCGGTGCCGACGGTCCAAAAGGGCGAGACGGCGCCGGAGGAAGAGCTTCAGACGAGCGAAGCCGGCCTTTCTGCACGGGAAGAAGCAATTGAGACGCTGGCGGCAGACGGCTATTTCACGCCGCTGGCGCGCGAAGCGCTTTCCTTTGACGAGATGGTGCTCGGAGAGATTTCCCTTGATGAATTTACACCTTACGCGCAGGCGCTCACACGGGCGGCGGAGGCAGAAAGCCGGGAGGCGTTTCACCGCGCGTGCGTAGAAGCCGAGCGGATGCTTGTCCGGATCAACACGGCGGGGGCGCTTCTGGAAATCGAGAGCGACCGCGACGCAGCCGACGAAGCGCGCAGCACGCGCGCGGACAATCAGGTGCAGGCATACTACGACGCGATGGATTTGTACGACCGGACGCTCTGCGAGATTGCCTCGGGGGATCACGCGGGGATGCTTGACAAGGAATTTGCCGCGTGGCAGATTGAATATTTCAGAGGCTATGACGCCGAAAGCTCCGCGCAGAGTCTGTACCTGACCAATCAGGAGGCGCAGCTGGTTTCGCAGTACGCGCTCTGCTCGTCGCAGGACGAGGTTGACTACGAGCGGCTGACGGAGATTTATCTGCAGCTCGTTTCCGTACGCGCAGAGATGGCGGAGCTTGCCGGTGCGGCGAACTACTCGGAGTATGCCTACAGCGCGTTCTATTCGCGCGACTATACGCCCTCGGACGCGCAGAAAATCTGGAAGACGGCAAAGGAGGATTTTGCGCCGCTGCTGCAGAAATACACCGACAGCCTGACGCAGGCGCTCTGGAAGGAGGACCTGAGCGCAGGAGAATGCACGGAAGAAAGCATTGTGCAGGCGCTTTGCTACGGCGCGGCGCGCATGAGCCCGGAAATCCGCGAGGCGGCGGAGTATCTGCTGGACCATCAGCTCTACGACATTTCCTACGACCGCAAGAAGCTTTCCACCGGCTATACGACGTATCTTTACAGCTTCGACGCGCCGTTCATTTTCAACTGCCCCGACGGATCGTATACGGACTACACGGACATGTTCCACGAGTTCGGGCACTGGGCGGCAGGGTATTATCACGGCTCGGACCCGCTTTACGGCGTGCCGGACTATGATCTGAGCGAATTGCAGTCGCAGGGCATGGAGGTCATGTTCCTGCAGTTCTATGACGACCTGTTCGGAACCAGCGCGCAGGTTCTGCGCGGCGAGACACTTCTGAACCTTGTCTACAGCGTGGTCACGGGCGCGATGTATGACGAGTTCCAGCAGCGCGTTTATCTGGAACCGGAACTGTCTGAAGAGCGCCTGCTTGATATTTTCCGCGAGGTCTATGAGAGCTACGGCTTTGAGATCTATGACGGATATGAATACGAATGGGCGGATGTGATTCATAATTTCCAGCAGCCGCTGTATTATATCAGCTACGCCGTTTCGGCAATTCCGGCGCTGGAGCTTTATGTGCAGTTGGTCGAAAGCCCGAACGAGGCGATGGACACGTATCTGCGTGTGGCAGGCATGTCGGACGAGGAATACTACCTCACCGACGCGCTGCGCGAGACCGGGCTTTCCAATTCCATGAAGTCTCCCATCGGAGATGTGATTGCGCAGGAGCTGGAAAAAAGCGGCGCGTTTGATTTCGAAAACGGATCGAAAGAGATGAGAAATACAGAATGAAACGATTGGGTGTTTACCTCAAGCCCTATACGCTGCAGAGCATTTTAGGACCGCTCTTCAAGCTCCTCGAGGCGCTTCTGGAGCTGTTTGTGCCGCTGGTTGTGGCAGACATTATCGACACCGGCATTGCCTCCGGCGACAGCGGGTATCTGCTCCGGCGGTGCCTGCTTCTGATCGGGCTGGGGCTTCTGGGGCTTGCCGCCTCCGTGACCGCGCAGTATTTTGCGGCGAAGGCGGCAATCGGCTTTACCGCCGGTGTGCGCCACGCGGTCTTCCAGAAGGTGCAGAGCCTTTCCTACGCCGAGCTTGACAGACTCGGCACGTCGACGCTGATGACGCGCATGACAAGCGACATGAATCAGGTGCAGACGGGACTCAACCTCGCGCTGCGGCTTTTGCTGCGGTCTCCGTTTGTGGTATTCGGTGCGATGATCATGGCGTTTACGATCGACGTCAAATCCGCGTGGGTTTTTGCGGTGATCATTCCGCTTCTGTTCGCGGTGGTCTTTGCCATCATGTTCAGCTGCATTCCGCTCTACCGGCGCGTGCAGGGGCGGCTGGACGGCGTGCTCGGCGCGGCAAAGGAGAATCTTGCCGGTGTGCGTGTGATCCGCGCGTTCGGAAAAGAGCGGCAGGAAGTCAAGAGCTTCGAGGAAAAAAGCGGGGCGCTGCTATCCTCACAGCTGTTTGTCGGCAAGATTTCGGCACTTTTGAATCCGGTGACCTACGTGATGATCAACCTTGCGATTATTGCCGTTCTGCGCACGGGCGCAGGGCAGGTGGACAAGGGCATTCTGACACAGGGTCAGGTGATGGCGCTTTACAACTACATGTCGCAGATTCTCGTCGAGCTGATCAAGATGGCAAGTCTGATTCTGAGCATGACGAAGGCGACGGCAAGCGCAAAGCGGGTGGCATCGGTTCTGGCGCTGGAAAGCAGCCTGTCTGTGCCGGAGCAGGACCCGCAGGAAAAAAAGGACGCGCCCGCAGTCGAGTTTGACGGCGTCACGTTTACCTATCCTACCGGCGGCGCGCCCGCGCTGCGCGATATTTCGTTTGCGCTCGGGCACGGAAAGACGCTCGGCATCATCGGCGGCACCGGCTCGGGCAAGTCGACGCTCATCAGCCTCATTCCACGCTTTTATGACGTATCCGCCGGTGCGGTGAAGGTCGATGGATGCGATGTGAAGGACTTCCCGCTGCAAACGCTGCGCGGAAAAATCGGTCTGGTGCCGCAGAAGGCGCTTTTGTTCCTGGGAACCATCCGCGACAATCTGCGCTGGGGCAAGGAAAATGCAACGGACGAGGAGCTTTATGAGGCGCTTCGCGCGGCGGAGGCGCTGGAAGTCGTCGAGGGAAAGCCGAAGGGACTGGACGACCCGGTGGAGACCGGCGGCAGAAACTTTTCCGGCGGGCAGCGGCAAAGGCTTACCATTGCGCGCGCGCTTGTGCGCCGCCCCGAAATTTTGATACTTGACGATGCTTCAAGCGCCCTTGATTACGTTACAAGCGCCGCTTTGGATACGGCGCTGCGCTCGCTTGAATTTAAGCCCACCGTAATAACCGTTTCACAGCGTGTTTCGGCTATCAGGGGGGCGGATATGATAATAGTTCTTGACGAGGGGCATATAGCGGGCACGGGCACCGATAAAGAGCTCAGAGAAAATTGCGAGGTATATAGGGAAATATGCGCGTCCCAGCCT
>ENA-OURS01002952-OURS01002952.1-human-gut-metagenome-genome-assembly--contig:-NODE-2952-length-11268-cov-13.720325_pt1 | contig 11268 bp, 9 predicted proteins | sample MGYA00242109_ERZ509010 | MGnify/ENA primary metagenome ERZ509010 (study PRJEB26280, sample SAMEA2338774) | human gut metagenome | biome: human gut; feature: human-associated habitat; material: faeces... | reverse complement strand
CAGCGCCCGCCGTTCCCGCTGACGGTCTGACCGACGAGGTCAAGGTCGCCATCATGGCGGCGATCGCCCAGCAGCCCGGCTTCAACATGGCGAATGTGACGAATGTCAGCATCCGCAAGATTTAATTTTGAATTCCACTTCTTCCTTTATCAGCGAAAGGGACGGCATCGCGCCGTCCTTTTTGCTACCATGAAAAAAATATTCGATTTAGCACAAAATTAGCAGGCTGTATGCTATAATGGGGATAAGAAAGCATGCGGAGTCTTTCTCCGCGCCAACGATCAAGCGAGAGAAGGCGGCAACATGGCAAAAATCCCCGAAAAAATGCGTTGGATCTACGACCTTTTGCTGACGGCGGCGATCCTGGCTATGGCGACGGTGCTCTGCACGCTGCTGCGAAGGATCGACGACGGCAGCGGCTACGTGAACCTCATCTTCGTGCTGGCGGTCGCGACCATCTCGCGCTGGACGGAGGGCTATTTCTGGGGGATATTCAGCGCTGTCTCCGGTGTGCTGTTCGTCAACTACGTGTTTACATATCCCTACTGGGAATTCAACTTCACGATCACCGGCTACCCGTTCACCTTCCTTGCGATGCTGACGGTGTCCATGATGATCAGCGCGATGAACACGCAGATCAAAAAGCAGGAGCGGCTGCGCATCGAAACAGAAAAGGAAGCCGTGCGCGCCAATCTCCTGCGCGCGATGTCGCACGATATCCGCACGCCGCTGACGAGCATCGTCGGCAACACCGCCGCGATCCTTGAAAACGAGGATTCGTTTTCTCCCGAGCAGAAGCGCCGCCTTTTAGAGGATGTGAACGAGGACGCGCAGTGGCTCATCCGCATGGTCGAAAATCTCCTATCTATCACGCGCATGAGCGGCGGACAGGCAAAGATCGAAAAGGACTGTGAGGCAGCCGAGGAGATCGTCGGCGTCTCGGTCAGCAAGTTCACCAAGCGCTTCCCCGCGATCAAGGTTTCGATCGAGGTACCGGACGAGGTGCTGATGGTGCCGATGGACGCGACGCTCATCCGTCAGGTCATTATGAATCTGCTGGAAAACGCCGCCATCCACGGCGGAAACGTCACGCAGATCCGCGTCTGCCTCTCACGCGAGGGGACGAACGCCTGCTTTGCCATCAGTGACAACGGCGTCGGCATCCCGAAGGAGAAGCTCTCAACGATCTTTAACGGCGGGCTTTCCGGCGTGTCGCACAACAACTTTGATATGAAGAAAAACATGGGCATCGGCCTTTCCGTGTGCTACACCATCGTCAAGGCGCACGGCGGCACGATGACCGCAGAAAATTTAGATTCGGGCGGAGCGTGCTTCCGCTTCTATCTGCCGCTGGAGGAGGGCATCAACAGTGAAATTGAAGGATAAAGTGCTCGTGGTGGAAGACGAGCAGAACATCAGCAACTTTATTTCGACGGTTCTCACCGCGAACGACTTCGACGTGCTGGTGGCGCAGACGGGCGCCGAGGCGGTCTCGATGATCACCTCGCACTGCCCCGATCTCATCATTCTCGACCTGGGGCTTCCCGACATGGACGGGATGAACATCCTCAAGGAGGTTCGTTCGTGGTCGAGCCTGCCGATCATCGTCGTTTCGGCGCGCACGCACGAGCATGACAAGGTCATGGCGCTCGACCTCGGCGCGGACGACTACATCGAGAAGCCGTTCGGCACGAGCGAGCTGCTCGCGCGCATCCGCACGGCCATCCGTCACACGCGCACGCCGCTCGACAACAACGAGATCGCGCAGTCGGGCAAGTTCACCGTCAAGGACCTGACCATCGACTATGACAAGCACCACGTGCTCATCGGCGATCAGGATGTGCACCTGACGCTCAACGAGTTCAAGATCGTGGCGCTGCTCGGCAAGTACGCTGGCAAGGTGCTGACGTATGACTATCTCATCAAGCAAATCTGGGGGCCGAAGGCCAAGGCCGACAATCAGATTTTGCGCGTGAATATGGCGAACATCCGCCGCAAGATCGAGAAGAATCCCGCCTCGCCCGAGTATATCTTCACCGAGATCGGCGTGGGCTACCGGATGCTCGAAAACGACGCATGATGATAGAGCCGCTCGCGGCTTTATGATACCAGGGCGCGTGCGCGCCCCACACGATCACGCAGACGGCTCCTGCCATTTGGGGATGGCAGGGGTCATTTGCGCACTTTTGCACTTTTATGAAAATGGTGTCGGACTGAAACAGTGAACGTTTCAGCCCGGCACCTTTCTTTTTTGCGTGTTTTCATGCAGCAGAATCCTTTTGCTTGCTTATAAACATGCCGTATTGTGCCGCAGCGAATGTTCGATCGTCATAGTTATGCTGACTTTTGTGTATATTTTTACCAAATCGTTTGCCGCTCTATTTCGACTCTTTATTCAGTGCTGCAATCTTGACATGAATTGTTATTCTCATTATTGACATTTTATGAACATAAATATACAATCAGCATCACAGTCAGTCCTACGAAAGAGGAAACCACAGCACATGAACATTTGGGAAATTGCAACGAATTATTATCAATACTTCCTGCGAGGGACGCAAACGACCATCCTCATCTCTCTGCTCACCGTGTTCTGCGGCTCGATCCTCGGCTGCCTGATCGCTTTCATGCGGCTATCCAAGTTTAAGCCGCTGGAAAAGTTCGCCAGCATCTATATCACCGTCATCCGCGGTACGCCGATGCTCGTGCAGCTCTACATCGTTTACTACCAGCTCGACTTTATCAGCTATCCCACCGGAACCCTCTTCGGCGTCGATCTGGAGCGGGCGCTGCCGTGTATCATCGCTCTTTCGATCAACTCCTCCGCCTACGTCGCCGAGATCATCCGCGCGGGCATTCAGGCGGTGGACAAGGGCCAGATGGAAGGCGCGCGCTCGTGCGGCATGACGAATGCGCAGGCCATGCGCTACGTGGTGATGCCGCAGGCGGTCAAAAATATTCTCCCCGCCATCGGCAATGAATTTGTCACGATGGTCAAGGAGACCTCGATCATCCAGTACCTCGGCATCGGCGATCTGATGTACAACAACGGCATCGTGGTCACCTCTACCTATAACCCGCTTCCTTGCTACTACATCTCCGCCATCATCTACCTGGCGCTGAATATCATCCTCGGCAAGGGCCTGAACATCTTTGAAGGGAGGCTGAGAAAGAGTGAACGGTAACGTATTGTTCGAGATCAAGGACTTGCAGAAAAAGTTCGGCAGCCTGACCGTCTTCGACGGGCTGAGCGAGACCATCTGCAAGGGCGACGTGGTCGTCATCATCGGTCCCTCGGGCGGCGGTAAGTCCACCTTTATCCGATGCCTGAACCTCCTGGAGCAGCCCACCGCCGGCAAAATTTACTTCGAGGGCGAGGACATCACGGCCAAGGGCTTTGATGTGAACAGGCACCGACAGAAGGTCGGCATGGTGTTCCAGCAGTTCAACCTCTTCAACAACCTGACGGTGCTTGAAAACATTACGATCTCGCTCACGAAGGTCAAAAAGCAGTCGGAAGAGGAGAGCAAGGAAAAGGCCCTCAAGCTTCTAAAGCGCGTGGGGCTTGAGGACAAGGCGAACGCCTATCCCTTCCAGCTCTCCGGCGGGCAGAAGCAGCGTATCGCCATCGTGCGGGCGCTGGCAATGGAGCCCGATGTGCTGCTCTTCGATGAGCCGACCTCCGCGCTCGACCCCGAGATGGTCGGCGAGGTGCTGCAGGTCATCTCCGACCTCGCCCGCGACGGCATCACGATGGTCGTCGTCACGCACGAGATGGGCTTTGCCCGAAAGGTCGGCACGCGCGTGCTCTTCATGGACGGCGGACAGATCGCCGAGCAGGGCACGCCCGAGGAGATCTTCGAGCACCCACAGAACGCGCGAACCAAAGAGTTCTTATCCAAGGTCATCAACGTCATTTAACAAAACGAAAATTAAAAAATTTACGATATTATTGGAGGAAAATAAAAATGCTTCACACGATCAATCCCGAAATCCTGTTCCTCAAGCAGGAAGATGTTATCAAGGCCGGCCTTCTCGATATGAAACAGATCTTGGCCGTTACGGAAAAGACCTACGCGATGCTCGGTCAGGGCCTCATCAAGAACCCGCCCAAGACCAACACCAGCATTCCTGACAAGGAAAACTGGCAGTCGTTCTTCAACGCCATGCCTTGCTACATCGGCGGCGACATCAACATCGGCGGCATCAAGTGGGCGGCGGAGTCCAAGAAGAACGCCACGATCCCTGGCATCCCCTACGGCATCGACATTTCCATCCTGAGTGACCCCGAGACGGTGCTGCCGTTCTGCATTCTGGACGGCACGCTCATCACCGCGATGCGCACCTCCGCCGTCGGCGGCCTGATGGCCAAGTATGCCGCCCCCTCCAATGTGGACACCGCGTGCCTCGTCGGCGCGGGTGTTATCGGCCGCACGATGATCTCCGCCGTGCACGAGGCGCTGCCCCAGATCAAGACCATGTACCTCTGCGACATTGATGTCGCCAAGGCCGAGGGCATCGCGAAGGAGTACGGCGACAGCTTGGGCGTCGAGATCATCCCGACGAGCGACAGCAAGGCTGCGGCGCTCAAGTCCCAGCTCATCGTCGGCGAGACGACCGCGCCCAAGCCGTTCATGGACACCTCCTGGCTCACGCCCGGCTGCGGCCTCGTCTCTATGCACTCCAACGAGGTGATGGAGGATGTCTTCCTCAAGGCCGACGGCATCGTCGCCGACTACTGGACACAGCTCAAGCAGCACACGAACCCGCTGTCCAAGCTCACGAAGGAGGGCAAGCTCGATGAGAGCCAGATCATGGACCTGAGCGAGCTGGTGCTCGGCACGAAGAAGCTGCGCACCTCGGACGATCAGTTCGTCGCCGCCGCGTCCATGGGCCTCGGCGCGCTGGACATCATGATCGCCTATCAGCTCTATCTGAACGCGACGGAAATGGGCATCGGCACCAAGGTGAACCTTTGGGACAAGCCCCTGTGGGAATAAGACATGTAGGAGGGAACAAAGATGAACGCATTCAAGAAATTTGCGGCGCTGCTTTTAGCGCTTATGATGATCCTGTCTCTCACCGCCTGCGGCGGCAAGAGCGACGACAGTGCGCAGGGCAGCTCGGACGGCGACGCGTCGTCCGATGACACCGCCAAGTCCAAGATCGAGCAGATCAAGGAGGCGGGCGTGCTCGTGATGGGAACCTCTGCCGACTATCCCCCGAACGAATTCCACACGGAAGTGGACGGCAAGGACACCATCGTCGGCTTTGACGTTGCTATCGCGCAGTACATCGCCGATGACCTCGGCGTCGAACTCAAGGTCGTCGACATGTCGTTCGACAACCTGTGCATCAACCTCGCCAAGGGTGATTTTGACATTGTCATCGCCGGTATGGCCTCGACCGAGGAGCGCTTGAAGTCCGTCGATTTCTCCGACCCGTACTTTAAGCAGCAGCAGGCCATTCTGATCCGCGCGGAGGATGACGCGCTCTACAACAAGCCCGAAGACCTGAGTGGTCACAAGGTCGGCGTGCAGAACGGCACCATTCAGGTGCCCATCGCCAACGAGCTGGTGGGCGAAGAGAACGTCGTCGGCCTCGTCAAGGCGCAGGATCTCATCATGGAGCTCAAGAGCGGCAAGATCGATGTTGTGTACATCGACTACACCGCAGCTCTTGCATTCGCCGCGGCGAACGATGACCTGACGGTCAAGGACATCGGCATCGAAAGCGACAGCGAGGGCCAGTGCATCGGCGTGCAAAAGGGCAACGAGGACTTTGTCGCCTACCTGAACGAAAAGATCGCCGAGATGCAGGAGCAGGGCCTCATCGACCAGTACGTCGCCGAAGCCCAAACGCTGGCGGGCATCGAGTAAAGCCCGTCCCCCTTGCATGATATGAACAGCACCAGCATACCCTCTACCAAGAGAATTGGGGAGGATATGCTGATGCTGTTTCATTTTGACCGCAGGAAGAAGTCTGAAAAGGAGAAGAAGCCGCCGCGCTTTCTGGTGCTCCGGCGCAAATGGCTGACGCTGGGCGCGGCGGTGCTGGCCGCCGCGGCGATCTTTGCCGCCGTCAATTATCCCGCCGCCGTCAGCGCGTCGGCCGCCACGCGCCAGCTGCCGATCTACTGTGTCCAGCGCGACCAGAAGGTGTGCTCCATCTCGTTCGATGCGGCGTGGGGGGCGGACAACACACAGAAGATCCTCGACGTGCTCAAGGAGTACGGTGTCACCTGTACCTTTTTTGTCGTGGGCAACTGGGCGGATCAGTATCCCGAACAGGCCAAGGCCATCGTGGACAGCGGCAATGAGCTCATGAACCACTCCAACGCGCATGATCATTATAATTCCCTCACCGCCGACCAGATCATCGCAGACGTGAACACCTGCAACGATAAGATCGAGGCGTTGACCGGCGTCCGCCCGACGCTCATCCGCTGCCCGTTCGGCGAGTATGACGACCACGTCATCTCCACCATCCGCTCGATAGGCATGGAGCCGATCCAGTGGGACGTGGAAGCGCTGGCAGCGGTTGGAAGAAGGAAATCAATGAAAAAATGAGCGGTGTTGATGAAGGACATCAAGCCATCGGGCTCATTCCACACAACACACATATCACGAGAGATAGGGGTATTTTTATTATGGAATACTATATGACCGACGAGAGAATTGCTGAGTATTTGAAAGCCCTCGAAAGCGAAGAACGTGCCGCAGCGACGATCGAAAAATATCGCCGTGCTTTACTAAGCTTTGCAGCCTTTTTGAGCGGCGCGGCGGTTACACCAGAGATGATTCGGCTCTGGAAGGACGACCTGCGCGCGAGAAACTACGCGCCGTCGACCATCAATGCTTGTCTGGCGGCGCTGAACGGCTTCTTCCGCTTCTGCGGCTGGACAGACTGCCGAGCACGGTTCTTAAAAATTCAGCGCCGCCTGTTTCGCGATAGCAAACAGAAGTTGACACGCGGAGAATATGAACGGCTGGTCGCCGCGGCGGAAGCTGCGGGCGACCGCGGTCTCGCGCTCCTGATGGAAACCATCTGCTCCACCGGCATCCGCGTCAGCGAGGTGCAGTATATCACCGTCGAAGCGGCGAAAAACGGCAAGACCGAAATTGCGCTCATATATTCATAACTAAAGTGCATGCAGAGATTGAGCTGTCTGCACCCGAGAACGCTCAAACGGGTGCAGAGGCACAAGCTTACAGTGCATTTTCCCCTGTAAACTCCATAATTTATATTTGGAATCATAATTTCCCTTGCCTTTGTCGGAAGATTGTGCTATATTTTGCTACGAGTAAAGGAGGCGATAAGATCGTTTCGCTTCCTTTGCATATACTGAATATAGATTCCGTTCTCAAAATCTCATATTTTGGCAAAACCGCCGAAAGGCGGCGACGCAAAGCCAGATGGGTCTAACGCCTCTCCGAATGGAGAATACGCTATGACAGCCGGTTGCACACTTACTGATGTATTCGCTTGTCACTGCTCCGTCCGGCTTTGCTGGAACGGAGCTTTTTTCGTGAGGGGGGGTGGCTGACGATCCGACGAACATTTCGAGCGTTTTGCGCGGAACAGGGAAAGACTGCTTTGCTTGCCCAGTGGGATATTGAGCGAAATTTACCACTCACGCCGGATGATGTGACTTTCGGCAGCCACAAAAGAGTCTGGTGGACCTGCCCAAGCGGCCACTCATGGCAGGCCATGGTTTACACCCGCAGCGAGGGTGCGGCTGTCCCGTCTGCGCCGGGAAAACCAAGCGAACCAAGTAAACCCAGCCCGCGGAGGCGGGCAAAAGATAAAGAAAACTTAGGAGGTAAAAGTGATGAAACAGCGAATTCTTGCAATATTATTGTCACTGACGATGATGTTCACGCTGGTTCCGACAGCAATGGCGGAAGGGGATGAAGCGCCTGCGGGCGGCGAGCCCACGCCGGTGGAAACACATGCTGTGAAAACAACAAAAACGGGTGATGTTACTTATAGTGCTGACGATGCAAAAATCGAAAATCTTGTATATACAAGCGGTACGATGACCGTTACGGGCGCAAATGTCACGATTGAGAATGTGACATTTGGCGACAACGCTGCGCTAGTTGTGAATACCACCGGCGATTTCACGCTGACCAACTGCCAATTCGCACCGAATACAGAGTATGGTAAAGATGGGAATGTTGGAGTTCGGACAGCTGTTTATCTGAAGATCGGCGGTACTGCCACTGTCACAAATAATACTTTTGAAGGCGTTGATAATGGCTATTACAATGCAATTGAGTTTGGCATTGGCGATGACCATAGTTTGAAAAATGCAACCATTTCCGGCAATACATTTACAAAGACCATTAAAAATAACTACTTTAACTTCTACAATATGCAAGAAGGAGCAGTGATTAACATCACAAACAATCAGTTCCTTCTTGCAAATAAGTCCAGCAACGGTATTCGTATCAGCAATAACAAAAATGTGAGTGCGACCTTTAATCTGGATTCTAATACCTATACTTATGCAGCAACTTCCGCAGATAGTGAGTATGAGGGCTTGATTCTTCTTCAGGATTATTCTAAAAAGGATGCAGGAACTCAGGACTTCACAAAAATCACTATTAACATTACGAACCTGACCTCTCCTGAAGATGCAAAGCAGATTTTGTATGTCTATGATGACCAAGATGGTATCATTCAGACCAATCAGCCGGTTGTCAAGGGCGACAGCAGCATTGAGAAGTTCTTTGTTGCCAAGGTCGGCGATACCTATTATAAGACCCTCGCCGATGCTGTCGCGGCAGCTAAGAATGACGAGACTGTTACTCTGCTGAAAAATGCCGAGACTACCGTAGAGCTTTCCTTTACCAACAAGGCGATTACGCTTGACCTGAACGGGAAGACGGTCAGCGGTACCTTCACCGACAACTTTTCCGTCATTGAGGCGGGCGAGGATGCTTCCCTGACTGTTCAGGACACCAGTGTTGCCGGCACGGGCAAAATCGCTTCCAATAAGTATGGTATCAGCGCCAGAGATGGCGGTGCCCTCATTGTGAAGAGTGGTACGATTGAGTCTGAGTATGCGCCTCTGTCTGGCAATAACACTGCTGGCGACATGAACTTCACCGTCAACGGCGGTACGCTGACCGCCAAGCATGGCCCGGCTATCTATATGCCCGGCCAGGTGAACCTGAGTATCACTGATGGCGTTCTGAACGGCGGTATCTCTCTCCGTATGGGTCAGGTCAGCATCAGCGGTGGTACGATCAATGCCGCGACGGATGGCCTTGATTCTCCTGCGGAATATTATCATTATTCCGGTAATGCTTGGCTGCCCGACGCTCTGTATGTGTTTGGCGGCACCTATACCAGTGAAAATACCACCTATGGCAACTCCCTGCATCTGAATATCACTGGTGGTACCTTCAATTGCGCGAACGGTCAGGGCAGCGCCGTCGCCATTTATGATCTTGGCAAGGTCGAGCAGGTGATGGAGATTACCATTTCCGACGAGGCCAAGCTCGGAACCAACTCCACTGCCCGCAACGCCTATGATAAGTTGAGCCTGAGTGATATTGGCGTGACCAGCCCCGAGCCTGGCTTTGGTGCACATAGCGGCCAAGTCAGTACCACCATTACTGGCGGTCTGTTCTCCTCCGACCCCAGCGCTTATGTTGCGGATGACCACTATGTTGATGCCTCCAACAATGGCGATTATCCCTACACCGTGAAAGAGGGTACCAAGCCCGCCGGTGCACTGATTGTTGTCAAGGATAAGACCGACACGGCTGTGAATGGCGATATCACTGGCGATGACAAGACTGCTATCAACAATGTCATCAGTAAGGCCAACGTCGACGGCGTGGCTGAGGCAGTGGCCCCTGCCAAGAAGGCCGACATTGTTGCGAAATCCAGTGCAACTGTTGCTGAAAACGATAAGGTAGAAATCGAGGTTGCCGTCAAGGTTGAGGCTAAGGCTGCTGACCTTGCTAACGGCAAGTTGACCTTTGAGGCATCTCCCGTTGCCACCGTCAAGGTCAATGGCACTGCAACGGGTACGACGGTTCCCGTCACCAACGATATGCTCAACGGCAACGCCATCACCGTGAAGCTGCCTCTGCCTACGGGCTTCAAGCCTGAGCAGATCAAGCACATCTCCTCTGACGGCTCTGTTGAATACTTCCTCAAGACTGCAAAGCGCGGCGCCAATACTTTTGAAATCAAAGATGGCTGCGCTGTGTTTACGATCACCAAGTTCAGCACCTTTGAGCTGTCCGGTACGGTCACCTATGTGGAGCCCAGCTACTACTCCGGCAGCAGCTCTGACCCGACCTACTCTGTCACCGTGGACAAGACCGAGAACGGCAGCGTGACCGTCAGCCCGAAGAGTGCCAGCAAGGGCGACACCGTGACCGTGACCGTCAAGCCCGACAGCGGCTACGTCCTCGAGACCCTGACTGTCACCGACAAGAACGGCAATGAGCTGACGCTCAAGGACAAGGGCGATGGCAAGTACACCTTCACCATGCCCGCCGGCAAGGTCGAGGTCAAGGCGACCTTCATGGAGGATAACTCCATGCTGAACTTCTTCTACGATGTGCCCAACGGCGCGTACTTCTATGAGGCTGTCAAGTGGGCGGTCAAGAACGGCATCACCACCGGCGTGGGCAATGACCTGTTCGCTCCCGAGCAGCCCTGCACCCGCGCGCAGATCGTGACGTTCCTGTGGCGCGCCGCCGGCAGCCCCGAGCCGAAGACCGCAAGCAGCTTCACGGATGTTCCCGCGAGCGCTTACTACGCCAAGGCTGTGGCCTGGGCGGTAGAAAACGGCATTACGAACGGTATGACCGAGACGACGTTCGCGCCCGATGCGACCTGCACCCGCGGCCAGAGCGTGACGTTCCTGTACCGCGCCCTCAAGGGCACCGCGAGCGGCAGCACGAACTTCACCGACGTTGCGTCCGACGCATTCTACGCTGACGCGATTAACTGGGCCGTTGCGAACAATGTGACGAACGGCACGTCCGCCACGACGTTCAGCCCCAACGCGGACTGCACGCGCGCGGAGATCGTGACGTTCCTGTATCGCGCCTATCAGGGCAAGTAAAACTTAAAATCATGCGGAAAAGCGGCGGTTCACTCGAACCGCCGCTTGGCTTTTGTATACAGTTGTTATAATAAAATCAGAACATGCCGGGACCATTGTGGAAAGGCGGGCTTTGGATCATCGATGTTCAGCTCTTGCGGCGTGGGGGCGGTGAGAGGACTTGATGTTCCTGT